>Ga0208872_1000384_pt1 | contig 34312 bp, 49 predicted proteins | sample CryBogCBH12Aug08_FD_185508 | JGI IMG/M metagenome (GOLD analysis project Ga0208872, IMG submission 185508) | Freshwater microbial communities from Crystal Bog, Wisconsin, USA - CBH12Aug08 (SPAdes) | ecosystem: Environmental > Aquatic > Freshwater > Lake | place: Crystal Bog, Wisconsin, USA...
CAAAAGAAACACCCAATGAAAGAATCAGATAAACAAAATCCTGTTTACTGGGAAGCTGTTAAAAAAACTGCAATGATGTTATTAAAAGATAACTTACAAAAATATGCAGCTGCTATCAAGAAATAATAAATCCTGACGGATTTATCTCGCTACGCTCGGTTCGTTGCACTCACCGTTTGGGTGTCCTTTAAAATATAATTATATTTAAATATATGATTATATTATAATTAATGAATTCTATAAAGAAAGCTAATATTAATAATTATTACAAAAATAAAAAAAAGATTAATACACAGATAGAAATATATAATGAATTAGGTAAAAATGATATTATGCATAAAATTGTTAATAGATTAGTAAGTAGAACTTCTACATTTATATCATTAAGTAAATATGGATTAACACATATTAAATTGTTAGGATGTTCATATAATGAATTAAAATATCATTTAGAAAATCAATTTCAAAAAGGAATGACATTTGAAAATTATGGTGAATGGGAATTAGATCATGTTTATCCAATATCAAAATTTAATTTAAATAATATTGAAGAAATAAAAAAATGTTTTAATTATAAAAATATTCAACCATTATGGATGTTTGATAATAGAAGTAAATCTAATAAAATTTTAAAGAATACCCAAACGGTGAACGAAGTGAACCGAGCGTAGCGAGATAAATCCGTTAGGATTTATTGTTTTAATTAGGTAATCGTGCTTCTATATTTCCAAATGAATTTTCATCGTCGTTAACAATTGATTCATATTTTTCTCTTTTTTGAAATATAACTGTATATTTATATGTATTATTTGGTAATTTAACAATTTCTAATACTTGTGGTTCTCTTCTTGTTAATACACCATCTTCTGTATCATGAAATGCTTTAGATGCACCAACATCTACTCTAAATAATTTATCTCCACATGTTGAATTAATACCTGTTTCTTGTGGTGTATGTCCAACTACTAACCCCTTTATTTTATAACTATTTAATACTGGTGCTAAATATTCTTGACATTCTTTGCTTTCATATGGTAAATGTGGTGGTAAGTTCCCCATAATTCTTGTCCAAAATGGACTATATGTTGCTTCATCTAACAATTTACTCATATTATGATTATTTTTATCTACATTTGATAATGTATTTAATAACCAATTTCTTACAAGTTTATTTAATTTATGTAAATTTTGTCTCCCTCTAAAATTTTGTAAAAATTCTTTTTCTATACCAGCATGAATAAACATAAAATCTCCTATTATTAATACACTTTGTCTTGTACATCCCATCAAATTAGCATATTCATTTCCTTGTTTAAATGCATGCATTCTTGCTTCTGATGCATTTGAAAACTTTTTTCCTGTATACGGATCCATATAATTTTTAAAAATTTCTATATTCGCATTTGATGTATATGAAAAATTTCCTTCTACATTCATTATTTCATGATTACCAATTAAACTATATACCGCTCCACCATTTCTTTTTGCTAAAATATTTAAATTAGAATAGAAATTAAGAATTTTAATATCATCTGCTGTATCATTTATTACATGATCACATGAACCATTTTTTGAACGACAACTATCATTCTGATCACCTACTTGTACAACTACTGAATCTCTACCTATCCATTCATAATAATATGTTTTTCCATCTAAATTAACTGTAATTGAGTTTCTTTTATCATCTGTTCTTTTTATTATATTGGATATTTCTAGTGAATCTATAATTAGTTTCATATCACCATGAACATCTCCTATAGCTATGATTCTATTTGCTGCAGGAACAATTGTTGGTAATATAGAACAATTAGATTTATATATTTTACTCATATTATTTCATAATAAATTATTATTTATAACTTATTATAATTAAGCACTTGGTGTTTGTAAATTCATTTTATTTTCTAATCTATCTATTCTTTCATTATTTTTAATATCATTTACAATTATTTTGACTAAACGATTATTTATTTCATTAATTTGATTTTTTTCTAATATAGATAAAAATAAAATAGATACCAATATACCAATTCTAATATCTTTATTCAATAAATATGCAATTAATAATATTGTAATAAATACACTTACTGATTTATTAATCATTTTATCTAATCCACTTTTTAATATAAGCGTATCATACATTTCAGGAAATGCAATAGCTACAATCAAAAATACAGTTAATCCTGTGTATACAATGTTATTACTAAACAAAGTATCAACTCCTTCATTAACTTTATTAACTAAATCCATAAAATAATATTATAAAAAAAAATTGATATTTTCTAATTAAACTAATATATTTATTACTATTATTATAAAATGCTTACTAGACAAGGATTCTTTTTACCTAAAACGCATCTCAATATAGAAAAAATTAAAACTAAATTAACTGTTACACCACGTGTAAATCCTGATTTCGATTTATCTTTATCCGGGCCTGTTTCCTTTTCAGTATATGATGAAAATGATACTCATTTAATTTTACCTAGATTCTATGCTATTAATGAATTTAAAAAATATCAAAATACTATTAAACCTGAAAATCCTATTAATATTGAATTTAAAGGAGAATTACGTGATTACCAAACTAAAATTGTCAATGAAGTTATTCCTAAAATTAAAGAAGGTGGTGGTGGCTTAATTAGTATTCCTACTGGACGTGGTAAAACTATTATTGCCGTTAAACTTGCATGTGAATTAAAATTAAGAACTCTGTTTATCGTTCATAAAACATTCTTCTTAGAACAAACTAAAGAAAAATTTCAACTATTCTCTAATGCTAAAATTGGTATGCTTCAACAAAATAAGATTGATATTGACGGTAAAAATGTAGTTATTGGCATGCTTCAATCTATTTTAAGTCGTGATTATAGTGATAGAATTATGAATCAATTTGATTTGGTTATCTTTGATGAATGTCATCATTTATCATCCAAAGAATTTTCACGAGTATTTACTAAAATTAGACCTGTTTATACAATTGGATTATCTGCTACACCTAAACGTAGAGATGGATTAGAAAAAGTATTTCATTGGTATGCAGGTCCAATGTTGTATCAAGAAATTGCAGCAACTAAACATCAAGTTCATGTTAAAACAATTAATTTTACTACTAAGAATTATAGATTCAAAGAAGTTAAAAATAAATCCGGTCAAATTATCTTACCTATTATAGTGAATAATCTTGTTGAAATTAAAGAACGTAATGAACTTATAGTAAAAGAAATTACCGATTTAATAACAAATGAACCTGAACGTCGATTTTTAATTTTAAGCGGTCGTCGTGAACATTTAAATACTATTGCTACCATGATTACTGCTAAAATACCTTCTCTAGAAGAAGAAATTGGATTTTATATGGGTGGTATGAAAAAAGATGAATTAAAAATTTCTGCTGAAAAAAGTCTTATTTTTGCTACTTTTGAAATGGCTTCCGAAGGTTTAGATATTCTTGAATTAGATACTCTTTTTATGATTACACCTAAAGGTAGTGTAAATCAAGCAGTTGGTCGTATTTTACGTAAACAAGCTGATGATTATGAATTACCTCCTATGATTGTTGATATTATTGATGAAATCGAATCCCTTAAACGTTTGGGTAAGATAAGAACTAAATTATACAAAGATAGAAGATACATTATTAATGGTGATGAACCAGAATCTGAAGAAGAAGATGAAAAACCTAAAATAAAAGAAACTAAGGTTGATTTTAGTAAATCATTGTTTTAATTATAAAAATTTATTAATAACTATATTAAAAATGGGCTCTTGTTTAAAAAAACCTAAAATATCTAATTCTCCTATCGTAATAAATAAAAAAAAAAGAAAAAGAAAACAAACTATACCAAAAACATTAAAGAAAATGGTTTGGGATAAATATATTGGTGAAAACAATGGTAAAGCAAAATGTTATTGTTGTAAACACCAAGATATCAGACAAATAGATTTTGAAGCTGGTCACGTAATTGCAGAATCTATGGGAGGTAAAACAAATATTAATAATTTAAGACCAATTTGTCATCAATGTAATATGAGTATGGGTAATATGAATATGAACGAATTTATGAAAAAATATAATCTTTAAATTTTTAATCGAAATAATGATAACCTCCTAATAAAGTTTTTACATCTCCTACAAAATCTAATGCACCTTGTGCTGCAAGTAATCCATTATATTTATTTGAATTTACCATATTATAAATAAAATATGCTACTATTATACAAATAACACCACAGCAAAACATTCCAGGACCTATCCATATTGGAGTAGTTTTTTCTGGTGGACTATTTGGATCGGTACTCGCAGGTTTATTTAATGATTGAATATATGATGCAACTGCACTACAACCACTTGACATTGAACATATACCTATTATAACACATATACCGACACCAATATAATCTTTAAATTTTGCATATGTTACTGATGCATCATATACTTCTTGACCTACTGACATATATATTTATTATATAAATTATTTAAACATATATTTATTATTTATGTATAAATGAAAGTTGCTTTAGTCACAGGTGGTAGCGGTGGTATCGGTTATGATATTGTATTTAAATTAATCAAAGAAGGATATTATGTTGCTGTTACTAGCAGATCTTTAGAAAAATTAAGAGATGTATTTAAAAATGTTAATACTAATAATATTCATTTAATTGAACTTGATTTAAAAAAATTTGATACTTATCCTGATGTAATTAATTCTGTTATCAAACGTTTTGGACAACTTGACCTTTTAGTAAATAACGCTGGTGGAGGTAAATTAGGTGAAACAATTAATACTACTACCTTAGACCAATGGAATGAAATGATGGATTTAAATTTAACCAGTGTTTATTTTTTATGTCAAGCGGCATTAAAACATATGAAATATCAAAGTTGTATTATTAATTTTTCATCTATTTTAGCATCTAGACCAGTCAATGGTTTAGGTCCTTATTCTATTGCCAAAGCTGGTGTTGAAATGTTAACTAAATCACTTGCACTTGAAGTTGCACCTAGAAATATCCGTGTTTTATGTATAGCACCGGCTACAATTGAAACAAATTTTCATACTAATGCTGGTATGACACCTGATGCAGCAGCTAAATATTATGAAGCTAGTGTATATACTCATCCTATTGGTAGAATTGGTAATTCTAGTGATATTTCACAATTAGTTTTATTTTTAGCCGATAATGAAAAATCTGGTTTTATGACTGGTTCTATAATTGATGTTGATGGTGGTCGTAAATTAACATCTGCATCTGCTGGTTTAGCAAAATAATTATTTAGATAAATTTGCTAAACATGCTACTATTTGTAATTCTGATTCTACTTCATCTGAAATTATAATAAATGATTGATATAATATATCTAATGCTTTAAACCGCACTTCATTAGTTATATCACTGTTCACTACTTTCTTTATTAAAAATTGTATAATATCATATCCATCAAATCCCATATTTTTAATATTATTGTATTCCCCATAAATTTCTTTAAACGTCATCTTAAATAATCCACTTACAATCTTATTTAAATATTGATTGAATGTATACAACGATATCGAATCTAACGGATAATCCGAAATAGTAGCAATCTGTAACAAATTAATTGCTAATCGAATATCACCATCTGAATATTTTACTATTTCTTCTATCTTCTTATTCGGTAATGTAATCTTCTCTTTTAATAAAATATTTTTTAAACAATCCATTATCTTTGGACCTATGCTGGGGAAGTATATAGGGAAACAACGGGACTGAATTTTCTCATCAATTTCTGACCGATTATTACAGATAAAAATAAATCTTGTCATTAAAGAATACTCTTTTATGAGATTACTGATAATTTCCTGGGCTTTTTTAGTTAAATTATCCGCCTCATCAAATATAATGACTTTACTTAATTTAACATTTTCTGAATTAAGTGCAATTCCTTTACAAAATGGTATAATCTTTTCATGCACTATATCCAAACCTCTGTCATCTGATGCATTCAATTCTAATACACACAAGTCATAATTATCTTGATATACTTCACGTACAAATGCTTTAATTGCACTGGTTTTTCCTACACCTGCATGACCATCTACTAAAATATGTGGAACAAATTTATCTTTTAACATATTATTGAATTTCTTGATAATAAAATCATCTTGAACAATTTCACTCAATTTATTTGGTCTATGCTTTTCGACCCATGGCTTATTTTCTACTTTATCCATTTATTCTCTATCTATTTAATTATTTATATGAATAATTAAATGAATTTCTTTCAACTTTATAAAGCAAGAATCTTATTTACAAATTTATTTACAATAGGACATTCTTCTGCTATATCAGCAATTACACCATTTTCTCTATATAATTCAATCTTTTCTTTGATGTAATCTTTTGTTATTACTTTATTATTTAATACTATATTTACTATTTTTAATAAATTTTCTTCATAATTTGGACCATACTTAATTAATATAGCTTGTACAAATTCACCATCAACTTTAGATTTCAATGAATTTAATAAATCATCTTTATTACCATTGATTATATATTCCATAATTAAATTACTATATGTCTCATTGGATTTAACAAATTTACTTACCTCTTTTTTCTCCTTCTCTTCTTCTAATTTAATTTTATTTTTATTAGCATCATCAATATAATTCATTACAAAAAATTTGATTCTTGATGGTAATAAATCTTTTATCTCATTCAAATCATTAATTACATTCTCCAAATTTGGATAATCTTCTATCATTTGTAATAAATTTAATAAATATTCAATTAAATCACAATTGACCACATCATTTTTTACCTTTGTAATTATATCCGTACAAATTTTATTGATTATCTCAATTGAAATAATATGATTGTTATATAACTTGGCAATATATAACATATTACCAATAAACTTTTGATTTTTAACTTTGAAATAAGATACCTCATCTTTTGTCTTATTGAAATTCTCAATAATTGCCAAAAATGTATCCAACATTTCCAAATAATTCTTCTGTGCTAAACTTACTGCTACTATTCTAGGACAAATATAATCTGTAATTTTATCACCAATCTTATAATACCACTTTCCGCTATCTATAATTTTTGATAATAAATTTGTATACAAATTTAAAACTTGTTGAGAATTAAATGATTCACATGATTTTTCATGAATAATTTCAATAATCTTTCTCATGTTATTAATATCTTTAATTTCCATATCAATAATTTTCTTTTCTGTCTCATTATACAAAGATGAATCAATACTGTTTAACATTAATAAGATTGAATTTACAATGTTATTATTAATTGATCTCCATTTTTGTGAATTAATTTGATTATAATTAATCTTTTTTCGATTATCTTGATATTGTGTTGATTGTAAAAATAATTCATTTATCCAATCAAAATGCTTAGATAATCTTTCAGATATAATTTCATCTTTACTGGGACATAAAGATAATACATATTCTGGTGTAAATTTAACAAATTTCGCCATTGTTAATTATTATGTTAATATTGTTTTAAGTAATTTATAAATCAATTATTCAAGTTGGCTCCTATGAAACCAGCAATAATATTTATTATTCATATCATTATATACTGCTTTCTTTTTGCAATAATTACACGTTACTATTACCTGAACATCTAATCTACTAAAAATTATATTTTCTTTATTTTCTAATAGTAATTCAATTTCATGTTTATTTTGTTTAAAATTATTAATACCTTCCATTAATGTTGATTGATGTAATTCAATTGTTTTAATTATATTGTCATAATCATCTTGCGATAATTTATTCATTTTACTTTTATAATTAGTATATTATTATAAGTTATTTCTTTATCAATTTTTAAGTGCTAAGATTTTTTATTTTTATTAAAATTATTATCATATTTATACAGTTTTTCACTTAATTTATAATCAATATTTGGGTCAACACGTGAATTAATTTTTCTAGGTTTTTTTGTGGAGAAAGAGGGTTTGACATTTTTATTTTTTGTGTTGTTATTTGTTTCACGATAAAAATAATTATAATTTTGCTCTTTTTTATCTCCTATAAACATATATTTGTAATATTATAAACATAGAATCATTATAATATTAAAAAAATTGAATAAAGAAATAAATATATCAATTTTTAATTACTCAATAAAATAAAAATGGAAACATTAGTCAGCAAGTTAATTAATCTGCGTTTAAATAATAAGCACCCCTCTGAACCTTATACTCATGCATCAGCTGTTTTTAAAGGTCGAAAAAAATCGTGTCCACAATGCAATTACTTACGGGTATAATTGTTATAGAAATATTGCTAATATAAATAATGGTGCTACCATTCATGCTGAACATTTTGCACTTCATAAATTAAAGACATTACCACGAAATAAAAAATTATGTAAAATAAGTTTATTAGTTATTAAAATAAGTAATACTGGATTAATCAGTATGTCTAAACCATGTAAGCATTGTATAGAAAACATGCAAAAGATTGCAAATATGAAAGGCTATTTTATTGAAAGTGTCTATTTTTCTAATAGTGATCGTCGAATTGAAGAATGGACATACTCTCAATTATTAAATGATCCATGTAAACATATTACTGATTTTTATAAATCTCAAGAAATAAAACGATTTCAAAAATAACAATAAATCCTAACGGATTTATCTCGGAACTAAAGTTCCTCGGTTCACTTCGTTCACCGTAATTATTTCATAATTAGGAGCTAATTTACTTTGTAAATTAACCGTAAAGGAAAAATATAAAGGAGCGTGTAACGGTGAGTGAAACGAACTGAGCGTAGCGAGATAAATCCGTAAGGATTTATTGTTATTTTTTACAATCTTTATATGGTGCACAACTAGATCTCATTGTGAAACCTTTTATTGGTTTAGTCAAACAATCTTTTTTAGAAAACTTTCTTTTTTCAATATCAAATTCTTTCTCATCTGATTTTCTAACACATTTTTTATCTTTTTTTGTAGTAGAACAACAATTTTTTTTAGTTGTTTTCTTGGTTGTTTTCTTATCCATACCTTATATATATTTTATTAATTTTTAATTAGCTTAAAGAAATAATTAAAAATTATACTATAAAATGTTCAAACTCCTCGTTGCTTTAGCTTCTTTATTCGTAGCTGATTCTTTTAATGCAACTCGCATTGTTCCTAATAATTGTGTAAGCTTTACTGTTTCATCTGGAACAGGTTGTGCATGGATGTGCAATTATTGTGCTAATCAACTAGGCACTAATAATTATTATTTTACTGATGATATCTGCACATATCAAACTGGTGGTTGTGTAGGTAATCCAGTTGCTGGTGATTTATACACTTGCTGTGCTGTTTAAAGAAATTTTAATAATGTCATTAATTGTATCAATGGTTGACCACCATATTGAATATTACCATCAATAATTGATAATTGATTTAATAATGGTAAATGATTATTTTTTATTGCATGATCATATACTTCAATTAAAAGATATTCTGGTTGAATATTTTCTTTTAATAATTTGGCTAAGACTAATTCTGGTTCTTTTGAATTCTCTAATAATATAGGTAAAAATTTATTATTAGGTACTGTATTATATTGTAATTGAGTAATCATTTTTCGTAAATCTCCTCCTGTTATTTCATATATTTTAATAATCTGCTCTTCTGTTACTACTAATTTTTCTTTTTTAATAATTTTTTGTAATACTCTATTAGCAGAATTCAATGAAATTTGTTTAAACTGAAATGCTCTAAATCTAGATATAATAGGATTAATTAACTTGTTCAAATAATTACATATTATAATAAATCTTGTTGAATGACTAAAATCATCAATAATTCTACGTAATGCATATTGTGAATCGTTTGTAAGTGCATCTGCTTCATCCAAAATAATTAATTTAAACGGAAATTCTGAACTATCACATAACAATTTTGCAAATGTTTTAATTCTTTCTCTTACCATTTTAATACCCCTTTCATCTGATGCATTAAGCTCTAATGTATAGTCAGGATATTTTTCTCCATATAATTGCTTAGCTAAACTCAATGCAATTGTTGTTTTACCTACACCAGGTGGACCATAAAAAAGTAAATTTAACATTTCTTTTTTTTCAATAATACCTTTAATTGCTTTAACCACATCATCCTGTTCTACTATATTATCCAAATTAATAGGACGATATTTTTCTACAAATGGTAATTTAGAGCGAGAACTCATATTCGATTTATATTATTATATTTATATGTATTTATAATTAAAACTTTTCAATAATATTTGAAAATTGAAATCTTAGCTTTTTAACAATAATAATCAATATAATAAAATCAAATGGAAATTGAATCTATAAATCTTGTTTCAGCTCTCAAATGGAATACTATTAATGACGAATGTTTAATTTGTAATAATCTAATTGGTAATAATTGTATTAAATGTAATACTGGAATAAATTGGACATCAGGAGCTACTGCACCTTCTATTCAATGTATGTCCGTTATCAATGCAAATACTGAATGCAAACATAGTTTTCATGCCCATTGTTTAACTCAATATCATCGAAATTCTTCAAATAATTTTAAATGCCCGATATGCAATAATCAATGGAAAAGTAAATAATTTTAATTTAAAACAATATATATATAATAATTAAAAATGGTTAAAAATGTTTCAGGTGGTAGCAAACATAAAAAACAAAAAAATAATACACTTAAAGAAACTAGACCCCTAGTTCTCAAAAGTGATGAGACTGATTATGGTCAAATTATTACTATATTAGGAGGTTCGTGGGTTACTGTAAGAAAATTAGGAACTGAGAGACAATTTCGTTGTAGATTAGGACATGCTAGAGGTATGGGTAAAATGTCAAAATTAGATATTGTTTTATTTGCAGTTCGTGAATATCAATCTAAACCAATTGGAGATATTTTGGTAATTTATAATCCAGATGAAGTAAATATTCTTAAAAAAGATAAACATATTCCAGATGATGTTGTAGTTGATGATTTATTTGTAAATGAAGATGAAGATATCGAAGATGGAGAAATTGATTCGGAAGAACGTAATGCAAATAAACTTGTAAAGGAATTAGATATTAAGGATAAAAGAGCGAATAAAGAGGAATTAAATAATGAAGAAATAGATATAGATAATATTTAACAAAAACGTTTAATTATTATAAATATATTATTAATATTAACTATGAATAAACTAATATTAATATTGTTATTAATTGGTATGGGATTTTATGTGTATTCGGTGATATTCAATCCGGATGTATATAATCAAAGTATATTAAAAAGAATTAAAGATGAAATAATTAATGATGATTTTGTTGAAAAATTTCCATCTGATTGGCATCAACAAAAATATTTAAATAGTGATAGATTAGCTGAAATGAAAAGACAAAGAGTGCATTTTTCAGATAATGTACATGTAAAACATATTGAAAGTAAAGAAGATTTACGAGAAAAAATGCAAGAATCTGAACTTAATACAGAAGAAAAAGAAATATTTATACAAGCTACTAATCAACATAGAAATATACCTATTAATTTATCTGAAACTCCTATAAATACTGAAAATAGTGAGATTTTTATTAATCCTGTACAAATTAATAATACTAATTTAACAATGTCAGAAAATGAATATTTTAATTAATTTAGTAATATTATTAAACTTAAAAAATATTACTATAATATGGCAGGAATTTTTGCAAAAGTCGGTTTAAAAGCTGCACCATTTTTAGAAAAATATACTTTTAATCCAAAAACAGCTGAATATCTTAATAAAATTTCAAAAAATGTTACACTTGACAATGCTGATAACTTATTAAATCATGCTCAAACATTATCAAATGTATATGATAATAATAATGCATTAAATCTAGGTGATGCACAAAATTTACTAAATATTACTCATAGTTATAGAAAATCAGGTGGTAATTATGAAAAATTAAATAAAAAAGGTATTGACTATATTAATAGAATTCAAAAAGAATTTAGAAATAAACTAAATGAAAATTATTATAAATTAATTACAGGTGGTTCATCTAAAAAAGTACTAAAATTATTTAATCGTGCTGGTATTGAATATGGTAATAAATTAATTGATAAATATTTAGCAAAATTAGAAAATCATGCTATTAAAGGAGGTTATTCACCTCACATTGTTCGTAATTTATTAACTAAATATGGCGGTACATTACCATCAAAATTAAATAAATTAATTAAAAAAGCTAATAAAAAAATAGAAGATGATGATAAAAAATTAAAAATGGTATTCAATGCACGTAATTATATGGGTGGTGTTACTAGAACAATAGATTTTTCAAATGAAGATGCTGTATTAAGTGAAAATGCCGATATGCCATCATTTAATGAATCTAGAGCGGTATATAATGAATTTATTACACCAAATAGAGAAGAAATTATTAATATGGATTCACCAGTTGAATCTGAAGTTGCACCTACAAATGAAATGGTAGTAGTACCAGAACCTGAAATTGTAATGCCTGAAAATGAAATGGTAGTAGTGTCAGAACCTGAAATGGTAATGCCAGAACCTGAAATGGTAGTGGTACCTGAACCTGAAATGGTAATGCCAGAACCTGAAATGGTAGTGGTACCTGAACCTGAAATTATATCTGAACCTGAAGTTGTACCTGAACCTGAAATAGTTGTACCTGTAGATAGCACACTTCCTTCTGCTGTACAAGGTGCTGATTTAACTAATGTCACTGCAACACCTGAATTAATATCAGAAATAAATGAATTATCTGAACCAACAAATGCAGAAGCAGAAAATATTGCAGCTGCTAAATTAGCGTTAGCACAACCAACTGAACAAGAAACAGAAGTTTTACCTGTACCAACAAATGCAGAAGCAGAAAATATTGCAGCTGCTAAATTAGCGTTAGCACAACCAACTGAACAAGAAACAGAAGTTTTACCTGTAGAAAAAACAGTTGTAATCCGTGATGAAATTTTAAGTCAACCAACTGAAGTTCCAGATAATGTAAATGAAAGATTAAATAAATTACAAAATCAATTAAATAAGTTACGTAATAAATCAAATGATAATGATTCTGATAGTGATAAATCATATAAGATAAATTTTAAACCTATTATTACTATGACAATGAATGGTTCAGATAATCAAAAAAAAAACATGAATTAATAGATCAAGAACCTGAAATAAAAGTTGAACCTGAAATAAAAATAGAACCTGAAATAAAAGATGATGATATAGATAAAATAAATTTATTAAAAGTAACTGAATCTCAATTAAATAAATCTCAAGAATATTTAAATAAATTACGTGGAATATCTAATATATTAAACAAACGAAAAAATTCATTTTTATTTCCTGGTATAAAATATAGTTCTAGTAATAAAAAATCAATTAACGATGATGATCAAAAAGGTGGATCATTATCTGATGATTCAAGTTCAGAATTAACAAGTTATGGAGATGATATTAATAAGTTATATATTGAAAAAAACGAGTTAATTATTAAAAATCAAAGTTCATTACTAAAAAAAATTTATAATAAAATGAAATCTCTTGATAAAAAAAATCCAGATTACGAGTTACAATTAGCAGATTTAAATAATAAATATGATGTTATAAATAATCAAATTAAATATTTAAAAAAAATAAATGAAAATCCTGATTCAATAAATCCTATTGATGTTCAACTAATAGATGCTACAAATAAATTATATTATTTACGACAAAAAATTCAAAATGCAGAAAAACATATATTAGAACTTAATCCATCTAGTTTTTCTAAATTAGCTAATCATTCTATTGGAGGACAAATGAATAGAAATATTCACAGTAATTTAAATTTAATTCAAAGAGCTGGATTTTCTAATAATCCAGATGAATTTAATTTACAAGATATTTTAAATGAATCAAAAAATATCATGAACTTTTACAATAAATTACTTACATAATTTAGTTATATCATTTTTATATGTATATATCTTAGACAACAAGCCATCTTTATTCACAATTCTAAAATGAATATGTCTTGGTAATTCTCCTGCTATAGGTACTTTATAGTGTGCGGGACATTTTACAGCAATTGTAGCACTACCATCTACAATATCAGCAATACCACTATTTTCAAAATCGGCATATGCTTTTTCTGGATTTTCAACTACTTTATCATCTGGACTTGGTTCTGCTGCCCAATAAACTATTTTTGTTCCTTCATCTTCTGGTACTTTTATTACTAATTTATTCCATCCATCTTGAGATAATTTACTTGCTGTATTATCTTGTACATAATTAAATACTGGGAATGCACATTCACCTAAAAATGGTAAGAATGTTTTTGGTTGTAATGCAATATGAATTGCACTTATTCCAATTATACCATATATTATTCTTTTAAAGATAGTTTGTTCACCTCTAAATATATTATATTCAGGATTAATTGCCATTGCACCCCAATTTAATGCACCTGCTAATACAAACATTTTAGCTATTATGTATAACCATATTTGATAACTTTTCATATACTATATATTTTTAATTATTATTTAAAAATATATTTATTTAACTTATAAAGATGTTCTAATTGCACCTTTATCATATACATTACCTGTTACATACGGTACCGGTTGATTAAACCATGTGAATAATGATACTACACCACATACACCAACAAAGACGTATAAAAATTGAGCAACAGTGTCATTCATAATTGATTCAATTTGAATACCGAAAAATTGAGCAGTGCAGCAGAAAACAGCTCCTGAGAAAGCAACAGGGTAAGCATACATAAATACATAATCACCTATTTGTGTTACAGATAAACTCATTTGATATATATACTTATCTTAGATATTTTTTTATAAATCTTAAATAATTTATTTTGAAGAATTAATTTTAATTGCACTTGGATCTAATAAAGATGAACCAATTAATGGAATACTTGCATTAAACCAATTAAATACTGATACAAAACCTGATAAACCTATAAAAATATACATAAAATTAGCAAAATTATCATTTAAAATTGTTTCTAGTTGAATTCCAAACATGTTTGTTGTACATAAAAATAATGCACCAATAAAAGATACTGGATATGCATATGCAAATATAAAATCTCCTATAGTTGTTAAAGTAAATCCTGAATTAGATGAACTCATTATATATTATATCTATATATTTTATTCCTTTTTTGATTTCTTATACTCTTTTTGTGCATATTTAACATCTGAATCTAACTTTTTATAATTTTCAGGATTGTTCTTTTGTAATGTTCTAATTGCATTTAAACGTTTTAATACTGGTAACATACCTTTTTCTTTTGATGCTCTCCTTAATGAAGCACGTCTAGCACTTTGAGCTTTTTTTAATGAATATCCTTTACCACTTAAGAATCCAGAGTCTTTCAATACAAATAATTGCTTACCTTTACCTTTTTTACCTACATCTGATATACAAGATGATCTTACTTTTGAACCTCTAACTTTACTACCATTTTTCTTTGTGTATGATTTTCTTTTGTAGCTTGAGCGTCTAATTTGTCCTTCTTTACATATAGGCATCTTTATATATTATTCGTAAATATTTTAAAATAAAATATATCTTTATTATAATGAAGTACCCTAGTATAAATGATCCATTATTTCAAATTAAGATTAAAAAAATATTCAACGAATATCGTATTAGAAAGAAAAAACAATCCATAAAAGATTTTTGTTTTCCTAAAAGATTTACCCTACAATTACCACAACTATTTGTATCTCACTTTCTTAATCCTGATACTCCTTACAAACGTATCTTATTATATCACCGTATTGGTGCTGGTAAAACCTGTGCTGCTATTCAAATTGCAGAAAAATGGAAAAAATATAAAAAAGTTATTTTAGTTGCACCTGCTTCTCTAATTGGTAATTTTTATAAAGAATTACGTTCTATGTGTACTGGTAATGAATATATTACAATTGAAGAAAAAGAACAATTAGAAAAAATATCACCTGAATCCAAAGAAGCATTAAAAATTATAGAAAAAGTAAATGATAGAATTCATGAATATTATGATATTTATTCCTATCACAAATTTGTTGATTTATATGAAAATAAAAAAATTAATCTTAAAAATACATTATTAATTATAGATGAAGTTCAAAATGTAGTTCGTGAAGGTGGTTTATTTTATACTACTTTTAAAAAAGCAATTGATAAAACACCTAATGATTTTAGATTAGTCCTCATGTCCGGTACTCCTATCTTTGATAAACCTGCAGAATTAGGTTTAACCATGAATTTATTATCACCTGAATTAGATTATGATACAACTGAATTTAATAAAGAATTTTTATACAGAGAAGTTGAACTAAATGGTAATATTTTATATCGTTTGAAAAATGAAGATAAACTAGCTAAATTACTTCAAGGTTATATTTCTTATTATGAAGGTGCACCTGCATTTACTTTCCCTAGAATGAATCTTAAATTTGTTAAATGTAAAATGAGTAAATTTCAAACTGATGCATATCGTAGTTTTGCTGAACAAGAAAAACAAGGTTTATTCCTCCACAGTGATATTTTAAATTTACCAAATGATTTTTTACTTGGTAGTCGTTTAATATCAAATGTAGTTTATCCAAATAAAAAAATTGGTGAAAAAGGATTAGATAGTTTTGAAGGAAGATATCTTGACATTGATAATTTAGAAAAATATTCAATCAAATTTTATAAAATCTTTAAAAAAATAGAACGTTGTTCTGCACCTGTTTTTGTTTATTCTTATTTCAAAGAATTTGGCGGTATTGAAGACTTTCGTAAAGTTCTTGAACATAATGGTTATTCTAACTTTCTTGAAGAAGGTAGAGGTAGAAAACGATACGCTGTTTGGTCTAGTGATGAAACTTCTAAAGAAAAAGATTTAATTCGTGAAATTGTTAATTCTAAAGATAATGCTGATGGCTCCAAATTAAAAGTTATTCTTGGTTCACCTGCTATTAAAGAAGGTATTAGCTTATTAAGATTTAGACAAGTTCATATATTAGAACCATATTGGAACATGTCAAGAATTGACCAAGTAATCGGTCGTGTAGTTAGATATTGCTCTCACAAAGATTTACCTCGTGAAGAACGTGAAGTTGATATATATATTTATTTAACTATTGATAAACCAAATGAAATGAGTATTGACCAAAAAATTATGAGTCTTGCATTACGTAAACAAGAACTAATCGATCAATTTAATATTGTTTTACAAAAATCTGCAATCGATTATTACTTATTCAATAAATAATTTTCTAACTATATTATAATGTCAATCAAATGTTTAGAAGTTAAACGTGAAAATACACAACAATATTGTATCTTCCCCGATGGTGTTAAGAAAAAAACAGGTAATACATGGACACCTGATGATACTTATGCTGTTAAAAAAGTTAGTGATAACTGTTTTATTACCAGTGATAATTGCACTGCTAAAAATCCTACTTTTGGTTGTAATGCTACATGTGGTAATAAATCAAATCTTTATTGGAATAGTTATGATATAACATGGTATGGTGAATGGCAAAATAAACAACAATAACAATTCGCTATGCTCATCTCGCTACGCTCGGTTCGCTAAAGCTCACAGTTACATATACCTTTACTGTGAGTGAAACGAACCGAAGAACTTTAGTTCTGAGATAAATCCGTAAGGATTTATTGTTTTTCTAATTATTAATATAGTTTTATAATATTAATAAATATCAATTTTAGTTATATAACGCTTTCCATGACTCATCAAAATCATCACTCTTCGCTTCTTTATTTATTTTAAATAACTTGAATGCATTTTCTACATCCGTCTTACTAATCTTCTTTTTATCTTCAGGTTTAAATAAAACTCTTTTTCCGTGTTCTATTTTTGTCATAAATAATAATGTTTCTACATCACCACCCATATTTTCAAAATACTTATAATTCTCTTCAAAAAATTTTGCTGGTACTTCATCTGCTGTCCATCCTAATTCTCCTACCATCTTCTTAAAAATTAAACATAACTCTTCTGCAGTATATTTCTCAATTGTATATACAAATGGAAAACGTCTTCTTAATCCTTCATTATATGCAAAAAAACATTCATCTAACGATTTCTTATACCCTGCAATAATACATAATAAACTATCTTTCTTCTCTGATAAATTTTGATTTATCGTATCAATACATTCCTTTGCAAAACTATCTCTACCTTCTTCATTACCTAAACTATATGCTTCATCTATAAATAAAACACCACCTTCAATATCATCTAAAACTTTTTGTGTTTTAATTGCTGTTTCACCAAGATATCTTCCGACTAAATCAGAACGCTTTACAATTTTAAAAATAAATGGTTCTTTAATTTTTTCTTCTGAATTAACTCTTACTCTTTTTTTATTATTATTTAATACCGCATCAATAAATTGCTTATATTCATCTAATTCATCATCTAAATCTTCTTCTGTATAATCTTCTCGATTAACCATTTTACGTCTAACTCTAACTGATGATTCTGGTTTTGGCTTAGGTTTAATTACTCCGAGATAATAATACATTTCACCAATAATCTTTCCTAACATTGTTTTACCTACACCAGGTGAACCTTGAATAACTGTATGCATCATATCTGCATTTTCATTATCAAATTCATTTAAAAAATAAATAATTTGTCCAACAATACTATCTTTTACTGATTTCATTCCAATAATATTTTTTAATTTTATCAAAGATGGTAATAATTTATTTAATTTTTCCATATTTATACTGTATTCTTTTGTAGGATTATATTGATTTGCTAAATTAATTAAATCATCTAATGTTTTAACTTCTACTTTTGATAAATCTTCAATTACTTTTCTTTTTTTATTCACTGGAACATGTACATTTAATGTTTTTTCATATTTATTATCATTTGTTTCATTTTTTCTTTTGCTCATTTTCTATATTTGGGCTAGATAAAAATAAAGCTAACTTACTTTAATAAGTATATTAAGTTCCTTTTATCTCAAAAATTGACAATATAAATATTTACTAATATATAAAGATATATATAAAAACGATATAATGGCTTTAGCTATATCAGACAATGAAGCACTGGATTTTAAAATAAAAAAAGGATTTACTAATTTTGGAAATACATGCTTTTATAATGCAACATTACAATCTATTTTTAGATGTAAGAAATTAATGGAAAAACTTAGAAATTATAGTGGTGAAAATAAACTACTAAGATTTCTAAATATTACAATTAAAGATTATTACCTCAGCCCTAATGTAGAAATTATTGGACCTTCTCTACTTCTAAGATCATATCGTCAAATGAATTCTAATTATCAACATGGTTCTCAAGAAGATGCACGTGAATGTCTTACTTATTTCTTAGATAATTTTGATATGGCTACTAAATCTGAAGGATTAGATATTAAAAAACTATTTGATTATAATTTAAAAAGTATAATTGAATGTCCTATTTGTCATAATAAAGTAGAATCTAATGCAGATGAAAAAGTAATTTTATTACCAATTTCTAATTATAATAATTTTAATGATGCACTTGCTCAATTTTTATCAGTTGAAAAACTTGACGGTGATAATAAATGGAAATGTGAAAAATGTAATATACTTGTAGAAGCAAATAAAAAATTAATTATTGGTGGAACACCTGAATATTTATATATATCTCTTAAACGATTTGAACAAGAATATATTAAAGAACTTAATAGAATTCGTGTCCGACGAATTAATACTGAAATAGATATGCCTAATGAATTTAAGTTAAATTATACTGATTATAAATTAACAGGTATTATAATTCAATATGGTGGATTAGATGGAGGTCATTATGTTTACTATCATAATACATCTGATGAATGGACATTATTTAATGATGAAAATTTATCATCAGAAAGTAATGAAGAAAAAATTAAAAAATCTGGATATATTTATTTGTATGAAAAACAATAACAATAAATCCTTACGGATTTATCTCGCTACGCTCGGTTCACTACGTTCACATTAACGGTGAGTGAAACGAACCGAGCGTAGCGAGATAAATTTATTTATAAATTTATTGTTATTTAAAATTTATTACATGTATCAAATCTAAATAAGATATAATATAAGAGGTAGAAAGAACCAAACGTGAATGCAAATAATGAGAATACAATTTTGAGTGAAAGAGGATAGTTATTTTTAGTATTGCAATCCCAGCTTAAATATGCTGCATATGAGTTAATAAATAACATTAAAATAAAAGTAGTCATTGATAAACGTTCAGCTTTTGATTTTTGAACCATTTCTTGTCTTTCATCATCAACACCTACATTTGTAACTTCGATTTTAGTAATAGAAATATTATTTGTTGTACTTGTTTCATCTGCATCTTCTGGTAATTCAGGTGGCATTGACATTGGTTGCATATTAGCAACACCTGTCATTGAAGCCATATTAGAACCCATTGAACCCATTGAAGAACCCATTGGAGAATCCATTGCACCCATAGATTGTTTTACTGAACCATCAGCACCAAAAGTGAATGCATCATTAGGTGACATAAAAGTAGCATGTTCTCTTACTTTTTTATTTTTAAAATATTTTTCTGTTTTTACGGGTTGTAAAGAATTTTTTATTAATTTAGAAACTACAAATGCATCCATTTTTTATATAATATACCAATATAAAAAAATGATGTAATAATTAAAATTTAAAGTAAAATGGCTGAGGTGGGATTCGAACCCACGAAAGTTTACCTAACGGATCTTAAGCCCGTCCCATTTGACCGCTCTGGAACTCAACCGTTATTCATTATTCTTGACGATTAAATGTTTAATTTTCAATTTTATATATTTATGTATATAAAAATAAATTATATATGGCTGAGGTGGGATTCGAACCCACGAAAGTTTACCTAACGGATCTTAAGCCCGTCCCATTTGACCGCTCTGGAACCCAACCAACATTACTATCTATATTTCTTTATATAGTTATCTTTTATCGTAGAATTTCTATTATTTTCTTCAAAACTAAATTTTCCATGATTTTCCTTTATTAAATTAAGAAAATCATTTAATGACTCACTAAATATATCTGATATATTAATATTTACTATTTGATTTAATTCATTATTATCTAACTCAGTGAATATTCTATATAAAAAAATTTCATCATTTATATTAGAGTTTAAAAATTTAATATACACATTTCTTGGTGATAATTTTTTATAAATTATTAATACATCGCATTCCATTATATATGAAAATATTATTTATTTATATAATGATTAAAAGGCAAGTTTCATAGCTTTTTTATATATTGTAAATTTTTCATCTATCTTTGGTTTTGGTGGTTCGGGGGTATTTTCTTTCTTTTTAATTTCATGAAAGAATAAAAATATAAAAAATATTGAAACTAATAACATTAATAGTTTTTCTTCAAAGTTATTCTCCATACTATTTTATCATAAAAAATTACCATTCTAAGTCTTTTAATTTACTACAATTTGTAAATTTTTCATTTAATATTGTTACTTCTAAATTATCTCTTGCTGGACCTTTTACAACTTTTCCATCTAAATCAAATATTGATCCATGACATGGGCATAGTAATTGATTATTATTTAAATTCACTATACATCCCATATGTGTACATACTTTACTTACTTTCTTTTTAGTATCTCCATCTTGGATTACAATATTATCTTTATTATTTTCAATCACAGATACATTTCCTAGGTTTTCTTCTTCTTTATTGAATATAATATATATAAAAAGTATAATAACTATTACGATTAATATTTTTTGTTCCATAATATTTTTAAATAAATAAATTATGGATAATTACGATATAGTTATTTTTGGAGCTGGTATTGCTGGTTTAACTGTAGCACATGAATTACTTAAAAACTCATCAACTATAAAAATTGCTATTATCGAAAAAGAAAATATTATCGGTGGTATGGCTCGTTCATCTAGATATCCTAATAATATACCTACTGAACATTCATGGAGAGGTTATGCACCTTTTTATACAAATACATTTGAATTAATGAAAGAAATACCTTTTAAAAATAAAACAGTTTTAGATAATTTAAATCCTGATATTAATTTTATCAATGTAGAAAACAATGTTAATCCAAATAAAGAAATTACTTTCTATGATTATTATATTTTAATTTATTGGATTCTATATTATTTATTTAGTGGTAATTTAAGACAAGAAGATAATAAAACATTATCTTTCAACAATTTAGTAAAATCACAAATTTCATTAAATGCTCATAATCGATATATAGAATCAATTGGTCCTGGTATAGGTTTAGATAGTTATTCTGCTTCTTTGTTTCATATTGGTAAATTTGCTGAAATGACCTTATTTAATCAAAATTATGATATTTCACCTAGAAATAATAATAATTGGAATTTTACAAATCAACCAACATCAGAAGCATGGTTTGACCCTTGGTTTGATTTATTAAAAAATAAAGTAGATTTTTATTTATCATCTGAATTAACTGAATTAATATTTAATGAAGATAAAGCAATATTAGCTAAATTAAAAAATAATACAATCAGTGGTAAAAATTATGTAATTGCAATGAATCCATATGCTGTCGCTGATTTATATAAAAATAAAAAATTAGGTAATGATGCTGAATTGGAAAAATTTATTAAAATAACATATGGTGAACCTCATATACAAATTAGTTTTAGATTAGCATTTAATGATAAAATTAATATCTCAAATAAAGATGCTTTTATCTTTCCAAACTCTAATTTAAATATTACCATGTATCCACAAGATAATTTTTGGGATTCTGATATTAATTTAGGTGATAATATTAAAAGTTTATGGAGTGGAACTGCATGTGTCACATATAAAATGTCTGAATTATATAATAAAAGATGTGATGAATTGACAAAAGAAGAATTTTTAAATGAAGTTATTCATGAAATCTCAAATAGTAAAGAATTTGATAATTATTTATTAGAACATAATAATAAAAGATTCAGTGATTTAAAAATTGCAACAAAAGAAATTTGGTATGAATGGGAATATATTGATAATAGATTACAAAGTAGAAATAAAAAATGGGTAAATACTATCAGTAATAATAATCGTCCTAAATATACAACTCATTATAATAATGTTTTTATTGCTGGTGCACATTGTGATACAAATTTGAGTATTTGGTCAATGGAATCTGCTGTTGAAAGTGGTAAAAGATGTGCAATAGAAATTATTAAAAAATTAGGATTAAAAAATAATATTAATCTCTATACACACTCTAGGCCTTTTAAAGTCATTTATTTTCTAGATGATATTCTATATAAATTAAAATTACCAAATTTATTTAATCTCATTGTATTTATAGTTATTTTTGGTATTGTTTATATTTTTGTAAATTTTATTAAAAATCATTCTGAAATTAAGCTTGGATGATGATATTTATTACATTTTTTATCATTACAATTCATGTTATTTTCACATTTTGATACATATTCTGCATATATCTTTCCTCCAAATTTAACAATTTGCCAATATTTTGTTGCTGGATTTTCTTTGATATGTGGATTATTAACTGGTCTACAACAATCATATGGACATTTTTGATAAGGATATCCTTTATGATCAGCTTTATTATATATATTATTTGATAAATGCATAGGCGGTGGGATTGGCGGTGGTAATGGTAATTCTTCATTCTCTTGATTATTATTAAAATATTCTTGTTGATATGCTAATTCTTGTTGATATGCTAATTGTTGTTGATATGCTAATTGTTGTTGATATGCCATTTGCTGTTGATAAGCCATTTGCTGTTGATATGCCAATTGTTGTTGATACATCATTTGTTGTTGATATGCATATTGTTGAGGTGTTAAGACTTGCATTTTTTCGTATTTATTTTAGATTTAACTTAAATAAATATCAATTTTTTCTATAAATGAATGATTCTATAACAGTTACTTTTGTAAGTTCATTTATAAATGTATATGATTTATCAGAGGATGACTTTCATAAAAAATATATAAGTAATTTTAGAAAATTAGAAAAAACTGGAATTCCAATTGTATTATTTATGGATAAAAAATACAAAGATTATAAATTTGCTGATAATGTTAAAATTGTAAAATATATTGACATTGATGATTTAGAATTTTATAAATTAATTAGTGATAAATCAATGGTATTACCTGCTGTTAGAAATATAACAAAAGATACAGAGAATTATATGAAAATTATTAATAATAAAATATTTTTTGTTGAAGAAGCAATTAAGTTAAATTTATTTAATACACATCATTACGCATGGATTGATTTTGGAATATTTCATGTATTTAAAAATGATGAATGGGTAAGTAATAAATTAATTGAAATATCTAAAAGACAATATCCTGAAAATTATGTTTGTTTTCCTGGTGCATGGTCTAAAATGTATGATATGATAAATAGAGTAAATTGGAGATTTTTAGGTGGATTTTTTATTATTGATAAAAATAATTTAAATAAATTAGTTAATATTTTTTCAAATGTTATCAGAGAAAATAATTTACCATTATTATGGGAAGTAAATTATTGGGCTTTGATTGAAGCATATAATTTATTTGATTTTGGCTGGCATTTAGGAGACCATAACGAAAGTATAATTAATATTTAAATTATAAAATAAATTCTTTTTTATAAGTATAAGAAATGAGTTTATCTGATTTACCAACACTTGCTAGTTTAAATTCTGCTGTTGCTAATGCATCTATTGCCTTTAATAGAGCAAACACTGATCAAAAGGCAAATGCACAAGCTAATCTTAATAATGCAAATCGTGTATTAGATGCATATAATACTGCTGTTTCAGCTGCACAAACTGCCGGTTATAGTAATTATCCTAATTTACTTGCTTTAGCTGGTGGTACTGCTGCTCAAAGTATTTTAAAAGGTGGTGATGATACAGGTGCAGCTACTGATGCACAATCTGCATTAGAAAATATAATTAAAGCTAATAACAATAATCCTGTTGCTGCAAATGATTCTCTTAATCCTAAACAACAACCTAGTATAGCACCAAGTATAGGACCAAGTATAGGACCAAATCTTTCAGGTCCTGCATCAAGAAGACCTAGCTTTACTAGTAATGTAAATTATTTAAATTATATTATTAATATTACATTGACAGCAGATGATTTTGGATTACCAATTGGTAGTGATTTAACATCTACTATTGATTATATAAATCAAAAATTTCCAATAATTGCATCTGGTTCATATATAGATAATACATTAACTATTCCAACTGATGTAAAAATACCATCTGGATTAAATGGATGGGTAAATTTATTTATTATAAAATTAATTAATGCTTTTCAAATTTCATTTGGAAGAATTTATGATGTAAATGTTAATCAAAATCAAACAGCTGCTGGTTTACCTTCTCAAACATCTGTATTAGGTGTTGGAATTACTTCATCTGATGAAACTTCTATATTGTCATCTATTAATATTTCATTTAAAATAAATAATATGCCTAGTGACCCATCTATGCCTAATGATTTCTTACCTGCAGTAAATATTGGTAATTGGATAGTTACTTATTTAAAAGGTGATTTAAAAAATGATATATCATATTCAGATATTTATCCTTCAGCTCCTCTTCCTGGAATTCCATATAATAATCCGTATATTAAAAAAGAATTACTTGGTTCTCCAGATATGACAAGTTATCTTCCACCTATTATTGGTAAATTTACATCTCAAATATCTAATGTATTTAAAAAACGTTCCAATAAAAAATTAACTGAATATTTTGATAATAGTTTAGTAAGTGGTAGTTCTTTTGTCGAAACTAATTCATCATATATATCTCCTATGTTAACTGCTTTTTCTGGATATAAACCAAGAACATCTCAAACTAAGCCAGAATCATGGGAAAATTTTACTATAAATTTCACATTAACAAAAGATGATTTTACACCTAATAATGATTTAAATACCATTTGGACTAGAATGTCAAGATATGTTTCAAATTATATATTTACTTTATATGGTACACCAGGAGTTTTATATTCTCCAACTGGAATTGTCAGTGGTCCTTCTGGTTTTATTCAAGAATTTTTATCAGTATATGCTGAAATATTACAAATATCAATGAATAGATTTGATTCAATTATAGTAAAACCAAATAATGTAGATTTAACAAAAAATCCTCTTCCTGATACTATAGATAGTTTTTATATTTCATTCAATGTTAATAATAATATTGCACCACCTTATCAACCTAATGATTTTCTAGATGCAATAACAATCGGTACATGGCTTAATGCATATTGGGGAACATTTACTACTCAAGATACTAATTCTTTACCTCCTTTTTTACCAGTACCTGTACAAACAATGCCACCTGCAAATGAAATACCAGTTGGTACTTTATATAAAATACAACCTGATCCTCCACTTCCTGGTCCTACTCCAATACCATTATTACAAGTAACTATGGTAAATCCAGTAAGTCATTTTATTGGTGGTATCGATAATAATTTAAATATTGTTAAATTAACAAGCCGTATAAAAAATCTTTCTTCACCTGCTACTGAATATTTTTCATCAAATAAAAAATTATTAGAACATATTACAACTAGTACTTCTCCTACATCTCCTCCTGTTGCTCCTACTTTATCAACATCTACACCTAGTTCATCAACTTCTTATTCTATTTTAGATTATATATTCCAATTCTCATATATTACATGTTTTGTTGGTGCAGTTTTACTCAGTATATCTCAATTAATTGGTTTTGATATTATTGCTTTTACATTAAATGATTCATTTGTAAATTATGTATATATCTATATTGGTATATGTAGTATTATTGCATTATTTTCATGGTTTAATACATCTATTTGGTATATTGATCCAAAAATTATAAATCCTGCTAACGTAGCTGCATCTAATGCAAATATTTTATTCTAAATTAAAGTTTAATATTCTCAACTAATAATGATAATGATTCTAATTTATCTATTTTATCCAAATGCAATTTAATTTGACGAATTACTGATGGAACATGAATTCTTAAATTCTCTGAATGATAGTAATATACATCTCTTTTATTACTATTAATTCTTTTAATTATATTATCAATAGGAGCCATAATAATAAATACAATTTCATTCTTATCAGGTATAGCTCTTTCCCTAATATATCTTCGTTGAGAACAAAAATTATGAATATTTACTTTATTTTTCTTATTATATAAGCTATCGTATCCAAAAGGAAATACATCACTATAAATATTATTTTCTACCAATACATTAACCATAATAGTTAATGCATTCGAAGTTTGCAAAAAAGTATATGATGGTATATGATGATTATTTGATAAACATGTAGTTATATCATACATTTCCGGTGTATTACTAATTTTTCTTATAATATCATCTACTAATTCTATATCTATTTTAATATTAAAGATTTCTTCCATAAATTCACGATAAGCTGTTTGAACTGGATTTTCTCCAGCTTCTTTTTTACCACCACCAAATACCCATACATTATGTTTATGAGGCTTAGTGCTATTACTCTTTCCTAATAAGATTGAATAATCACCATCGTCATTATGTATTAATGTTAATCCTGCACCATTATAATCATTTTCTGTAATCATTTTGTTAATAATATAATTCTAACATGATACAAATAATTTATCAATTTTTTCTAATTTAAGTATATGGAACGAAGTAAATTTCATAGTTTTGTATCTAAATCAAATTTATTCGCAACTGCTATTGGATTTTTAGTTAGTACGCAAGTTATTCAAGTAGTAAATGCTATCTTTGATAATATAATTGCACCTACTATTAATTATGCATTAACAAAACATAATTATCCAAAATTAAAAGATTATATAATAACTTTTGATGATATTAATTTTGAAATTGGTGCATTTTTATTAACTACAATTAAATTTATATTTATTATATTTTTAATATATTTTTTTATTACCAATTTTGACATTGAAATTTTAGAAGATTAAAGTTTTATATACAATGCAATTAATATTAATAATATATCAATATATATTTTATAATTAACTAGAATAGTATGATGCGTGACACTATCTATTACACCCCATATACCTACCCATAAAAATATTAATGATAATTCATTTGCAAGATCAAAATTTACATTAACATTTGTATTTATCATATAATATTATATTATAATTTATTTAAACGATAATATTTTAATAAATTATGGAAACTATTATAATAATTTTTATTTTTTGTGGAATTTTAATTGGAAGTTATATTCTTTATAGTTATGGTACTTGTATATATGAAAGATATATCACTCAACATCATATAGTAACTTAAAATTGATTATATTTTATTTAAACTAATATATATATTTATATAAAATGAAACGTTTTAGAGAAAACGAAAAAAAAGACTTGTATCCTAATATTCTTATTAAAAAATTACATATAGAATATTCCAATGATAAACAATTAGATGCCAAAATATTATTTCGTTGTAATCAATGTGAATTTATTGCAGGAACTCCACATAATTTAACAGAACACATGAAAAATAAACATGTAAATAATTCAACGGTTTAAAGAATATTAAATATAATATTATTATGGAAACATTAACATTTTACCGGAAAATGGCAAACACCAATCTTGAATTAATGAAAAAATATAAAGTAGCTGTTATAAATAAGATGAAATATGATGATATATTTAATTTATACAAAATTAATAATTTAAATTTTGATACTGATGTATTAAGATTAAAAAACTTTTATAATAAAAACACTGAAACAACACCGAAGTTGACTAACGAGGAAAATCCGAAGTTGACTAACGAGGAAAATCCGAAGTTGACTAACGAGGAAAATTCAAAAGTAAGTTCTGAAATAAATCCAGAAAATAAACCAGAAGAAAAATCTAATGATAATCTTGAAAAACCAAATGAATCACCTGTTGAATTTTCAAATGATGAGTATTTAGATGAAAAAACAGAAACTAGTTGGTTTAGTCCATCTTATTTGTTTATAATATCAATCCCTATAATAGGTAGCTTAATCTATTTTAATTATTCTAAAATAAATATATATATAAATGGAAATTGAAAATTCTAAAAAAGAAATAACTTCATTCTTTTTTAATCTTAGAAATAAATTTTATTTATATCATCTATCTACTGAACGTTATGCTAGACATGTTGCAGTAGCTACATTAGTAGATAAAATGGATGAATTAATTGATAAATTTTTAGAAATATTATATGGTAAATATCAAAGATTAACTAATTTATCTAGTGAAATAACAATTAATATTAATAAAATGAATGATGCAGATGCACTATTTTTTGTAGATGAATGTATTACATTTTTAAATATGACATTACCTACATTAATTCAATCAACAGATTCTGATTTATTTAATATTCGTGATGATATGGTTGGATTACTAAATCGTACAAAATATTTATTTATATTATATTAATATCATTCAAATAACATGAAAATAAAAAATACTACAAAAAATATACCTGTTGTATATGCCATTCCTTTAAGTGTTTGGTGACCATCTACATCAACGAGTTCAAAATCACTATTTAAAATTTTTCCTAACATATCATGAACATATGGAGAAGATAAAAAGAAAAACAAAACAGATGCATAAAATGTATATCTTATTTTAGTTCCTAGACTTATACTTTTTGGTTGAGAATTTTGGTCGTTACTCATAAATTATTAATATAAATAATTTATAAGATATTTTTAATAACTATAATTATGAGTAGTGGATATATTACAAATTATATACAACAATCTGATGGTACATTTGATTGCACATTAAATACATTAGACTCTAGTGAAAATCAAACTTCTATACATCTTTATAGTGTTGATTTAATTAAAAATGAATGGTGTCTTACTTCACTTAATAATCTTGACCAAATTTTAATCATGACAAATGATAGCAAATATATTTATGTTCCTTCTATTCCATTTATGACATCTCAAACAAACAAAACATTATATAATACATTAATTACATTATGCATTGATTTTTATATGATTGAATTATCAACACCTAGTTCTTATATAACAACTCTTGGTACAGGTATACCAGTACCTAATTCAAATAATAATTTAAAAACATTAAAAAATGCTGCACAGTTAGCAATGTATATTTATATATATTTTTTTATTAACTATGGTATAGGTTCATATACATCTACTAATAAAATTGCTGATATCTTTCAAAATCAAACATTAACTTTAAACTCTAATGATCCTTATTATAATACATGGAATCAATTAGCATCTGATACAAAGCAAAAAGTTATTATTAAACAAATATTTTTAGTATATGCAATCTGTATGAATCATAAAAATTATATGAATATTCTTGATCCAAATAGTACATTATCAATAAATGTAACTGATTCAGATTGGAATTATTTTGGTAATTTTTTTAAGACTATTTATCAATTGTATTCATATGATGCATCTAATTTTTGTGTTAATTTAACTGGAAATATAAACCATATTTCAAATATTTTATCAACACCTTCTTCATCACCTAGTTCTACACCTTTTCATTTTTCTTCTCCTTCATCAACTGCTACATTATATATACCAGAATGTGTAGATTGTAGAGTTATATCACTCAATGCCACATCAAATATTAATACTAATTCATTATGTAACAAACCTAGTATAACTATAAATACTGAAATAATATATACTCCAGAAGAAGTTCATCAGATGAATAATAAATTTTTATTTACTATGTGTATTCTTATTATAATTTTAATTATTATTGCTGTAATATATTGGTATTTTAATAGAAATAATGAATCAATAGTTAAAAATAACGATTATTATTATATTTAATTTTATAATTTTATTATATGGGAAATTCAAGTTCATCAAATGGTACACTAACTAATCTACTTAATAAATCTAATACACCTAATAATACTAATACACCTAATAATACTAATACACCTAATAATACTAATACACCTAACAACACTAATACACCTAACAACACTAATACACCTAACAACACTAATACACCTAACAACGCTGATACATCTAATAATACTAATACACCAAGTATTAATCCGTTTATTATTGCTGGAGGTTCAGGAGGATTATTATCTTCTATATCATCTTGTTGTTGTACTTGTATTTGTATACTTTTTATAATATTTATAATTACAAATGGTGGAAAAAAACATTATCACCATAAACACGGTGGATATAGTTATTTAGATTAAAAATGAAAATTATTTTATTTATATATATTGAATATATAGATAAAATGACTGATATCTTAGATGATGATGAGAAAATAGAATCTATCTACAAATATGGTCCATGGAAAGAAATTTCTGTTTTAGTTGATAGATATGATACTAGAATTATTGAAGTTGAATTAATTAAAGATACTATTAATGAAGATATTTCTAAAATATTAAATAAATATAAATGGATTATTAAATTTAGACCACATTCTGTTCCTGAATTACATCAATACTTATTTTTAGTTGATAATCGTGTTAAAAATATTGTTAAACAACCTGTTCCTGAAAATAATTACTATAATTTTGGTGTTACTATATATGGATTATGGTATGCAATGAAAAAATATAATCCTGTTACTAAAATACCATTTTATATTAATAAATGGAAAGAATTAGCTGTTGCTGGTATCAAATTTATGCAAAGTATTCATAAATATCATTATGTATATCTTGATTTTAAATATAGTAATACTTATTATGATGAAGAAATTAATCAATTTATTTTTGGAGATTATGATAGTATTGCTCATATAAGTAATTTATTATTATCAGAATATGAAAATGATTATAAATATTATTATTTAATGCAAGGTGCTGAAATAGATAAACCTTGTCGCTCATTTAAATACGATTTAATCTCTTTTGGTTATTTTTTAGGAAAAATAACTTGTCCTGATAAAGAACATGATAATGGTTATCAATGGCACTTTGAAAAATTAGCAACAACTTATCGTAAATTTAATGGACCATTAACTGGTGTTAATGAATTATGCTTAAATAATATTGATAAACAAATAATTGAATTACGTAATAAAGAATATGCTAAATTTAATCCATATATTAAAAAATATTTTCTTGAAGTTAATAGATTAAATTGGTTTCTTGAAACTTATCCATCACATGAATGGTATAATTGTTTATCCGATATTTTTTCATTTAATTCATTTGAATTTTAGAATTTGGTACTGTTTTTCTATTATATTTTGTGGTAACCAAATTTTCTTTTTTTCAACAATCGCACAATACATACTCCTATTTTCTATATCTGATAAATTCCCTATAATACTATTTCCGATTGATATACCTCCATCTATACCTACTGCTCTACAAGAACACCATTTAAAATCATGTATAGATTTGCTCTCTATTGTATCCAAACATTTCTTACATTGTATAGCATGTCTTATTTGCATATATTTTACACCACCATAGATTATGTAAGACATCTTATATATATTATAATTTTAATTTTGTCTCTCTTTTACCCAATAAATAAATCTTTTTTGTGAACCTTCATATAATTCTTCTTTTATTACTGGATGTCCATAAATATCCGTTTCTTCATAATATACAAAAAAATCACGTTTGTAATCTTGAGGTATTTTATCTTTACTTGTAATAATCTTTTCTTTCTTAGCTTTTTTATAATCATAATCTCCCCATGTCAACACTTTTCCATTATGATATATTGTTTTAATTTCACTATCAGATAATTTATTTACTTTTCTAAATGGTGATATTTTTGATAACCATAAAATATCTGCACGTAAATAATTACCAAATCCTGATATTACTTTTTGATCCATCAAGACTATTCCAATTTCTTTCTTAAGATTTTTTGGTTTTAATAATCTTTCTTTGAATAATTCTAAAGTTGTTGTTTCATCCATGATATCTGGTCCTATTATGCTTAATTTTTTATCCAATTCATTTTGATTCTTAATTACTTTTAATGTTCCAAATGATAATGTATCATAAAAATATACACTTCCTCCTACTGTTTTAAATTCTACATTTAAATGTTTCATTGATACTTTCATATATTCATCTACAGATTCCTTTCTTAAATATTCCAATATTACAGGATGCAAAAACTTTTTTGTCTTATTTTCTTGATAAACCCAGCCTCCCGATAGCCCGAGTGTAGCAAATAAAAAATATCCGTCACTCAAAATCATATACATAAATTTGCCTTTAGTTTTGATGTCTAATACCTTTACCGGCAAATCTTTTATTAATTCTTTGTATAAAGGAAAAGGTCCATGTTTTTTATATCTACCATTTATGATATTAATTTCAGTAATATTTTTATTTATTAATTTAGATTTTAAAAAATCTGCATATCTTCTCACTTCATTAATTTCCGGCATAATATAAAAGAATAAATTAAATATTATATAAAATGCAATCATTAAGATTTCTATCTCCAAAAGTTTATTCAACAACTCCAAAAGTTTATTCTACTATTCCCAAATCAAAATTACCTCATATCGTTACTAAGCATAATTCATTATATGTATCATTAACGTTACATAACCCTAATAAAGTAGATTTTACTAATTTACATAAATTATTATTTGATGGTCAAAAAATATATGAAAATAAATTCTATTATGTTCTTGATAATTCTGCGTATATTCACTATTCTACTTGTAGATTAGAAAATATTATTTTAACTAAGATACTCAGTGATTCTGACTATAATGAAAAAACATTCAAAGAATATACTCATAAATATTAAATATATAAAATAAATTAAATAGTATCGACGTTCAGCTCAGCAACGGGCTCCTCCTCGGCGATAGCACTAGTACCGTGGTCGAACATATCATCCTCTTCCGTTGCAGCAGACACTGCAAAGAAGATCTTGGGCAGCTCGTAATCATACTTCTCAAAAATTGAGAGGATATCGAGAACTATAGTTGCCGGAATCTTAGCCTTGATGAAACCGCCATCGATGAGGACGATTTCGTTGACGTTGCTCTCTCGCTTAATCATCTGGATGACAGACGGAGAAATCCGCACGTCTGCCATATTGCCATTCTGCTCGACAACCTGTAGGCGACAGCTTCCCAGATTCTTGATGACTTTGGCTAGAGAGTAGCCGTTCTTAAATATATTGTCTAGGTCCTCCTTACAGCAGACCTTCTTCTTGTCTTTCAGCATCTTAACATACTTGTCCATTAAGGAATTGTTCTTATCGTTTGCACTAGTACGAGG
>Ga0208872_1000387_pt1 | contig 34253 bp, 87 predicted proteins | sample CryBogCBH12Aug08_FD_185508 | JGI IMG/M metagenome (GOLD analysis project Ga0208872, IMG submission 185508) | Freshwater microbial communities from Crystal Bog, Wisconsin, USA - CBH12Aug08 (SPAdes) | ecosystem: Environmental > Aquatic > Freshwater > Lake | place: Crystal Bog, Wisconsin, USA...
CAAGCCTTACTACGCGGGTATGTTTGAGAAGGAGCCTTCTTGGATGAAGCCTATTAAGATGCTCGGGGTCCGTTTGGAAAAGGCTTTTAAGGCTATTGAGCCTGTTAAATGGGTTCGTCATGTCAGTGATGATGGAGTAAAGGATGAGGTGATTATGGAATGGCCTACTAAAGGTATTTGTATTAATGATTACAACGAACATTATCAGAACGCTCGACAGATCAATGTAGCACTTATTCAGAAAGCTTAATATGTTAAAGAGAACAAATTGGACAAACGATGAAGTTATTAAGATTCTTGAGGGTCGTAAGATACACATTGGAGAGAAAGAACGATCGGATAAACAACTAGCTTATCTTGAAGCATACAATAATGGTATTGAACAAGCCATTATTCAGTTTTATGACTTTAAGGCAGATCCAGAAGAGTCTTATAGTGCAATGGCTTACGACCCAATTCTCAGAAGAATCTTTGTCATCAGCCCACCGATGCCGCAATAAAGCTTGCGATTTCCTTTTTTAGTCTATATACTGAACGTATGAAAATTGAAAACACACCATTACTAGAAAAGACAGCAACCTCTTCAATGGATAGCCTACAAAAGGCTGTTCAGACAATGTGTAAACATAAGAGTAAGCAAGGTAATATCGGATTGAACTTCTCTATTTGGGAAACCTCAAAGGTAGGTCATCATCCAGGAGATTGGATTGTTCGTCATCCAGATATTTGGTCTGATGAGCCAGTCTTCCCTGGTCAGGTTATTTTTTATAGTGATTACTGGAGAATAGCAGATCATCAGGTAGAAAGTGAGATTATGCCTCGACCTCGTTGGTCTGAGATTATTTGTGAAGCCAATAGGCAGCTAATTGATCCTGAGGAAGGAGATACAGCTTGTCTATTCCTAGAAGGCTTTAGGGTACTAGATCCTAGGTCAGATGGAGTTACCTATATTGAGCTAGTTTGGGGTAGCTAATGGAAGATACACCTCATTCAATTGCTCTTTGGTGTGATGACCAAGAAGAGAAGATCAAAGAGCTTCAAAATATTTGTTTGGATAATCCTTTAGATGATGAAGCAAAACAAATTCTAAAGAATCTTGTTGAGATTCAAGAGAAGATAGCTAAACTGTATAAGGAGTGCGAAGAGCAACTATTTGCTTGAGTTATCCTAAAGAGTCCTATAGTATAGAGATATGAATTATACATTCGCAGTCATTACTAAAGTCCCTAAGCCTGGAGAAGGTAATGAGGGTCATGTTGTTCTTGTCAAGGATTGGGATAAGGATAACGAGGAACAGATTTATCGATTCTCAACTATAGAGGATTTTGATAACCCTAATGATTATATTGAAGCAAAGATTCCTGTATTCAATCTTGGAGAGGTCCTTATCCTTAATGACTCTGGAAGAGAGGTAGCAGGAATGCAAAGGAAGCCATCTAAATGGTCAGTAGAAGTCGAAGAGTTTGATAACCTAGATGATGCTGTAAAGAAGGCTCAAGAAGTACTCAAGGAGGAATAAATTATGAATGCTGATAGATATTATCCAGGTAAAGGTTGTCAATGCTATGCTCATGGTGAACATGAATGTGTTTGTAATGTAGATTGGACTGACCCTGAAGTTTATGAGCTCAGGAAATGGAAAGAAGCAATTATTGAAGAGCTAGATTGTATTGGTATCTATACAGAGGAGTGGGCAAAGGATCCTAAGAAGGCTCTACATCATATTGCTTGTTGGTATACAGAGGTAGGAATGCATTATGAGAGGGAGAGCAGATGGACATATAAACTTAGAGTAAGGCTTGAATATTACTGGTATAAGACTGTGTGGAAATTGTTTAAGATTCAGCCTCCCTTTTAATATGACAACAGATATAGAATGGCTTAAACAGGTTAATGCCCTTAAGGAGCAAAGGGACAAATTGATTGACATAGCTGACCAGGCTATTAGACTAGCTGACCTTGATTATGAGAATGACAAGTTTGGAAAGGTTACTATGTTGAGAGAAGAGCTAGAAGAGATTCAAGATGAATTAAGAGGACAATCATTAAATGAGTTGACTAAACAGGCACAAGAGCTTAAAATGGGCTATGAATCATGAAACAACTTAAGAACCTTTTTTATACAGTCATTGCAACTATTGCAGCACTCTATGTCTATTATCTGATCTCTGGTGAAGTAATTTGTTTTAAACATCTTTAATATGATTGGATACCAAGATAAAATAAATCAAATCCTTAGAGGAGCAGAGACTATAAAGAATATGAATGATGATATTGATTTGGAGTTATCTGTGTCTGTATTGACAAAGACTCTAAAGGATGTTCAGCTGGAAAGAGATGCTCTGTGGGTCAAAACTCAAGAGGATGAGAGGATTATAAATGATCTGAATGATGTAAATGATGAGTTAAGGGATAAAATTAAAAAGCTTGAATTGTCCTTAGAATCTCTATAGACTGTAAAAATGATTCACAATTTCATTAAAGAAGATCATAAACAGATCAAAGAAGATGTTCAAGAGATGAAGAGTTTTGTTGAACAGTTTGAAGCATTGAAACTGGAAAGAGATGAAGCTATTCGATTGGCAACTCTGTTCCAAGCTCTTTATCTTAGATATGGAAAGGCTGAAGATGAATCCTATAGTACTTTGTTGGTAAAGAAGGGGTTTGAGTCTTTAGCCAATCTCAAAGGTCTAGGATATTTTGGTGAAGAAGAAGCTTGAAGTGTCCTAAAGAGTACTATAGACTGTAATAATGATCACTGTTGAATACTCAAAGCTCTTATCTCAAGAAGAGGATACATCTGGAAGACCTAATGTAACAGATCAATACCTTAAGGTTCAGACTGTTGATAATGGTTCTGGTTCTTATATTGTTATTGAGACAGAGAGGTGGGCTATTGATGATAAAGAGGACTGGATAGCTTTGTGGGATAAGCATATTGAACCAATGTTAAAAGAGGTAAACAAATGAACATCAAAGTAAGAATTAACAATATAGAGTTTAGAAATAACTGTAACACTAATCCATCTATTGATAAGGGTGAGTTCCTTGTTTGGGAACCTTGTTCTTATTATGGAAAGTATGATGAGTATATTAAGGATGGCTTTGTTGAGAAGGATGGTTTTGTCTGTAAGGATAGATCTAATATCTCTGTAAAGTTCTTTAATATGAAAGAGACTTGTTATGTTATTGCTTGGCTCAAATATGACAAGAAGGAAGGATGCTGTGATCTAGAATCAGTTGGTCCTAGGCTTCTTCATCTCAGTGATGAGGATAGAAAGGATTTCTTTGAGGTCTATAAGATTGCTGATAAGAAGATGATTGAAGTTAATAAGGAGGAGAAATAATATGAATTGGATACCACAAAAGATTGCAATTAGAGAAGCTCTTATGGAACTCTTAATCAAAGAGAAGAAAGAAGAGATTACTATAAGCTGTGGGCTAAAGGCATTGGATACTATTATGAATATGCCAGAGTTTACAAACATCAATGGAGAGGGATTTCTTCGATTGGCTGGATGCTATATTGAAGTTGAAAGAAACTTTGATTTAGATCCTCGGGAGATTTGGTACAATGATGTAATTGTTTTTGAGTAATATGACAAAAGAAACATTTCAAAAAATTATCCTAAAGATTCAATTGATCAATACAAAGGATCATGAGTTCTATAAACTTGGTATTGATTTGTCCAAGTATAGTGAAGATCATATGATTATTATCCAAGAGCTTATGGAAGAGGTCTTTAACAAAGAGCAACTGGGATGGATTGAATGGTTTTTATATGAGAGGGAAAGTCTCATTAAGAAAGGTAAACCAAACAAAGCCTGGAAGAAAGTTGGTAGGAAGAAAGTAGAGATCTGTTATGATATTGATTCATTGTGGGAAACAGTTTGTGAATATGGAAAACAATAACCCTGAACTATATCATAAGAATTATGTAGCACTTGCTGAAGCTATTATGCATTCTGGTGGTGATCCATTTGCAATATTGAAACAGTATGATGAGCTTCTAATAGTTCTTTCCAATAATCATATTACTATCACAGCAGAGCATGATCATAGATTTTCTAATCCTTAATTGATATGGAGTTTGATAAATTAACAGTCAAAAGATTATCTGTACTTGATACAGTTTTAGACTTTGGAAAGTATAAAGGAAAGACTTTAGATGAAGTTGCTGACATTGATCCAAGTTATATCTGTTGGTTACATGAGAATGTAAAGACAGTAAGGATTCCTAAATGGTTTGCAGTAGCTTGTGAAGGTGCTGTAAGAGAAGAAGATGAAGAATTAAATGGAGATATGTGGAGTGCTATGGAAGGATTTTATCAAGGAAATTAATATGAAAAGAGAAGAGATTAAAAATTTCCTAAAAGAAGTTCTAACTGGACTAGAAGAACATGATGAGCTTTCTGTTATTAGAAATAAAGTTAACCTAGCAGCATTAGAGTTTGGAGATGTTATAGCAAGAGAGCTTAAGACAAATGACTTTACAACAACTCAAATTATCCTCCCAGCTGTTAAGAAGTTTGAAGAAAGAGTTAATGAGGCATTTAATCTATGAGAGGAGAATGCAAACATTGTGGCTTTGTTGCTGAATGGGCAAATGAAAGCTGCTGGTGTGGTGCATTATCTAATCCAGAAAGGAAACCAACTCATCCAGAAAATATGAAGAAAGAAGAAAAGATTATTCAACTGCTTGAAATGATTGTAAAGCAGAATGAAGAGATTATAAAGAATCAAAACATTTGGAGAACTCTTCCAACTGTTCCAGTACCTCCAAACATTGATCCTCATTTTGGAAAAGACATTCCTTATGTTCCATATAAAGGACCAGATTGTGAGATTAAAGATAATTGGAAAGAACCAACAAATATATCACATGGCTTCTAAAATCATGAAAAAAGCAGCTGAAAAGATTAAAGGTCTTATTGACATCCAAAAACAGAATGGTAACTATAACTATAATGAGTATATGTATGGTATGCTTACAGGATTGGAATGTGCTTACTATACTTTGTTAGGAGAAGAAGGTAAGTTTACAGAGAAACCAAAAGAATGGTTGGATGATAAGATTCCTATAGACTTTGTACCAACAGTTGCTGAAGATAATTCTTGACACCTCCTCCTAAAGCATATAGAATAAGATTATGGAAGAGAGTTTAAAAAAAAAATATTATGATTTTGCTAAAGATCATATTGAAAAACACTATAATGTAGAAGATAGAAACTACACTGCTGAAGAGTATGAAAAAGTATTTTGGGAGTTTTATTATTTTTTTGAAAAACCATATAAGGGACAACTGAATAATTGCTATAGACAAATTACTAGAAATTTTATTGTACTCATAGATGATTCATTGAAGTCAGATGATCCCAATTTCATTCAGAATAAAATTAATAAAAATACTAAAAAATATAGATTGTTAATGCAAGAAAAGTTTAAAGAAAGAGTAGAAGAAGTAATAAAAGAAAAAGAAGAAAAGCTTGACACCTCCCCCTAAAGCATATAGAATAAGATTATGAATGAAGAACAAAAAGAAGTAAGATGGAATGATAATTTGGTTAAAGAAATCTTGAGAGATTATGCTGCTCTAAAGATTAAAGGTCTTATTGACATCCAAAATAAGAATGGCAACTATAACTGCAATGAGTATATGTATGGTATGCTCATTGGGTTGGAATGTGCCTATTACAATTTGCTAGAAGAAGAAGCAAAATTTACAGAGAGACCAAAAGAGTGGTTAGATGATAAGATTCCTATAGACTTTAAACCAGAAGTTGCTGATGAAACTTATGGACATCTCCTCCTAAAGCATATAGAATAAGATTATGAATGAAGAACAAGATTTAGGAGAAACATTTCTTCAAGCATTTTATGACCATCATTGTGCAAAAGATGTTGTACATAAAATTGAACTGATTAGAAAGTATTTCTTTGATAATAAAGAGATGATGGTTTCAGCAATTGATGATAAAGGAGAATTAGCTGCACTTGAATATTTTATTTTGGATAAATTTGGGTTTCTTGACACCTCCTCCTAAAGTATATAGAATAAGATTATGAATAAAAAAGGCTCAACAGTTTGTAGGTGTGGAAGAGAGGATATTCATTCCTCAAAGGATTGTTGGACATTTGATGAACTTATTAAAAAAATGAATACAAAAGAGTCAAAGGATGGAGTAAAGAAATTCTTTGATAATAAACACAAAAAAAACAATTTGATTAAATAATAATAATATGAGTAAATTCGATAAATTAACAGAAGCTTATATAAAGGTTGTAAAGGAATCATCCTATAATCTTTATACAGATGTTTTAAACCCTCTCCATTCCATCCTTAATGTTGATGAAGATGTAAGTAGTACTTTGAATAATGTTGATGAACTATTACATTTTCTTATTAAAAAGAATCCATCTATTCAGAATGATCTTATTGAGTATGTAAAGAGTAAGAGTAACAACATGTAATTTACATATACTCAACAGTTTACCTTTTTAAAAGACTCTTTCTTATGGAAGAGTCTTTTTTTCTTGACATCTCCTCCTAAAGCATATAGAATAAGATTATGAATGATTCCAAAAAATTAAAAAAGATTTATGAATCTATTTCTAATCCTAATTTCTTGAATAAAAATTATTTGGATGAAGATTTTGATTGGGAGTATTTCTTTGAAAGAGCATCTTTACTCAATATGTTTAATACTTTGATTGAGAGTGTTGAACTTATTGATACTATTGAAGACACAAATCAAAAAGAAGAGAAATATGAAATTATAACAGTTAATAATAAGAAATTCTATCTAATCATCACATATCAATATAAAAAGAAAAATGATTTGTTCATTTTTAATGGTATTCAAAAGAATACTCATTATTCAGCACCAGAAGCTGTTCAATATTTTAAAGATTTAAAAAATAAAATGCCAGAAGATGGTATTTTGTGTTATATTAGGTTTGAAGATGAGCAAGGTAGAACCAATCAAACTAATGAAGTAGGATCAGATGCTTTAGAATTGTTTGGTGTTTTGAAAGCTACTATTTCAAAAAGCTTGGATACAAACAATAATGTATTGCTTTATGGAATTGTTGTTTTAATTTCTAAAGCAGAAGAGAAACAAAGATTATCTCTATACAAAAGAATATTGAAGAAGTATAAAGATCTATTTCCAAATATGCTAGTTGATAGATACTCAAATACAGACTATATTTGTCTTATAGTAACAAAGTAATTTCTTGACATTTCTTCCTAATAGTATATAATATTAAAAATATGACAACAGAAAATCTAATAAAAGATGTTTTATATTCTCTTGGGGCTGTATCTTTGCAAGATGCATATAAGAAATTATGTGCTGATTATAGGTTAGCTATTAAAAAAATCGAAGAGCTATACAAAGAAATTGAGTTGCTTAAGAAAAGACAACTCATCGTTGGTACAAAAGAAGAATTAAATGAGCACTATAATAAAGTTCATCCTAAACAAGATTATTTAGATGGTAAATTAAAAAAAGGAGATTTTTTTGAAGTTGGTGAAAAAGGAGATGATCTTTATAAATTATATACTACTAGCTACAATGGTATTCCATACCCATCCTCTATAAAAGAACAACTTAATAATATTGCAAAGAAAGAACAAGAAAAGATGGGATATATTTGCTATTCTGAAGTTATTGGAAGAGATGGTAAAGGGTCAGCAACTATGACAGATTTTGTTTTAATTCTTGACACCTCCTCCTAAAGCATATAGAATAAGATTATGAAAAATGAAATAGATTGGCAAAAAGAAGCACAAGATATTATTGAAAAATATTTCAATCTTAGAGAAGTTTTACAAGAAATTGTTATTGCTCCTTTTGATAAGGTTGAATGGTATAAGCAAAAAGCTAAAGAAGCTCTTAGTACTAATGTTCTATCTAGTAGAGATCTTTATACAAAGCATATAGAATAAGATTATGATTCACAATTTTATTAAAGAAGATCATAAACAGATCAAAGAAGATGTTCAAGAGATGAAGAGTTTTGTTGAACAGTTTGAAGCATTGAAACTAGAAAGAGATGCTCTCATGAAAGCTCTAAAGCACTTAGTCATTGTAACACAGAAGGATGAGATCAATAAGGATCATTTGGATCAAGCATTGAGAAAGGCTAGGAATGCTATTGCAGATATTGATCCAACTGTTGAGAAGTGTGATTGTTGCTATTAAAAGCTTGACACCTCCTCCTAAAGCATATGAGACAAAGATTCATCAATTGGTTAGATAGTTTACCAGAACCAAATGCCTTTGAACAAATTTGTGTTTATATTATCTTTGGTGTACTGTTTTTATATTGGATGCCTAAAGTACAATTTTGGATAATTCATAAGATTCTTTCTTGACATCCCATCCTAAAGCATAATGGAAACTAGAACTGTATCATTACTCAAAGCTATCTCTTATAGGATCTTTGGCTCTTTGGTTACTTTTCTAGCCTGTTTTATCTTTACTGGAAAGCCTTTTATCTCATTAGGTGTATCAGTCTTTGACTTCTTTGCTAAGATTGTTCTTTATTATGTACATGAAAGACTTTGGGAGCATATAAAAAAATAGAGCTTGCCGGTACCGTATATTTTCTATATACTAGAAGAATAATAAGAACCCGCTCTATAAACGAGCACAACCAAAAAATAAGCCTATGTCAACATTCAATAAGTTCTCCCTCATACTTAATATTTTTAACATTCTCTATTGTACCTTCCTATTTGGTATGATCTCCGGAGGTGCTCGTCTTCCAATCTGGCCATTTATAGTTATGATGATTATTTCTATCGTTGTAGCTACCGAAGCCTATCTTAATCTTAAGAAATAATATGTCACACTTTAATATTGATAATCCAAAAGTACCTCGTTCAGAGTTCCGTAGGGCTCTTAATCTTCATTGTCATAAGGAGCTTGGTGTTGGTATGTCCGATCTTCCAGATATTATTAATATTGAGGATGTTTGGTGGGAGGGACAGACGGTAAAAGAAGCTCTTCAAATGATTGCTGGATGTATTCAAGACTATAAGGATGAATTAGGAGACCCTTTTAAACCTATCCATACAGTTAACGCTCCTGTTTACGATATTAACGAATGATTTATAACTTAGGGCATAGTGTGTAGAGTAATGAACTACAACGGGTCATTTTTATTACCCCATTAAACACCTAAGTTTCCTTTTATATGACAACACGACAATTCAAATACAAATACTGGTACCCAATATCAGTTGACATCGAGAGAGCTCTACGAAAGTTTCGTAAGCTTGTTGATCGAACCTATCGAAAGATTTGGCCTTATATTTTAGCTTCTTTTATTCTACTTTGGCTCTTTATAGCCTATACAAGAATGAAGTACGATTACTCTCTTATTAATAATTTCTCACATTTTGAAGCTTTGAGTTCTGATTTCTATACAAAGTGGAGAACAGATGGACTACCAGGTCAAGATCCACCAACAAATAGCTTGACAATTCCTGAAAAATAATCTATATTGATAGTATGAAATATAAAATTATAGCACATTCAAATTGGCATTCACCAGAAGTCTATCGCGATCTTTCTAAAGAACAGGCTCAAGAAAAGGCTTGGGAGTTAAAGAATGAACAATATCAGGTAAAGATTGAGGAAGAGGATGATGAGATTCTCGGTTTAACTCCTAACTACGATTACTAATATGAGAACCATAAAACTAAAAGCAACCATTAACTACCAGGTTAATATTGAACATACTATTGAAGTGTCAGAGGATGACAATCGCGAGTCACTTCACGAAAAGGCTAAAGAGCTTGGTCTTATTGGACTTGAGTCAAATCCGAATAAAAATTCAGAAGTTCGAGAGCTCTGGATTGCTGATATTGACTCCGAAGGTAATCCTCAAATCTGGGTACGACCATAATGAATAGCCTAGAAATTATTAAAGACTTTGAAAGTAAGTCTCCTGGTACAAAGAACAAAATTCTAAAGCAAATAAAAGGATTGCTTAAGACAAGCGGACTTGTTAGGCCTAGTGATGATAGAGTATATAAAGAAGTAGTTAATAGCTATACAACCTGGAAGAATATTAAATGAAAAATCTACAAGAATACGTTAATAAAGTTTGGACAACTGGGGACGATTTAGAGAAGCGAAATGCCTTAAGAGAGCTAGTCAACGCTTCATCGGCAACAAGGAAGACAAAGGTCCTCACGCTCTTACAGATTGATAAGGTACCTTATGCTAAATTAGATTTTCTAGCTAGTAATTACTCCCTGAGAGGAGAAGGATTAGGAGTTATTTAGCCTCTCCTTGACTTAATGTCTCAGCTGATCCTAAATCAGTACCAGGAAATGGAAAGACATTATTACCTGATAGAGCAAGATTTACGGCTCCAGAAAATGCTGTATTAAGATATTGATATCCTAGTTCCATATCTTATCTAAATAGTTCAGGATAAAAGGCTTTTAGAACTTTAAGCTCATCATGACTTAGTTGAGCTCTGTTCTGATAGGCTCTATACAAATTCTTTACATCAACCATTGTATAGTTATATCTCTGTAAGAGGGATTGCTTGTAGTTTTCCCATGAACCATACCTATCTAAAAAAGATTCTACTAGTTTATTAAACTGTAACATACTATATTTATTTATAAATAATAGTGAATAGATATGTCACATAACGAATACGTTGATTTTAAAATAAAAATAAAGGAAGGCCCTTTCCCTGGTAATCATTTTGGTTATATACCAGAAGTAAAACTATATAAAGGTTGTATTCTTGATAATTGTCATGTGAAATTTATTTTAAATCCGCTAGACAATAATCATATTTCATTTGATAATTATGGCGCTCATTTCTTTGGACCTAAAGCTGGGCTTCAAGAACAAGCTTGGGAAGCTATTACTAGCTATGATCCAAAGCTCATTATGTCTCAACAAGCTATTAAAACATTTGGAGATTTAATCGATGAACTCTAATAATATCTATAAAGTACTAAGAAGGGCTACAGATGAGGAGATTAATGGTTTCCTAAAAAAAGGTTATATACATGATGATGATATAGAGGGTGCTTGGTTAATGCATATAGTTGAAGGATATGAAGATCGAAATAATCTTGTTTTTCATATTCCTAAACGAGGAAAAGAATCTTATATCATTCTTATGACAGATGATTATACTTGGGATGGTGCTGTTACAGAAGACAGTCCAGTAGCTGAAGCTATCAAGAACTGGGAATTAAAGCAACAGTTATCACCAAACACACTTAAAACATTTAACGACCTAATTGACGAACTATGAGCTTAAAAATTGAAGAGTTATCTAAAAGAGAGTTAATGCACCGATATGGCTTTGATCGTTATAAGTGCCGGATAACTGGTACTATTGATGGTATTAGGTTAGAAGATGCATGCCCGGATTATGCTAATATGTACGATGTTGAATTATGGCATGAAAAGAAACACAATGGAATGTGCAGAATTCCTGCTCTAGAACAAACTGGTTATATACCAGCTATTACATATAAACATTTATGTGATGAAGTTAAGAAGTATTTTACAGATAAAAAGATTACAAGTCAGCTATCACCTAATACACTTAAAACATTTGGAGGATTAATTGAAGATTTATGAGCTTAAATCATTTTACAACTATAAAAGAGAATATCAAAAACAGTCATCTTGAGTTTCTTATTCATATTAAACTTTATCCCCCGGCCTTTGAAAAATTAAAAGCTAAACCTGGTTATACCTCTATGGTTAGAGATGAAAAGCAAAAAATCTGTTTCGCTACTTCAACTGCGCTAAACAATTACCCGTTTGATGGTAAACGTGGTGCTTTTAGTGATGATAGAATGGTTATTCAGTTTGATGAAGACGAGTTAAAGAGTGAGGATATACCTTACATAAATATATATGTAACGGGGGTAAGGATAGATGAAGATGTTGTTAAAGAGGTGTTTAGAAAATTACATAGGTATAGACCACATTTAGTGGGTAAGGTTGAGTTTAAGGATCTTTTTAAAGAAAAATTGTCCCCAGGCGTACAAAAAACATTTGGCGAACTAATCGATGAACTCTAATAATAACAATTACTTTAAACAAGAGTCAAAAGAAGATATCTCTAAATGGTGTGAGATAGAAAATATGTCCAAGGAGGTCAAGGATGGTATGTTTGCACCTAATGTCATTAGGGCCTGGTCTATTATTCGTCATTGGAGTGATGGAGGAGAATCTCAATACTACGTTACATTAGATAACGACGGTGAATATGAAGTATATGACAATGAGGGTAATGATCTACCTCCTCACAGCTTTAACAGTGCACCTATGATCAACGCGGTTAAACTTTGGGATGTAAAAAATCAACTATCACCCAATACACTTAAAACATTTAATGAACTAATCGATGAACTTTAATAAGATATATAAAACAACCTATCAATCTGATCGTTATGGTGGTAATCATTTTATCGGTCTTACTATAGAATTTATAAATTTAAACAAACATGTTGACGGAGAAGATAATGTAACTTGGTCTTGGGATTTAATTGTAGATAATAAAGATGATGTATATGTTTGGAGTGATGAAGATATTAAGGGTCGTAGATACGATGGCGGTTGTTATTATCTAACTAAAGATGAATCAGGTAATAAGAGTCTTGGTGAACCTGTTAAAGATCCTGAATTAGCCGACGAAATTAGAGAGTATATAAAGAAGGAATGGCCTTTAGAAAAGAGAGAAAACTATATTATAACAAAAAAAATTAAAAGCTCTCTTTCCTCTAACACATTAAATACTTTTAAAGATTTAATCGATGAACTATAAACAAATATTAGAGGTGTATAATAAAAATGGTTCTTTTGATATAGCTACCGATGGTGATTATATTATACTACTAAAGGATACTACTTTTGCTACAGCTGATTACTCTGAAACAGATGTACCGTTTAAAGCCGGAACCGTGTTTGAAGTCATTTATGAGGATGAAGATGATATGGGTTGTTGGTATGTAGTAGAATTAAAAGATGGAGTTCCTGGATCTTATGTCAATAGAGATCAGGAATACATTATCGGAATGGGTAAGGAGGATATTAAAAATACAAAATGTGTTAATAAACGAGATTATGAAATAAAACATCAATTAACACCTAGCACCTTAAAAACATTTGGAGAACTAATCGATGAACTCTGATGATACAATAGATGGATTAAAGCGCGGTCAACATAGAGTTGTTGATATTAGGGAAAGAACTTTATCTAATAAAGATAAGGAGGTAGTAATAATAGTTGAAGGCAATTATATTGGTAAGCTAATGTTAATAGTTAATATTATTGTTTTTACTCCTGATAATATACAGGTAAAAAATCAGCTCTACACATTAAATGAAGAGTGGGCTGGTGGTATAAACAAACACCCCTATACTCAAGATCCTTTTAAAGCTGTTGAACAAAAGAATTACTTCCTACCTTGGGATACTCACTACCCAAATAATGAATTTCCTATGTACTCGTCATGGTATGAGGACTTAAGAAAGAAATTACTTAATTGGTATCAATCACCGGAAGGTAAAAGTATTATTATAAAGAAGCAATTAAGTAATAGTACACTTAAAACATTTGGAGAACTAATCGATGAGCTATGATATAAAAATAACTAAAGGTCCGTTTTTCCTTATTGATGAATATCCTGAAGCATGGGGATGGGGATCTGAGGAAGAACACTTTGCATATAACTTTACTATTAATGGCCATAAAGGGGTATTAGGAGAAGATCATGAAAGCTTTCGTTATCTTATTCCAAATTTAAGTGATAGCTTTGTTGTAGAGAACTGGACATCAAAGAGACTAGCATCGTTAGTTGGTAAAGCTCTTGATACATACGAGGCTAACAATAAGATTAAATCTGAGTTATCGTCTGACACACTAAAGACATTTGGAGAACTAATTGATGAGCTATAAAGATACAACATTTAAGGTTGTTAAAAGTAAATGGTTATCTTTTAATACAGGACAAGAAATTGATGAGCCAGATAACGAAAAGGCCTGTCCGTTATTTACTTTTAAAGATAGCAATAACTCTTATTGGAAGTTTCTTTATCCTAAGAGTGAACAATCTATGTATTTTCAAACTATCTGGAAGGCTCCTCGTTGGTGGTATAATATGATAGCCCAGGCTAGAAAAGCTAGTAAAAAGTTATCTCTAAAACAAGTAGCAGGCTGGAGAGAAGAATACGATGATTACTTTGAGTACTTACAAAATAAAGTATTTCCTAATCTAGTTGATAATTGGAAAATTAAACAACAATTAAGTACTAGTACCATTAAAACATTTGGAGAACTAATTGATGAACTCTAATATATCTCCAATTGCATTTACAAGTGCCATTAAAACCATAGTTGGTCGTAGAAAAGAGGATGGCTATCGTTTAGTTGATAATGGAGGAGGGGTTTGGGAGTTTGTAATTGAACAAGGACCAACTAGAAGGTTTTTAGCTTTTGTTAAAGTACCGACAAAGTATAAACCTTTATTAGGTCAGGTTACCGCTATAAGCATGTTTAATGAAATTGAAAAGGAAGCTTTTAAAGCTATTGATAACTGGCAAATAAAACAGCAGTTATCAACTAGTGCACTTAAGACATTTAATGAACTAATCGATGAACTATAAAGATACTACATTTAAAGTTAAAAGAAAATACTTTTGTTCATCTAAAGATGGCTCTCTACATAGAACAAAACAGGGTAAGTATGATTCCCCTTACTATATGATCAAAGATAGTAGGGGCGGGGAATGGGAGTTTCAGAATTCAGCTACTGATGAAGAACGTAAACAAGGTCATGAAACATATAGTTATGGGAAGATTATAGAAAGTTTTCCAGATTGGTTTAGAGATCTTTTTAATAAAGAACATAAAGAGACATTACCTATACACTTTAATTTTAATTACAAGAAAGTGAAATATCATGATCCTTTTTGGTTGTATTTAAGTCATTTAGCTATTGAAGTATTTCCTGAATTAGTTAAGAATTGGGAGATTAAACAGCAGTTATCAACTAGTGCACTTAAGACATTTAATGAACTAATCGATGAACTCTAAATACAAATATGAATGCATTAATGTCCGGTCATAATATAAAGATTGTAGGTATCGAACCTCAAAATAAAAAAGGATGGAAGGATGTTCATTTTACTGTTGATGATGATCCTGATCCATATGAGTTTTGTTATAGTGTAAATAATCCAAAAGAGAGTTGGTTCTCTGATACCCCTGACATAGTTGAACATAGTCATGATAAAATAGCTATAGATTTTTTAGTTAAACTAATAAAGTCTTATGAAATTAAAAATCAATTGAGTCCTAGCGCTCTTAAAACATTTAATGAACTAATCGATGAACTATAACGATATAACAGTACTAAAAGGTCCATATGGTTTAGTATGGAGAGATGGTAGAACAGAGAGTAAAGAATATTCTGGTTCTTGCTATGATATTAATATGTGGGGTTGTAATATGGTATGGGATAATGGAGGTTACCAATGGGTACCTGTTCATTCAAAAGATTATAATAAATGGTATGAAATATATTTTAGCAGTAAAGGAATATCTAGAGCTAACTATGTATCTATTATTACTGAAGCTATAAAAAAATGGGAAGCAGATAAAAAAATTAAACAAGAATTAACTGCTAATACATTAAAAACATTTGGAGAATTAATCGATGAACTTTAAAGTAATAAAATATTTTCCTGAGGATAATAAACGTACCTGGTATCTAGAAGATCAGGATGGAGATAAGTGGCAATTAAAAGAAGAGGATGACCAACAAGGTTCATGGAGAGACTTCACTTCATGGCCATCTATCTATCATGGACTTATGACCCGCAATTCAATGAATGCATTAACTGCTAGAACGAAGTTTTTTAGATCAGCTAATGACGCTATTATGGAATGGGATAAGGTACAGAAAATCAAACAACAATTATCCCCGAACGCTCTTAAGACCTTTGAGGATCTAATAGACGACTTATAGAGTTATACCTCTTCGTCCCAAGTTGCGTATCCGCTTTTATCAGTCCTATAGGTTGTGTCTCCGTGCTTTGTTGTATAAGCACCCCCGGATCGGGTTTGATTATTAACATCCTTTAATTTATTCTTAATAGCCATGGGATCTTGTGTCTGTTCATCATCTTCGTCAGAGATCTCTTGCTGTAGGCGATCTAACGTACCCTTCCAAACTACACCGTTAACAGTAACAGTAAACGTATCACCAGCGAGATCCTTATCAACAGTTACAGTATCATTACCACGCTTAAAAGTATTCTTATGTCCACTCTGACCACTTAGGCCACTGACTTGCTTAAAGCCCTTTGACTTTAAAATGAACATATAGTTTTGTGGCTTCTCTAATTGTCTATCTCTATTGAAGTCTGCTTCACTAAAAAGACGGAGATAAGATTCAGTAAGTTTGTCGAATTTCATTGTAATATTATTTATTGTTAAGGGCGTTCTGAATTACAGGGGCTGCGGCGTTATTTGCTGCACCTGACATACTATAAAGCTCATCACCATTACTAAGAAGGAAGGTGAGGTCGGCGTAAGCAGTTGAATTTGAATTATAGATGTTTTGAAGATGTTGTTGAACTTGATTAGGTTGAATGTGTAATTGTGAAGCTACTTGATTAAGAATAGTTTGTTGAGCACTAGTAAATATATCAGGGTTATGAGCTTTAGCTGCTTGAAAATATGCAGCTTTAGCTTGTTGACCTGCAGTAATTAACGGATTTGAATGTTGTGCGGTTTGAGTAATAGCTGGAGGGGTTGAAGGAATAGTAGATGTAGCTTGAGCTTTTGGAGCTGAACCTAACATTGTACCAGCTGCTACAGCTCCAAGAGCTGCATTCCTCCCAAAACGTTTTACTTTATTGATAAAACCTTGTTCAATGAGATAGTTTGCTTCTTCTAATGTATAGCCTTCCTTTAATAATAAGTTCCTATAATAGCTTATTTCATAGGCTTCAGCAAGCAAATTCGTATCTCTGTTCTTCATTGTATTATTATTTATATTTTAAACTTGAGGTTTCCTGAAATTCCTTATAGAATGAATGTATGAAAATTAAAACCTTCTCAATCGAGATCAAAGACATCAAGAGGAGACAACCCTGGGCTCCTCTTACAAGGAAAATCAACTCAAAGAAAATCTATAAACGATCGGAGAATAGACTTGCCTGTTCCTATTAGTGCCTTTATATTCATCGTATGAAAAATAAGAACACCATCAAGGATCTAATTAAGCTCATGGAGGACGCTGGAGAGACTCCAAGTTACATTATTGGCTGGCTCTCGAGTATGATTGACGCAAACGCATCCGGATATGTTACTCCTGAATACACAATGCAGGAGGATATTGATTCTGGGGTTAAATTTTATCAGGACAAAGCTCTTCTCTCCGGACGAATGGAAATCCTTCAACAAGCTTGTAACAAAGCAACTAGAGAAGAACTTGATCTTTATGCTTGATGCTTCCTTTTGATTCAGCCATAATAATAGTATGAAAAATAAAGAAACGTTCATTAAACTATGTTCACCGAAATTTGTCAATGATCTCCTGAAGGAGGCTAAAAGGGTCAAGTACCTGATTGAGAAGGATGATATGTCATTCAAGGTTTTGGATGATGAGACAAACGATCTCGTCTTCAAAGGTATTCGGATGAACAGATCGTTTTATGGGGTTACATTCTCTAAGAAGTATTGGGTTGAACCTGCTGGAAGGGACTATAGTGCCGAACAGCTTGAAGGCGTCAGATAAGACTTGCGGTTCCTAAAGGATTCCTATATACTGAACGTATGAAAAATGAAGAACACGAACAAATTCTCGAAGCCCATAATCATCGTCTCATCCGTATCGATGCTCAGAAAAGGCTCGTAGAGAAGATGATTAAGGACTTAGAAAAACAATTCTTTACTCTCAATGAAGATTGGGACGAGACTTGGAGGGAGCGTCAGCAATGCATCAACGAGCACAAAGAAGAAGTTGAAGCTTGAAATTCCTTTTGAAATTCTATATACTGAGTGTATGAAAAATAAAAACACCGCACTAAAGAAAGCAATCCTTGACTATATGACTTGGTCATCTCCGATGAACCAGGCATTTATTATCGAAGCCCTTGGAAGGGATAACATCGAGTTTACTTACGCAGGGGGAGAGACTAATATCACTAAAGTGAAGCAGGCTATCAAACTCTTCGGAGTTGAGCGCATTCAGAAGGCCCTAGAGAGTTACGCCATCGCTATTGTTAATAGTAAGGAAGAGCTCAAGGAATCGATGAAGAATAGCTTTATTAGTGCTGATGCTTGGATTCAAAGTGCTATTGAAGCTCTGTCTACTCTAGCTCAAGTTCAAGAAGTTTCTGCTTGATCCTTCCTTTTGAAATCCAATATACTAATAGTATGAAAATTGAAACCGACGAAGACATAGTAACTACTGATGATGTTGTTGAAACTCTCATGGATGCGTATGAAGGGTACGCTGATATCAATGAGATGAATACAAAGATTCAAGGAACGTTTGAAGGCTTAGGTTACCTCACCCGAAATAAAGGTTTCACTATTAGGGTTGGCTCAGGTAGTAATGTTCAAGAGTTTCAGATTACAGTTACCGAGCGATAGAATAAGCTTGTATTCCTAAAGCTTATCACTTTTACTCCAGTTATCTCTCGCCCATAATGGCTGCAGATTAGTATAATGAAAGCACTCTTTAAGTTGATTATCATCAGTCAAATCGAATGATGAACAGGGTTTAATATGATCGATGTGCCATCCATAAAAGGAATAATTGTTCCAATTCATTCCAGGTTTGAATTGCTTCTCTAGATGTTCTTTAAGCTCAGCTAACGTACATCCTAATAGCATTAGCGTTGATGTTTTCTTTGTAGCAACTTGTAATTTAAGCGCAGCCCAAATTCGAACTCTCGTATTAGCTAACATCTTATAATATATGTCTGTGTTGTATCTCAATCGTTTATTTCTACAGATCCTATTTCTGTTGCTTATCTGCCAATCGCGTACTTTTTTTATGTGTTTTTCTTTATTGTTTTTGTAGTATTGTCGAGTAACTTCTACACATTTCTCTCTTTTTTTATAGTAATGATCAAGACAAGCCTTCTTTCGCTTTTCTTTATTGCGTTGATAGCTCAAACGATTAGCTAATCTTTTTTTCTCTATTTTAGAGAGTTCTTGTGTGGTATTATTTGTGTTCATAGTATATATACTTATATCCCTAGGTGCGCTTTTGCATACAATCTGCAAGGGTATTTGTGTTCATAGTAAAACCAATGCACCTAGGGATTTTCTTATTGCAATTTCCTTCTGATTCCATCATAATAGGAGTATGAAAAATAGAAATAAAGCCTACGAATACGCACAAATGACTGAAGAAGAGCGCTCCATGCACCTCTTCTATACGATCGAGGGAATGGTTGAGAGCCTTCAGATTATCGGAAATGAGTTAGATACTGAGTCATCGTCTGGAGCCTCACGTCTTGCTCTCATATCCGATTTAGAGGAGAAGATTGAAGCCCTTTACTCTCGAGTTCATAAGGACTTCATTGACAAGAAGACAAAGAATGCTATTGCCTATAGCATTTAAGGCTTGTAGTTCCTTCTAGATTCCTTTATACTAATAGTATGGACAATAAGAACGAATACGATAGGGAGCAGGCATACCTTAACTGGGAAGCCGAACAGGAAAGAAAGTCTGAGAACATGATGTTGGGTATCTATGAAGAGGGTATCTCCGTAGATGAGTATCAGCGATATAATCAAAAGTGGTAAACAATAAACAAACTAATATGAAGAAGAAAACCGACTATACTAAACACCTAGCCTTCATCTCCATTACTGATGAAGATGTACTAACTGCAGTTACCGAGCATCTTGGGGATTACGGAGAGGATTTCAATACTATTGTTATCGATAGTGTTGGTATTGTTGTGACAAAAGATAGGAAGGAAGAGATTGAGGAGCTTGTTAAGGAGTATGAAGAGGGTATAGATGATGAAGAGGATGAGGATATAGTAAATGAGGAAGTTATGTTCGAGGAAGAGGATGAGGACGAGAGGATTGATGAATGGATGAAGGGGCATTAAAAGCTTGAAATTCTTTCTAGATTCCTTTATACTAATAGTATGAAAAATAAAGCAACCCTAAAGTCCGACGGCTGGTATATTATCCTTGTTAACGGAGAAGAGCAGGAGCTCCATCTAGCAGCTAACACCAATCTTTTCATCTTCGATAAAGAGCATGATGGAGAGGGACATGTTGATATGTATCACTGCGAATCTGATGAATTTCAAGGCTCTATTTCACTTGAGCCTGATCAGCTAATTCTTGCTTGAAATTCCTTTTCAATTCTAGTATAATAATAGTATGAAAAATAAGAACACAGTACAAACCGCCGGTGGATATACATATAAGCAAGTCGATGAGGCTGCTAAAGTTATCCAAGCCTACTATACAAAGCTTGCTGAAAAGGTAGCAGAAACTAACCCGAAGATGTCAAAGGACTTTAACTTCATAAGGCTTGAGATGAGAAACCTTCGTCAATGTCTAGCTGAATAGGCTTGAAATTCCTAATAGATTCCTTTATACTAATAGTATGCAAAATTACGACGTAACTCACAATTGTAAGAGCGAGCTAGTTCTCTGGTTGGATAACGATCCGTTCTTTTATCAGGAATGGAAAAAGACTATTCGAAGAGGTAATCTTACCTACATTAAGGATGCCTTTGAAGAGGCAGGATTTAAGTACAGGAAGGATCAATGGGAAGAGGTAGTAGATCAGTTCGAGTTTGAATTAAAAGAAGAGGAAGAAAGATTAGATTCCTATTGCAGTATCCTTCAATAGTCATTATACTAATAGTATGAAAAATAACAACACGACATTGGATACGATGATTAGGAAAGATATCTTTGATAAGAATCTTGACTCCTTAAGGAAGGATGTATTCGATGAAGCATTAGCTAACTATGACTTCGGGGATGAGTATGTAGGAATGGATTCAATTACTAAGGATGGAGATATCTGGTCATGTAAGGTATATCTATTCGATGAAGAGAGTGAGGATTCATTCGCTGTATCCTTCATGGTTGAGTTCAACAAGGATATGTATTCCATTGAATATATGTCCCATGACTTAATTTAAGCTTGAATTCCTAAAGAAATTCCATTATACTAATAGTATGAAAAATAAAGCACCACTAGACGAGAAGATCCTAAAGCAAGTCACCTACCTCCCTATTCCTAAAGGAGTAGATATTGATGTAGTAGCTGAGATTATTGCTGACGATCAATATGATCTCATCTTCCTGAAGGATGGTATATTGTGTAAGAATGATAGGGTTAAGGATGTTAAGGGAGCTATTAAAGAGGCTCAAGAAGACTCTGACGAAGAATAGACTTGACATTTCCTTATAACCAAGCCATAATAATAGTATGAAAAATAAAGCACGTAAGACCAAGGTACATTCTAGCAGAGAGCTCTTTGATTTAACTCTAAACGCTCTAGGAGATCGATACGAATGGTCACCATATGATATGGAGTATAATGATCTAGATCACGGCAGGGAGGTAACGATTAAGATTGGAGATAAGTTTTTTAAGATCTCTATCAACCGGATTATTAAAAAAGCTTGAAGTTCCTTCTGAATTCCAATATACTGAACGTATGAAAATTAAGACATTGATTCAACATCTCGAAAAGATCAACGAAAACATCCAACTGGCTGACTTCGATGTCCTCATCATTGATCCAAATGGATATGAATACAAAATCAGAGATATCGATATCGATGAAGATAACCAGAAAGTAGTCATCGACATCGATGAAGGATCCTGTGATTAAGCTTGAAGTTCCTTCTGAATTCCTTTATACTAATAGTATGAAAAATAAGAACACCGACACCATCTATCTTCAACTTCAAAATCATTGGGGAGAAGATGCTCTAAAACAGCTCCAAAAGAACGCTACTAAAGGCGGGCATAACCTAAAAGATAAAGAAGAGTTTAAGGCCTGGGTAGTAGAGTATGCTCTGGACTCTCTCCAAGATCTTATGGAAGAGTATGAGGTAGAGGTTTAAGCTTGAATTCCTAAAGAAATTCCATTATACTAATAGTATGACAATTAAAATTAAGGTAATGCTCTCAAATGGTAATAACTGGACAACAGGCTTTAATGGTACTCTAGAGGAGGCAAAGCATTACTATATTGGTACGTTCTTTGAGACTTCTGACGAGCTTCACGAACATGAATGTGTAAGTGTAGAGTTAGTTTAAACATAATTTAATCTAATAAGTTATAAATAACTTATATGGAAGACTCCGATACGTATGTTGAACGATATTTGAATAAGGAGGAGATACATAAATTTGAGAAATATCTTAAAAATAAATATGACGAGTCTGACGTAAAAAAAATTGATTTTAGTAAGGGTTGGCTTATACACTCTACACTGCCAATCTTTGCAGACTTGAAAGATAAGCGATATTTTGTTTTTAAACGCTTTGTTGATACGTATAATTACATTACAGTTGTTGACATTAGTACAGGTTGGACGACAAAGTATTGGAGTTATTTCGAATTACATCCTGAATTTATAGAAGCTATTGAAAGCTGGGAACTTAAACAACAATTAACACCGAATACATTAAAGACATTCAATGAGTTAATTGATGAGTTATAAGTACAAGTATGGATATTAAGGTTGAAAGAAGGGCTACAGAAGAAGAGCTAGGACATGTAAAAAGGAAGCGGAACCACGCTTATTCAAACAGAGACATAAAGGATATAGAGGGCTGGGTAGTTGATACTTTTGGTTTAAACAAAAAGCTTGTTATCATTGGTAATAACGATGAAAATGGAAGAATGTACAACTACATTAACCCCGATGATTTACTATATATTGGTTTTTGGAGTTGGGATGATAAATTAGGTCAGGCTATTAAAAATTGGGAAATAAAACATCAGTTAAGTTCTAATACATTAAAGACATTCAACGAACTAATAGATGAGCTATAAGATATATGATGTACAAACTAATACAATATAGGGATAAGGATATAGGTCAGTTCAATAGAGAGATAAATGAGATGTTAAAAGATGATTGGAAGCTAGAAGGAGAGTATAGAATAACAAAGGTAAAGAGTAAGAACGAACCTACCTATATAGTCTATAGTCAGGTACTAACAAAGGAGGAAGAGAAGAAGGCAGTAGGATTTAACGTACATCTATTAGAAGAAGAGGTAAAAAAGACAGAGAAAATAGTAAAAAAGAAGTAAGAATCTAATAAAAAGAGTATATAATGTATAGAGAAGTAATAAAGAAGATACTTCTATATAGGAGAAGATAGATAGTATGGTATATAAACTCAAACGTCTATTAGCCCTGAACGACTATTAAAAGCGGGCGGATTTCACAGTCCCCCTCAGGGAGAAACTGACTGACTCCCAGCTAAATGAATACTTACTGAGTAAGTAGTTATTAGAGAATACAGAAATAATAGGGGTTTTAAGCAGATAGAGAGGTTAGGGAGTATATAAAGTCGCCAGTCTATACAGCCCCAGAAGGAACATCCAGAACAAACTGCGTCATCTACGGCGAAAAGATGTCTTGCTGGTTCCTATATAAGCCCATATACTATATAGATAATGAAAAGCAAACTAAAGACTAAAGAGAAACTCCAGAATGGCTATGACTTATTCATCGACGCCGTTCTTAGTCTCCCTGGAGATGTCCGTAGGGACATTCTACAGATTGGTTCTAACAACTGTACTAACCCCTATCTCTATCTATTCAATAGGATCCAGAAGAAGGATGTTAATGATGGAGTCTACGGTGTCCTTCTAGACTATAACTTACTTACTGAGGAGATGTTCGGACATGAATAAATTCCTAACTAACCCACTAACTTACATCCTATATAAACTAGGATATGAAGTAGTTAAAAGTTCCCCTATAAAGGACTACCTAATTCGATTTACACATTCATCTTACTTTCAAGATAGGATGAATAATAATGACTTAGAAAGGTTCAAATATAAGCTTTATTCTGAAATATGAGTATGCAGGTACCTCAGGAAGTTGCAAGCTAAATTTTCGGAACTACTAACTCCTCTAGAAATGAAGTGAAAGAGGCTTGAACTTTGATGTGAGGATGACGTGAGTAAATCTGAGTAACCCCAGCTAACTAACATACATTCGTTTAACCGAACTATCGAGCTGTTTTTCTACCTGGACCCTGCTCAACGTCCCTTCTCTTATTGTCCATTCATTATAATGGCTCCAACCGGAACTAGCAATAGGAAAGGAAAAAAGATTCCCCTTGAATGTTCCTAATCCCGATGCCATAATAATAGTATGAAAATTGAAATACCCGATACAACGATCCAAGCCCTCAAAAATGCTCTTCTTGAAGATCATAATAAGGAAGTTAATTTAGCCGATCTTGAATACAAAATTAACGACCTAATTACTGAATGGGTAAGTGAGCTAGCTTGGCAAGATTAAGCTTGAATGTTCCTTATAACCAAGCCATAATAATAGTATGAAAAATAAGAACACCGAAACAATCGAACAATACGAAAACATTACTGGAGCTATCTACAAGAATCTAAAAGAGCTGAAGGAGTTGATGGCTACTAAAAATTACAAAAAGGCCCTGAAATGGGATGAAGAAGAGAATGATTGTGATAGTAATTTGCATGGTGAGTTTAGTTGCTTCATTCAAGATCTGACCGAGATTGCTTATTACATGGAGAAAGAATAAGCTTGCAGTTCCTTTCAACCTCCAATATACTGAATGTATGAAAAATAAGAAAGAGATACAAACCGCAATCATCGCAGCTTACGACGCAATTGGAAAAGTGCAGGACCTCCTCACTCCAGACGTTATTGAGTGGGCTTATAAGGATGGTTTTGATAGTGATGATGAAGTAGCTGCCGATATTGTCAATTTCGGACAGAGTTTGATTGATATTGGTAACGAGATTGATGGAGAATAGACTTGAAGTTCCTTTAAAGAGAAGACATAATAGAAGAGTAGAATAAGTCAAACAACAAACAAACAAAAAACAAAAAGCATATGGCAAAGTCAACTAAAACTAACGATAACGGACTCCTTAACTATCTTGTAGATTATTACGAGCAGTTCAATTCCCTTCCAACCCCAGTCATCGAGTGTACTGTATCCGGAACTGCTTATACGGCATTCGGATCTAACTTGAAGAATAAGGTAGAGAAGGCTGGAGGAATCAGAGAGCTTCTTACGACCTTTGTCGGTCGAGGGGTAAAGAAGAAGGAGGATGTTAAGGCTACGATTACTCCTCGAAAGAAGAGTACGAAGAAGGTCGTTCATATCTCAGCTAACGACTTGGAGTCATCGAGAGTCTCCCTTACTAACGAGGACGTTATTAAGGATGCGTTCTTGGTAGCTTCTGTAACTCCTAACGAGTAAGGATTCAGGCTTGGGATAAGGGGGTGGAGGTAAAGTACTTCCATCCCCAAATCTTTTCTTCTTGAACTCCTAATCAAATTCCTTTATACTAATAGTATGAACAATAAAGACAACATAACAGTAAAAGAACTAACTGACCTCCTACATGAACTAGCTAGGGTTAAGTATAATAATGGCTCAGGCTACGCGTACGTGAGTGGAGTACTAGAGGCTATATTAGATTGGGAACTAAAGGGATTGAATTCTATTAACTTACAAGAGACTATTAACAATTGTTATAGTCGTAATAAGAAGGACCTAGAAGCTTTATTGTTAACATCTTCTGAGACGTGTGAAGCAAGCGCCAGGTAAGTAAGTACTGGTAATGGAAGAGAGGTAGGGGGGGTTCTAGAACAGGTTGGTGTTTCTAAAACCACATAGTGTAGTCTAGAACCCCCCACGTTATTAGAACATAAGTACGGGAATTTAACCATATAGAAAAAGGGTTTTAGGATATGAGATAGCCCATGCCAAAAATTTGTTTCGGAAAAATTTTTTTGCGCTCTTTTCGGAGTTTTCCTATATAGGGGTTCCTAAATACTCTATATGAAGTTCGATCGTCTAGTAGAGTCTATACTCTTAGAGATGCCCTACATCCATTTGGATTTACCAGGGGGTGGAGTCGACTTCGATCTAGAGCTTGAACTCTATCGGAACAACCTAGACGGTTTTATTCATTTACTTAAATCCATTCTCTCTTCCATCGAGGTAGTAGACAAGTATGGTGATAAGCTACATCTACCAGAATCTGAACGTGAGTACTTCATTAGCGTTCTCCGAGATGATCAGACTCTAGGTATGTTCCTTAAGAAGTACCATAATACTGATATTAATAAAATTCTAGTTGACTACAATCTATAATAGCTTATAATTAAGCTATATGACAACACCAATAACAGAACACGAGATTAATTCCTTGAAGCACCGGGTAAGTATTCTAGAGAAGAATGAAGCCGTAGACAAGTACGCCGGTTACATTGCCGACGCCGTCGAACACCTATCAGCCTTCTCTTCTAATAATAGATTGGACGCCATTAAGGGTTATCTGATTAAGCTCGTCGACGAGGTCACCGATATCACTGCCCGCTAATCATGGCTACTACGAAGAACCGAATCATGGGAGCCTCCTCTGTACGCGCCCTTAATAAGCAGATTGCCGCCAGTCAGAGGAAGGCCGGTTCCCATGTTCGGGCCCAACGCTCGGATGCCGGTAAGAAGAGGAAGTAAAAATGGCTTCCGTTCTTATTCCTACTCCTCTAAGAAAGCTAACCGGTAACGTAGATACTGTCTTTTGTTCAGGGTCTACGATTGAGGAGATTATTGATAACCTAGAACTTGGCTATCCAGGCCTTAAAGAACGTATCTGTAATCCCGATGGTCAGATCCGTTCCTTTGTTAATATCTTTTTGAATAACGAAGATGTTCGATTTGGTTCCGGGACGGCTACGCCAGTTAAGGATACGGACGAAATCTCTATCGTACCGGCTATCGCTGGAGGTTAGGATGACTTATCTTGAACTTCTTCGTAATATAGCTTCCTTGTCTAATGAACAGCTTAATAGACAGGTAAGCCTCAGATCGTTCTCTAATAAAGAGATGACCTATTATTCTATTGATCGGTTCTGTATCTGGGAGGATGATGTAACAGAAAAGGGTACCGGAGAGGTAGAGATTCAATTAACTATAGATAAGGTTAAGTAATTCCAAGCCGATGAAGCCGATGCCGGGCCGGGCAAAGGCATGTAGGGTTTCGCTAAATTCTACCTCCTTAGACATAAATAATCTATATAATATGAGCTCTAGAGATTACCACCGCATTGATGAAGTCTATCACAATATGTACAAGAACAGGTTTCATCGTGAGGAGCCATTTAATGAAGAAGCTGAAGGTCATGACTATCATGGTAGTGCTAAAAGGCACTTGTCAAAGGCTACGAAGGCCATCTATCATAAGCTTGAATTAGAGCACCCTAATGACTTCAATCCTGAGAAGGCCATGGCTGCGGTAAAGAAGGCTGTAGGATCTGCCTCAGAGGAAGATTGTGAGAGCTGGATGATGAGTCAGGACTATTCCCATACCCCAGATCAGAAGGAAGGTATGAAAGAGTATCTTAGCAGTGAAGAGGGCGAAGATGCTGAAGAGGAGCATTGTAAGTGGGCAGCTGAGGGATGTAAGTGTGGTAAATGTGAGGAGTGTCAGTAAAACGTAATGGAAGGTTAATAAATTTAAATAAATAGTCTATATGGCCGAAGACTATTATCTTAAGCAAACCTATAGCAAGCTCTCTGACGATAGTCGGTATAAATCAAATTACAAGACTCTATCTGAGTCTTATAACTTAGTTTATGAATCAGACAACTCTATTCCATTTGAAGTAAATAAGTTAGAGTTAGATCTTATAAGATGGACATTACCACAGCAATCTCTATATAGACTTACAGCTACAAAGACAAAACCTATAGGTAAAGAACAAGAAGCAGAGCCCTCTCCAAGTGAAATAGAAGCTAGTGCTGAAGCTGAAGCGGATTTATTAGCTGCTAAGAATAGTATACCAACTGGGTTAGGGCCCGGTGAGTATGCTGTAGCTTCAGTAATATCAGGATCTAATAATCCTCAAGAGTTAGTTAATTTAATTTCCGGCCAGAGCATGTCATACGATGTATCATGGCCTAGCTCAGATCCAGCTATAGCTAAATATAAGTTTGAAGTAAAGCTTGAGGGCGATGTACGAATTGGTGCCGAGGGAGCCGATTTAGGTAACCATGTTAAAGAAGTATTAAAAAATGTATTACAACAAATTCATGAAGAGTATAGTCTGTTAAAGGGACCAGAAAGAGATACAGCTAACTCTGAAATTCTTAAACGTATCAAACTAAGAGAACTCAAAGAACCGGAGATAGAGACATATACTAAAAGAGGTAAGTCAAAAGCAGGATCATGGGAAAAGGGTCAAGAGAAGCCTGAGTCAATTAAGAAACGCGAGAAGCATGAAGCAGAGCTTAGTAAGCGATCTGGCTGGACGGTTGAAGGTTATATTCATTCCATTCTTTCTAATTTAAATGAACTACCAATAGCTTTAATTAACGGTACGGAGTATGAATACGTTAATAAGAACCCTAAGACTAAATCAGAGCTTAGCCGTAATCAATATCTTATTACCCCGTTACTCTCTTTCTTACAGGCAATTGATTCATTTCATGGAGAAGTAAATACAACTAGATGGGGTAAGGAGGAAGCTGATACAAAAAGTGTTAGTGCTATTAAAAACGTTTTATACAAATACTATAGTGTAGAGGATATTGAGAAAGCTTCTGAGATAAACAAAGTAATTGATAATGAAGCACATAAGATAGATAGAAAGCTTAGTAGAACTAAGCATACTGTATCCGGCGAAGGTACGGCTACATATAGTGACTTCTTCAAAGCAGTAAAGAAGCTACATTTAACAAAGGAGATTGAAGAGCTTGGTAAATATATGACGAGCAGTAAAGCTTTAAGAGATTGCTTCCCAGATGACTTAACTGGTCTCTTTGTTGTAAATCCTATTGGCTATCGATATGTACCAGCAGATAAAGTCGGCGACAATATAAAACTTGTTAGTATTTCTCAAAGTAAACCAAAAATCGAACTCAAAGAACCCGGTGAATAGAAATGAGCGTAACATTTAAACAGTTTGTCAAAGAAGCTAAAGCTCTTGTAAAGGGAATTAATTACAGTGAACCACCACCGAAGGCCAAATTTCAAGAAGGTAATATCGTTCTTGTTCGTGGTGATCATCGTTGGAAGAGCTATCAACCGCGTTATACAGACCCCTATCAAAATAAAGTCGGTGTTGTTGTAGGTTATAAGAATGTACCCGGTGCTTATTCCAAGTTTGCTGTAGAGTTTCCGGATGGTAATGTCGCTATGTTTCATAGTCATTATGTTTACGGTCCATTTAAAGATGTAAATTCAGCTGAAAAATATACAGATCCTAATATACTAATTCCGCCATCTGAAATTGAAACAAAGGCTAAGACATCTAAATTAACAGATCTTCAGTCTAGACCTGAGATAGAAGCTTATCTTAAAAAGTTTGTACCGAAGCTAGGATATAAATGGCTCTCTACACCTAAACAGATTTTAAATAAAAACAGCACTTATATTCTAACTGTCTTTGCAGAAATGGATATGCAAAACTGTACAGGCGAGAGCCCGTATGGTGAAGATCATCCTATTAAAGATAAATATTCAGTTTTTAGAGTTAATAAGATAAGCTCAAAAAAGTTAAGAGCTTCAAGCTGTAATGCTATTAATACTATTATCGGTCAACAACATTACCAGCATGCTAACAATGTAGGCTATTTTATTGAAGTTCCTCGAATATATAACCGTGGACCTATTACATCAGATAATATATTTGAAATATCTAATTATGGTATACCGAATGAAGTTGATGTTATAGATGAACTGGGTGTTATAGGATACTATCGTAAATATCATGAAAAAATAAAAATGATAAATGAAGGTAGTTTAAATACAGACTTAGGTCTTATTAAAACTTTATTTGATGTAAAGGGTAATACAATAATTGGTAATATCCAATATGAAAATTTGAATTTACAAGACCCTTATTTCTTTAAACCATATAAAATTGAAGGTAACTTCGAAGCTTATCTTGAAAAGAGAGAAACTATCAAACCAAACCAACATATGCCAGAAGCTGCTTTCGAATTACATGACTTTAATTTTACACCACGTGAGGTAACCGGTCAGCTTGATATACGAAGCGAATATGGTGTAGATTTTACATCTATGGAAGGTATTACTCAGAAAGTAAATGATTTGGTACTTGAAAATCTTGGACTAAAAACATTAGAAGGTGGGTTACCTGAAATAATACCAGATAGGTTTACTGTGAGTAAATTACCTATTACTGATTTTCAAGGAGCTCCAAAACAAGTTGGTATATTCGAATTTAAAGAGCTTGAACTAACATCCTTAAAGGGAATTCCAAAAGCTGATGTTTATTTTCCTTGGCGTTCAGATTTAAATGGCAAGCAGGTCGACCAAAAAAATATCGATCATGAATTACTAAAAGGTGAAATGAGTCAGAATGCGTTAAAGACATTCAGTGACTTAATGGACGAACTTTAGTACCCTAAGATATAAAGACCTCTCATAATGTCATAGACATCACAATTTGGTTTATTGACAATCTTATTAATACGCTCTTCTGTACCTGCATCGAAGTTTTCGTCTTCAGCGTGCTTGAGAATATAATGTTTGAGCTCATTGGCGTCGACATTCATAAACTTCTTAGTTGAAACATTATCAATACCGAGATGAAAGTGATCCTCAATCATATCAATTAAATGATCGACAGCTGGTTTGTTTACACCGAGATTAAAGCCTAGCTTACGTCTTTCATATGATTTGGGTACCTCGTAGTTCACCTCGTCAGGAGGAAGCGCGCTTTCATAGATCTGATCGAACTTACCGCTCTTTGAAACAAGGTGTGCGTACTTTGACTCTGTGAGCATATTGTACTCATCATTCGTTAACTTCCTACCAGCAAAGACGTGAGCTTCAGCAAGGTTCTTTAATTGTTTGTCGTTCATATGATATTTATTTTCTCTTTGGAGCTGCTGCAACTGGTGCGGCTGCTGGCTGTTCACCAGCTGATGGTAATGTAGGTTGACCGTTAACCCATGAAATATTTTCAGGCTTTGTTACTGTGTGACGCATTTGCGGTACTGTCTTTTGAATAAACTGTTGCTTAACAGCAGGATCATAATTTCCATTTTCTAAGAATTCCATAATAGCAACCCAAGCCTGAGGCATAGTATACTTAAACGTACTCCAAAGAGTACCTAACCATTCCGGGGCTTGTTTAGCTAGATCATTTGATACAATAGCAACAGCAACCAACGTCTCTATATCTTCAGGTGTTGGTGCATTACCTGCCTTAAGCTTTAAAGCAGTCTTCTCAAGCTTATTAGTAAACCATTGTAAGATAGCGTGTTGCTTACCAGCGCCAATATACTCTCTATAACCTGGATACTTCTTGTTCGTACCGAATTCCCCTCTCTTTGTATGCTCAATAATCTCTTGAATAGTCAAGGTACGTACATGTTGGACGTAAGCCATAAACCGGTTAGCCCAATCAGGTCCGCAAATATGAGAAGCCTTTCTACCCATAGCTGCCATTAATGACTCAGGCATATGTATACCTTCTTGACCAGCATGTTTATAATCCTTATAAAGCTTTTGAAGTGTCCATGAAAGTCTAGTCATACTTCTTGGTGTGGGTAGCTTACTTGATGGTGAACCTTCCACTGGACGGAAGCTAAAGTTATCTTCAGGATCTGATTTTACAAATCCAATGATTAACTGATCTAATGAATGATTCTCCTCGCTCTCTTCTTCTGGTACAGAAGAACCAGCTGGTGGTACATATGCAACGCCACCCTCAGCCCAATGTAGCCATTCCTTAGCATCTACGATAAGAAAACCTGCAGAGAAACGATCAGTCAACGCAGGGGGGATTGGTACGTTACCCCATGTTCTTCCTAGGTTACCAGCAGCACAAATACAAATACGACTAGACATTGGTGTACCACCAATAGCATGATCATAGATAACTTCAAAGAAAGCTTTTAATACTTGAGGTGAACCTTGGTTGAGCTCGTCAAAGAAAAGAAATCCTCTAGCACCAGGTCTTGAAACAGACCAAACCCAACCAAGCTGTTTGGTTACAAGATACTCTTTAGCAGAATCAAGATCAGGTATACCGTAGATATCAGACGGTTCTAATCCCGCTGTACGAACATCCCAAAGACCAAAGTACTTTTCAGGATTATCTATCATTGCCTGCTTTCCTGGTGTTGGTTTGTTCCAACGAGCTAATTCTAATCCCTCTTCAGCTGCCATTTGTTTGGCAACGTGAAGAACAGTAGCACTCTTACCAATACCGGCATCACCATAAACAAGAAGATTTTCTTTTGGATTCGAATGGTAGGCACGCATTAAATCAAGAACAAGAGTCTTATAACCGTTCCATGTACCGATATTGTCTTCAGAGCCTGGCGGCTTTGCTTCCCCTTCCCATTGACCAGCCACCATTGCATCAAAATCATCAAACTTAAGCCTACCATTCGGGCGCTCAGGTTGAATAGAAGCTGCTTTTTTAATATCAGTTTCTACTTTTTGAGCCATTTGCTGTGACTTAGCAGTTGCTGCTGGAGCTGGTTCAGCGGCAGGGCTAGCTTCAGTTAAATAAATCTTTTTATAAGCTCGGTGTATTTTATTAATATCTGACATAATGGCTAATGTTATTTATGTTCAATATCCATTATGTCAGATATTAATAAAGAATTAATGGTCCTTATTACTTGATCAGTACCGGCATCGCTATTAATTAAGAAGATAGCTGGTTCAGCTAATTTAGGTAATTTTGGATCAGGCTCAACATGACCATCGGTGCATATTAACATATGAGCTGCACTCGTATCAATTCTCTTTGCATCGAGATAACGCTTAATAGAAGAAAGATCTGTACCGCCTGATTCAGCTTTGGTACCTACAAGTATTTTTGTTGCACCCTCAGGTCCCTGAAGACTTGTATCAATATCAACCTGTTTATAAACGTCAGTATTCCATAATAGAATTGTTAACTTAGCATTTAAGAAATCCTTCATTATCTGAACAATTTCAGATACAAATTGATTTAATACTGGGCCTGTCATTGACCCTGATGTATCGATAGCAATATATGCTTCAATGTCACTCTCAATGGTTGTGCTCTTAGGTGCGTAGTAACCGGCAGCTAAAGCACGTTTATTTGGACGTCCCCAATCATAATGATGCTGGGAGTTGGTTGTAATGAAGTCGTGGAGGATTTGCTTCCAAGGTGTCTTAGACTTGAATAAGTTTTTATCAAAACCTCGAGGTAACCCGCCACCAGGACCACGATGACTTTCAGCTTCTTTAGCTGCAGCCATAATCTTCGCTTTTGTCTCAGCAATCATTTGCTCTGGCGTCTTATCTGATCTATCGGGCTGATACTTTGGATCATCGCCAGGTGTTTTGAGAGTCTTTGGTAAGTTGCCCTTACCTTCAATATGTGTATCCTTTGTATTACCACCTACGGTGAGACCAGCAGTAATACCGGCACGGTCACCTAAAGATGTCTCACCGCCACCAGATGCTGTTCCGCGACCTCCTCCCGGTTGTTGCTGACCTTGCTGCTGGCCTTTTTGACCTTGACCTTGACCTTGACTTGGAGGTGGTTGTCCCCATGGGATTACATTAGAAGGATTACCTTGACCCTCTCCAGGATTACTTGCTGTCGGACGTTTTAAAACTTTTACTTCTGTTAAATTAGATTGCATGTTATTTTAAGTGTTGATCGATTTCAGCTTCAGATATCTCTGTTGATGTTACGACTTTTGTTCTTGGATCGATGTTTGTTACAACACCGTATTTATCTTGTCTCTCGTCAAAGATAACATCACCTACGTTTACTTCTACAGGTCCCTGACCACCTTTACCTTTTGTAGGAAGGGCAATATCTTTTAAGATGTCATACAGCGCATCAGCTGACATCTCAGTAATATCTAAATTCTTAACTGTCTTTTTACCTTTGAGCTCAGGTATAATCCAACGATCATTTTTTAATACAGGGTCACACCCACCCTCGTCCATCTCAAACCCGTCGGCGAACA
>Ga0208872_1000388_pt1 | contig 34235 bp, 68 predicted proteins | sample CryBogCBH12Aug08_FD_185508 | JGI IMG/M metagenome (GOLD analysis project Ga0208872, IMG submission 185508) | Freshwater microbial communities from Crystal Bog, Wisconsin, USA - CBH12Aug08 (SPAdes) | ecosystem: Environmental > Aquatic > Freshwater > Lake | place: Crystal Bog, Wisconsin, USA...
TGAAAGGAGGTGAAATCATGACAAATCGTCGCCGTAGGGCATGGCGCCCTTCCGAGCTGTCTCAAGTTACAGCTCGACACATCACGTTCATCGCGTGTGTGACTGCACTGGCTGCTTCAGTAGTAGTCGGTGTATGGATCGTCGTAGAGACTCTTCGTCTCTGCTTCGGTTAATAGTTCGTAGGTGAGTAAGTCACCGCTACGTGTGTTGGGCAAGCACGTGGTTTAGTAAGTGCTCAGAAAGGAGGGGGTCATCATGAAGACCAAGACCACCCCACGCACCGCAGTCAGCTTTGCTACTGCTCCCAAGTGCTCCTGTGGCTACACTCCCATGTTCATCGACTCACTTGTGTGGGTTGACCGTGAGGGTAACAAGCTCCCAGGTGTGGTTCCAACTACCATGACGATCGACGGTGTTGAACACTCCGTTGAGAAGTGTGGTGTTGAAGCCAAGCGCAAGTAGTACTCAGGTAGTGCCCTGGCAGGGGGCGTTGTACTCTGCTATCCCATCAACCCACTATAGGTCCAGTGACTAGGTTTGTCATAGCCTAGCACTGTAGAGGAGGTGAAATTATGACTAAGTCAACCCGCAACATGCGCTTTGCGCAGGTAGTGAAGGAGGAGCTTTCAGACGTCCTCTTTCGTCCTGCCGTGCTCAGCTACGAGGAGATCCAGGAGAGGATTGCATACTTCGACTCCATGATATCTCTCGACGCCGACGGCATGTGGAAGAAGTGGTACCCACGTACCAACCGCCCCACTAGCTCACGCAAGCTTGAAGCACACTTCTGCGTGCAGAACCCTAGTGAGATTGACCCTCGTTCCAAGAAGGAGCGTCGTCTCACTTGGTGCGAGACCTGCATCGAGCACTTCTCAGGCAAGCCCTGGGACGGTCGTCTCGGTAAGTAGTTAGCACCAGGTCACCCATCTAGGCATACCCGTGTGTCCTAGGCGCTGACTGTGTAGTACGTGCAGTCAGTGGGTGGGGGTCAAACCCCACCTGGGTACGGTTACCCCACGGGTAATCCCCGCCGACTGGGTTAAGTCGGATTATCACACAAACGTATTGTGTGACGTAACAAACAAATAGGAGAATGCCATGAAGGCATCTACTTTTGTGTCCCTGTCCACCCTCGAGTTCAACGAGGAGGAGTTGTCAACTGACCTTGACATCCTTCTCTTCGCTGACGAGGAGACGTCCGCTCAGTCAGACGGGGTTGTGCGCGTAGCACGACTCAACAAGACTGAGGCCATCACCCTGTCAGGTCTTTCTACTGACCTGGTGATCGGTCGCGGGCTCGCTGACTTCCGTAAGGAGCACTTCGACTGTGTCGTTGCTTCTGACGGCAGCATCGAGAGCTTCGTCGGCAAGCCCCTTGCTAAGGGTATTGTCTTCGATGTGACCTCGAAGCGTGACCGCCTGTACGGTGCCCACGTCTACAACATTGCAGCGGGTCTCACCCCTGACTCTGTTGTTCACGACGGCATGGTCTACGGTAAGTCGTTCCTGGCTAACCGTATGCAGGTTCAGATTGCATCTGACTTGCAGACCGACCCTCGTACCGGTGAGAAGTTCTACTTCATCGGAGTGCGTCGTTTCGGTATCCTCGTTGAGGCTACTGACTTCGCGTACTACGACACCGGTCGTGGTGGTGTGCCAGCACGCATCAAGTTGTACACCAACGTTGAGAAGGGTACCTTCTACTTCAAGGTGTTCAACAAGGTGACGTCGAAGCACGACCGCATCTACCAGGTTCCTGGTGACGTGCAGTGGTACGACCTCGTTAAGACTCGTCTTAACCTGGCTCTGCCCAACGGCCAGACGCGGTTGGACATCTACACCTCGGAGCTGAACAAGCTCGACGAGAACACTGCTGAGGAGCTCCGTGCTACCCAGAAGATGTTCTTCGAGGTGTACAAGACTACCAAGGCTGCTATCATCGCGGCCAAGGTAGTGGACGCCCCACAGGCCTAGTCAGCCCCCAGTCCTGAGTCATGACTGGGTTACCTTAAACTGACTCGCCCCCACACCCACAGATGTTGTGTGTGCCCTCGAAGGGAGTGTGGGGGTCTATGCCGCAACGTATGCAGCAGAGCATGTATCATATATACATGTAGTAGTAAAAGGAAAACACATGGAATCATTCCGTGTTGTTGTAGTCGAACGTAAGTTCGGTAAGGTAATTAACCGTACCATGCTGGGGGATCACTATCCCAGTGTGCACCAAGCCAAGCGTGTAATGCGCCATTGGTATGGAGTGAAGCGGTTTAATCAAGTGGCGGACAGCCTCATTGTAGGCTCATGCCGCCCCCGCTGGCACACCAAGCTCACGTTCGTCATTGCGAAGCAATCTTTCTACGAGGAGATTGCCAGCTACACGCCTGACGAGCTCGAGGCTATTGCAGCTAATGGCTGAGCCCGAGGTCTACACTGATTGGTGGAAAGTGTTCAACCAAGTACCCCGTCACTAGGGGACAGTTGTAACACAAATTGTTTCACGTGAAACATATATTATGTTTCGATATATGTTTCACGTGAAACATTCCCCGTGTGGGGGGATATCTTTAGCTAAAGCTAACTCCTCCCATTGCATTTATGTTTATTGATGCGTACGTGAGGCATTGTAATACCATACCAATATATGTTAAGTGGGTGGGTTCTGTGAACCCGAGGTGTGCTTGTGAACCTACATGACCCTAAACGTATCCTGCCATGTATACGTGCATTCATACATGGCTGTACATGGCTAAGCATTTTTCCGTATGTTAACGGGTATGTGCCTATATTGGTGTGGTATTAGGATGTTTCACGTGAAACATTCGTGTGTGATTTTAAGAACCGTAGTGTCATACCATTACGAGCCTCGTTTATGCATGTAGCATAAATGTATAGCACTAATTGTTCCTACCCATATGGGTGCTTAGGTTCATAATGGTATGGCACTAGGGTGCTTAAAATTTTTATGTGTGTTTAGACACACATAGCATCCTCATATTCCTGCTTTAGTTGGATTTATATAGCAGGGGTATGGTTGTATGTGCGGTTGCTAAGTAAGTAACCCACAAATAAGTAGTAAAGGAGTAATCATGGAAGTGTACATGCTTGAAGTAAGGGGCACCATGGGATACGATGGCAAACCTTTTGAGGATATAGAAGATGACCAGATCGTTGGCTTGTACTCATCAAAAGAAAAAGCCTTCGATGCCGCTGCCCAGATCAGTAAGGGTGACTTGACTGACTGGGAAATGTGCAACGAATGGGTTCCCGAGCACAACACTACCATCTGGAGAATTGCTCGTACCTATACTGAGGATGCTGAGGTGGATGACAGTGTCCCGCCGGTGATAGATACTAGCCCGCACGTGTGGACATGTCGTTTGCACTCTAAGGGTGAGGCTAAGCACGTTGTCATTGAGGGTATTGAAGAAGAGTTCTTCAATGCCAAAGGATTCATCTATCTCTGGACTGTGCAGTAATGTTCGCAGTAACAATACCCACGAGCAGGAACATTTGTTCGTGGGTCTCATGGGTCAAACGAGGACTAACCCACCTCAAAAACTAGTAAGGAATAACTGTGCAAACAATTTATCTGTTACGCAAGGCACGTCGTCGTGGCCATGATGATGGCTACGTGATTGCTTTGTTCACTACCATCGAGCTTGCTAAGGAATATTTGGAGGTTGAATACCTTCCGACGTTCAAGCAGCGCGTTGAGTGGGTTGCATGCAACCACAGCGACATGTGGGACTGCGTGGAGTCTACCTTTGACAAGGATGGCGACAACTTGGTTACCTACATCGAAGATGGTGAGGTTGCTGACAGTGGCTATGTTATTACTTGTGAGTCTTTGATTGATCACAGTCGTAGCGAGTCCGTGCAGAAGTCTTTGCCCAACGTTGAGTTTGATAACTACTACATTGGTCAGGTTGTCGAGGCTACGGTGATTGACTACAACTATTACCGCGAGGTAATGGGAGTTGAAACCAACCGCTGCCGTGAAATCCACGTTCCGTTTGATGTTACCAAGCCTGAGCCTTTTCCGCTTGGTCACACGGTTACCGTCAAGATTGTTGGTTCTGGCAAGGACTCTTACGATGCTGTCTTGGGGTCAAACGAGGACTAACCCACCTCAAACAAACAAGGAGAAATACAATGGAAGAAGTAACAATACCCAAGTAGGGTAGCAGTAAACAAACACAAGGAGATCCCTGTGGAAGTAGTAAAACCAAGCAGTGCCCCGGATTCGTTCGGTGGTTTGTCAATGCCAGATGAGAAAGAACCATTTCATCCATATCCTGATGCTGTAGAAAAACATTACTGCAGTTATTGTGACTGTGAGTACTACAAGCTTGAAGATGGTACGATAACGCCTTGTTGTTGCACTGATGATGAAACAATTGAACAGGAGGAATGCTGATGAAGGTATGGGCAGTAGAAACAACGGTTAGCGCCCACGCTCACGAACAGGGTATCAATATCTTGTCCATCCATTGGTTTGGTCTATTCAAGGAATTGAAGGATGCCCAAATTGCGGTGGAGAAGTGGTACTCAACCCCCCGGCCCGGCAAGGAAGTCTTGCCCATTAGCAGGGGGTGGGATCTTGATGAAGATGGTGACTACGTCGCTTCATTCATCGAGTATGACATCATCGACGGTGAGAAGATGGGTCAAGAAGCGCATTTAGTGCGTATCTCAAAGCGCAAGGTGCAGTAACAAAAGCAGTACCCGTAGCAAATAGCTACACATTTAGTAAGAAAGAGTCACGCCATGAGTGATGAATTAACTATACATGACATATCCATGGAAGAGGGCACAGACATGCTCGAACCAACTTGTTTCAAGTACCGGTTCGACAAGCTGTACCACTTCCATCTAGCAATCATCGACTGCTGGGACGTCTACACAGCAATCATGCTGAAGGCTGCAGACTCAGGTGGTACCTGGGTTATGGAGCACAACCTACCAGTTCTCAAGCAGGACATTCCAGCACTGAATGTCTGCGCTGTAAGTAATCCTCTTGAGATTGTTATGGGCTACTTACACAATCTCAAGCGTGTGGTACGCGAGGAGCAACTTAACCTCGACATCATACAACTTCCGACTTGTCAGGACATACCGGGCAAGATTGGGATGTCATTCAAACATGTGATGTTCAATCAAGGACAAGCACTGTACCACCCAGACCTTTACGGCTGGGGTGACATCAAAGCAATACAGGAGAGACAACATGCTTAACACCCAACGTTTAATTGACGCAGGATTTACGGATGAAGATATTCGTACAATCCTGGGTACGTTTGAGACAACGATGTCTGCCATGAACGAAGCAATCAAATCAATGGATAGCGAACTTCCATTCAGCGACGAGATAATGGATCAAGCCATGGGGCGTTCGAGAGAGATTCTCGATCGCATCAAGGCGTACAAGCGGCCCATCGGACAGGACGTCGACGAGATGTTTGGCATCTGGGCACAGATGTTAGAAGACGGTGACGCCGAATAACAATTCTCAAAGGCCTCACCACTCCATAGTGAGTGGTGGGGTTGAGAACGTAGCTAAGTAAGCTACAGATTGCCAACTGATAAGGAGTTATCATGGCCATTACAATGAAGCAGGCTGCGCCCGGCCCAATCAAGCGTGGTTCACGCAACAATGCTCAAGAGCGTCGTGAGGTGCTCATGAGCAACCCAGGTGTCTGGTTCGAGTACTCAACTCAACTCAAATCACCTACCAGCCCCACTGTGCTTTGCACTCTTTGTGGAATCAACATCAAAGCATTGAAGGGTATCAACCGTAAGCTGTTGCCCTACCAGGTGACATCACGACGTATGGAAGACGGTACTCACACCATCTATGCTCGTTACGTGGGTGAGAAACAGGAGTGGGCATAGCCCCGCCCCTGTGTGTGGAACCTAACTCCACACATATCTCACGCACGTGATGTAAACTGGCCCGGTGGGAGCCAGCACAGAATCCCACCAACTAACATGAAAGGTACAGGGTACATGCGTAAACTGACAAGTTTGCTGTTATCCAGTGCTTTTATTGTTGTAGGTGTCTACATCAATAACGTACACGCTGCGGGTCATACCCAACGCGTTGTTAGTTTTGTGACACCAAGGTTACCTGCCCCAGCATTTCAGGTGCAGGATGTCACACCGCTAAATCTTCAAGCGTATGTGATGAGCCAACCACATGTGGTAGCTCGACCTTTACAGCGATGGAACACTGAATCCAGCGATCCAACAGCCACATGGCCCGATGCAACTGACCCGTTGCGGCGATTGCCGATGACAGTGCAAGAAAAGTTTGACTGCATTCGTTATCAGGAGAGCCGTAACCATCTGCACTCTGTTGAGATACACAGTGGTGCTGCTGGTTGGTATCAGTTCGTCCCATACATTTGGGACTACGCACGGGCGAACATACCTGGTTTACCAGCGTTAGCTTCACAGGCTACCGGTGATGAACAGTCAAAGGTAGCGATGTGGTATTACAAACGTAACAACGGCTTTACTCCCGAGTGGAGTGCAGACGAGTACGTTTGCAACCTGTAACAACACAGGCGGTATGGGTTCCACCGAAACGGGCCCACTCACCTAAGGAGGGTGCAATGAGTGAACCAGTTGACAACCCACCGATCAGTAAGGAACTTGCTGAACGTTGGAACAATGTCCAGAGGGCGCTTCTAGAGTGCTTGCACGAAGCAACTAAGGAATCAATTGCTTATGGTCAGGACGAAGTATGGGTTCCTGACTGGGCTGTTCCTATCTTCGAGAACATTTCCGATGACGAGGAAGATGACGGAGATAGTAACCAGGATGAACGCATTGAGGCTGCACTCAAGCGTTATCAGGAGAACCCTGAGGACTATACGTACGCTGACCTCGAAGCAATCTTTGAGGACCGTGACCCCGTCGAGTTCTTGTAGTTAGCAACAAGCAGGGCCGGGTGTTGTATTGCCCGGCTACTGCGATGTACACACGAGTATCATGGCTATTCGTGTGTGCATCGGAGTAGTCATCACCCCTGCTACTCTGTAGTAAACCAGTAAGGGCAAACATCAAGGAGAAATCCATGAGCGTTAACAAGATGAGTGAGACAATCAAGAGCGTGTTGGCTGCAACTGACACGGTACTTGAGCGTCCTGCCACTCGCGGTGAAGTTATCAAGGTGATCGAGCTCATCGAATCATTCAAGACGAGCAGTCACAACGAGACTCCCGCACCAACACCAGCTCCACGGGCGATTGCTGTTGACGAGATTGTCAAGGCAGTCAACGCAGTCAAGGCTACTCACAAGAAGCCAATGCGTGCAGCAACGCACATCCGTTGGAAGCAGCACAAGGTGTGGCTCGACGCCATCCTTGACGGTCAGACCCATGTTGTCCCGTACTCCGACCTTGAATCGTTGATTCCATTCAAGAAGTTCGGACATGACAACATGCGTACTCGAATGTACCGTGAAGCTATCAAGCGTGGTTACAAGACAGCAACCATCTCATTCGACAACAAGTCGAAGGCCATGCTGATCCAGGCTATAGCCAAGTAGTAGGTCACTGCAGTAGCTCAATGGTAGAGCAACCTGGTTAACCAGGTAGGTTGTGGGTTCAATTCCCACCTGCAGTACGGTTCACATACCAACCCAGGTATGTGCCCGGTGTTCCCAAGCACCGTTAAACACAGGGAGAAACATATTATGACCACTGAATTCATCGAGGGAATCCCGATTCCCCAGTGCTTCATTGACCTTAACGATGTGCTCGCTGCAGGTTGCAAGCGTGTCATCCTCTACGGTCCCCCCGGCACTGGCAAGACGTATTCAGCCCAGACCCTGCACATCAATGCAGCTGGGTTCGAGACCCTCCTCTGCTCCGAGGACATGACCAACGCTGACATCGTTGGTTCTATGCTTCCCAACGAGCGTGGTGGTTTCAACTACGTCAAGGGCATCGGGCCAATCACCTGGGATGGTGACGGTACTGTTGGCGGTCGTCTCGTTGTTGACGAGATCAACCGTGCCAGCGGTGACGTTGTCACCACGCTGATGAAGTTCCTTGACAGCCCGGAGTCGGCGGTCTGGAAGAACCCTTACACCGGTGAGGTTCACTTACCGCGTGAGGGCTTCTCTGCCATCATGACCACCAACTTCGAGGACCCCAACGAGATTGAGGGTCCGCTGCGTGACCGCTTCCCGGTTGCAATCAAGATTGACGCTGCTCACCCAGCTGCGTTGGTCTCTGCATTGCCGCCAGAGTTGCGCATGCTGGCTGCCACCATCGTCGCTGGTCGTCCCGGTGAGCGTGCTTCGCTCCGTGCCTGGAAGGAATTCCAGACGCTGCGTAACAGCCCTCTGTTCACCACTGAGCGTGCTGCCAAGCTGGTGTTCGGTAAGATGGCTGAGCCCATCATCGACGCCATCCGTATCGGCACCCTTAGCACGGAAGTGTCGCTGTAATGGCTGACGAGCAGAAGCCCCTTGTAGGGGCAATCACTGCGTTCCGTGACGACATAGCCGAGACGACTACCTGGACTGTCGAGCCCACTACGGGCCAGATGGGTGTAGGTGTCGACTGGGCTGCGAAGGTACTGGCCGTCCCCCTTCGGGGGGACGACTGGTCCCGTCGTACGCAGCTGCGTGAGCTCATCCGCGCCCGCGTCGGTCTTCAGACTGAGGAGGTTGCCAAGGTAGTGGCTGAGTCTTACAAGCACAATGGTGTCACCAGGGCTCTTCTCAATCTTGCGGAGGAGGCTCGTATCAACGCTGTTACTGAGCCTTTTGCCAAGATCAAGGGTCTTGAGCTTGACTCCACCGGTGCGGAGAAGAAGTCAGGTATCCGTATGGCAACTGCTGGCAGCCCTAACGACTGGGAAGATGCAGTTGAATTCACCGTGCGTAACTACGCCAACAAGTCAGCATTCGATTCGTTTGCTGCTGGCGTACGCTCTGTGAACCCAGATTGGAGCGACATGCTGCGTAAGCTTGCTGGTCGTCTCACTAGTATCTTTGACGGTACACCGGGTGACCTTGGCTCTACCATGCCATACCACTACAGCAGCGACGTAGTGGGTCCGAGGGGTTACAACAACACTCTTGTTGCAGCCTCTGAGATTGCCAACTATGCCAACGGTAGGCGTTCTCCTAGCAGCGTTGCCCAACAGCGCCAGGAGGAGGAAGACAAGATCCTTGAGGAGTATGGTCAGGCGGAGCAAGATGCTAACCGTCTTGACCCTGACCAGACTCCACTCGAGGACGACTTGCCTGACGACTACGAGTTCCCACACGACGAGGATGGAGACTTTGCGGAGCTTGTCATTGACGACACGCTTCCACTGTCTGTCCAGGTCGAGGGGTTCATGAATCGTAAGCGCAAGCCTGCCTTGGTCGGTCGTAAGCTCGGCAACGTTAGCCGTTGGTACACTGACCCCGAGCGTCGTATCTTTACCAATAAGGTACGCGTCAAGGGTGGCATGGTCATCGTCGACATCTCAGGTTCTATGTCTCTGTCACAGCAAGACATCGAAGCGATTGTCGAGGCAGCGCCTGCTGCGACCATCCTCGCATACAGTCAGACTCACTACACCTCTGCCAATGCGTGGCTCCTCGCCAAACGTGGCTGGCGTGTACGTGAGATCCCAAATATCGGTGGTGCTGGCAACGGCGTCGACGGTCCTGCTCTGGTGTGGGGTATCAAGAACCGTCACCCCAACGAGCCAATCGTCTGGGTCTCAGATGGTGAAGTCACCTCTGACGGTGGCGGTCAGAACGACGACATTATCCTCCAGTGCGCTCAGCTGGTCAAGAAGCACAAGATCATCATGATCCCTTCCGTCGAGGAAGCGGTCAAGATGTTCAAGGCTGGTAAGCTTATCAACAAGCCTGCCGGTCCTATCCGCAAGGCGCTTCTTGGTCGTCTGTAGCACGAAGTCTTTGGGTAACTAGATACCCAAGTGCCTGGGTGTAGTCACACACGTATGAGGTGTGGCTACACCCAGATGCACCAAATAGGTGCAACAATAAACAACAAGGAGATATCATGGAAGACTTTAACTTCGGTGACATTGCACTTGACGATGCAACACTTGCACGTGTTGCTCACGCAGAGTTCCTCAATGCCATCAAGGATTGGGGTACCAAGATGGGTACTGTGCTTCAGCCTTTCATTGGTGTAGCCAACATCCTTACCGAGGATGAGGTATCCAAGGAAGACTTGGAGAAGCTCTCCGTTGTGTTCCCTCTGGGTCTGCGCCTTGCGCTTAACCAGGTCAACATTCTGTATGACATGATGCAGAAGGAAGCCATCAAGGTTCTTGGTGCGCCGTTTGCTATCCACAATGAGCACCACCCTGAGTGTGATGGCACCAAGGATGGCTGTGGTCACCAGGACCACTGGCTCGAGAAAGAAGGTGAGTAACATGACTGAAGCAGAAGGTTATCGAAAGCTTGGCTTGAACTTGCTTTATGTAATCGAAGAGATTACTAATGCGCTTAAGCCTATGGGCATTGACTTGTCTTCAATGCCTAGCTACGACGACATGATCAACAATGCCCGCGCAGTATTGGGCACTAGCTCTAACGACTAACTTCACGCGTTTCTCACAAGCGTAGTTAGTAGTAAGACGATGTGGAGGGTTATCGTCAAAACCCTATCCGGAGACAGCCGTACCTCTTGAAAAGACGGGGCTGCTAGGCCATTGATACGGAGTATGGTTGCTTGGATGGTGCTATGGTCAGAGAACTATGTACTCGCAGATCAAAAACTGCGTTAAAGAATGCTTAGTGCATAAGGAAGTGTGCATAGGATCGGAGGCTCTCCTTAAACCTGTCCACTTATGCCATGGCCACCGGCTTTAAAGTGGTAGCTGCGCTAGCTTAACTGGCGATCCCGTACATGCTTTATTGTGTGTACGGGAACTGTTGTTAGCTTATGATGTACCGGAATATGATCCTACGAGATTATAAGTTAACACACTCAGCACATGGGGGAAGCCGGTGCAGGAGATTAGTGGATGCCTTAAAGAACACACGCAGAGGAGCGTGAGAATCTATACTTATTGGTAGGTAGAGATAGGAACCATTGTGCTAGTGAGCGCGAGTACCGGTGAAGACGCTCAAACCACCTGGGACATGTGGTTAAACTGTCCCCCTTTCTTGTGTCTGCATGGACAGCATATGCGCGATGTGATGCAGACACGGACTCAACATAAGGGGAAGCTTATGTAGGTAACCTGAAGCCTATTGAATAGACGGGGTTGCCAGCACTGAGCTGGACTGAGACACCGAGGTTACGGTGTGTAGGGTATGGGCTCCACCCGAACGTCCAACGGGCCCACCTAATCCACTAGTAAGAAAGAAGTATTATGCAGATTGAATGCAACCAACAAGGACCTAACTTGCAAATTAACATTACGTTTGATGACCCTGAACAATCAAAGTTGTTTCACAAAAAGTTTGAAGAGTTACTTCAGGGATTAGCCAATGACATGGATGGCATGATGATGGCTATTGATTCAGAGAATGGAGAAGTTAATAAGCAAATAGCTAAGCGAGCAATTGAAGAAGCAATCAATATGTTTGTACCCAAGGAGAATGATGGTAGGTAGACAATTACAATGGAGACGTTCTTATGCGTATGATGATTTGATTTGGACAGCAAGGACCAAACCAAATCACCGTTGGTATTCACACCAAGTAGATTTATCTTTTACTTTAAAAGCTGGTCAGCATGGTGGCATTATCAATAAGAACGCTGTTCTTATAGTCAGAAAATGTGCTGAAGGTAAGAAAGTAGCTAACGTTGTTGTTATGAGAAAAGAATTTAGAAGCAGTTATGTTGCAAAATCTTTTTTAGATTCTTTATTATATGCTTCAACTATTATGTTTGATACTATTAAAGAAGGAGAAGAATGGTTTATTAAACAATTAAATGACTATAAAGATGCTCCTTTACCAGAACAAAGAACTTCTTTGCCAAGTTCAATCCATGCTGGTTACCCAATCTGATAATTGACCGCTTATCAGGTAAAACAACAAGGTCAGAAAGAATATCATGGATAATGAAATCCAATTGTCAGATGAAGTAAAGCTTGCTATTATCAAGGAAGAACTACTAAAGCTAGTTGACCTTGTTAAAGTATTCTTTACTGTCAACACAACTCTTGAGGTACACAGGCAAGAGTTACTAGGTGAAATTCCTGAGCAGTTTAAATCATTTATTGAATCAGATGCATATAAACAGTCTATTCCTCTTGCTATTAATGCAAGCAACGAGATCCTTAATAACCTTGTTGTGTTTACCAATAACTTGGCAGGTGTGTTTGATATTGATTTTATATCACAACTACCAAACAATGAGCAAGAGTTTAAAAGTATGAATGAAGTAATGCATAAAGATTTACAAAAGAAAGTATTACGTGAGTATGGTTGGGAGACCGAATGATTGATTTAACTAGTAAAATTATTGCTTATGAGCAGGATGAACTCAATGGACTAGAAATCATTGAGCTGTTCCAAGAGCTTATTAATAACGGTATGGCCTGGCGTTTGCAAGGGCATTACGGTCGTATGGCAATGGCGCTCATTGAGAATGGTGACTGCACCCCAAGTAAGGAGAATGTATGAGTGATATACCACGTCAAGAAGTAATTGATATGCTTACGCATATTGAGATGCTTTTGCTTGCAATGCAAGACCAGGAAGCATGGTCATACACACATGTATTGCTCAAAGCAATTAAAGATGGTGAGTATTAATACGCAAGTAGCGTAGGCAGAATTGACCGCCTGCTATTATTAACAGGTCAAGTAGGAAGGTAATCTGTGTCAAAAGACATGGTTTGGCTTAAGAAAAAGGACGGTCGTGGTTGGAACTCCAACCGCACCCGTGACGTGATTGACTACGCTTTCACGGTGAGTAACAAGGTACCATGCAAAGTTGAGATACGAAAATCATGGCATCCAAAGGGTCGAGCTAATCATACATTCGCCGCCCTGACATTTGAAACGCCTGAGATCGCTAAGGCAACCATTGAGCACCTAGTTAATACGGTGCGTGAATGCTTTGACACACAGACTGAAGCGCGTAAATGGTTCTTGGAAAGCATGCTTGCTAGGTGTGTTGACGATGGCCGTGCAGAGGTATGGATGCCTAACGCTAGCAACACTAGCAGTGTGCGAGTAGGCAAGATGGGATACACTCCGCCTGCTACTCCACCACCATTAACTGCTATCACTCCAGCAGTTGCAACTGTTCCAGTTGTATCAACACCTAGTTGGCCAACGACGCCAACAAGAGATGATGTTCAAGAGATGATTAACATTATTGCTCAGGCGTCTAGTATGACTGATGAGGCAGCTAAGGAACCTGAGGTTGTTGAACCTGTAGTTGTTCAGCAGCCTAAGACCATTGTTATCAATGGTAAGGAAATTCAAATCGGTTGGCCTCAGTAGTAATGTAGTAACCACCTGGGGCATGTGGTGAAACTGCTCCATTAAACCCACAAACAGTTAGGACACAAAATGAAGTATGCAATTACCGTTACCTCAGACAACAACCTTGATGTTGTTGACTTTGATGAGTCTAAATCATATGAGACAATTAAGGCAGCCATTGGAGGAGGTACAATCCAATGCATTCACCTGCCATCATTGGATGTCGACATGTGGATTGACGATGAAGGTAAGTTGGTTAATGAACCAGAAATCAATGCGTTTGGTTCTGCTCTATGGGTTGACTCATATGGTATGACTGATCTTATTGTTGGTGACATTATCATCACTGGTGGTGTTGACAACAAAGGCCACACGCTTGGTCTTACGTTTGATAAGGCTGCTATGGTTCTTAAACGAGCCAACGATGTTATGAAGAAAGCAATTGCGGGTGATGACGTAATTGAGATTGTAACCGAGTAAGAAAGGAATATGCATGCCCAATCATGTATATAACACAGTAACATTAACTGGCAACTTTAGAGACCTTACAAAATTAAAGTTGCTGCTTAACATGCCTCATGAATGCCAACACATTAATGGTGATAATAGTATTTCATCCTTTAATTTTTACAGTTTAATAGCACCAGATAAATCTGTATGGGATGAATACTATGGTGTAGAACCTAAGTATGAAGACTTTAAAGATAGATTGCTTCATTCTACTAATCATTGGTACGATTGGAATATCCGCAACTGGGGTACCAAGTGGAACGCTTATAATGTTGAGCAATCAGATACATTTGATATGGATGATATCGATGACGATTTAAACAGTATTACTTACAACTTTAATACTGCTTGGTCACCACCAGATAAAATCATTGAAGCACTTGCTAATAAGATCGAAGAACTTAAACTAAAAGTTACGTTTGATTGGTTTTATGAAGAAGAACAAGGATGGGGTGGTGAACTTAATTACGATGGCAACACGTTAAATGTTGTCGGAGAGTGGGATATACCCGCGAGCCATGCCGACTACGAATCACGAGACATAGCAGACAACTGTCTTTGTAGCTTTGTAGACGACATGGATGATTGGTTTGGGGATTGCCCTCGACCAGAAGAAAGTAAGTAAACATTATGGGACTTGACCAGTACCTATACGGTGTGCAGGCGCACCCTGATAACACCGATTTTGATGTATCACCAGAAGCTGGTTACCTTGGTATCTGCACTTGGCGTAAGCATCCTAACCTTGAAGGTTGGATGGAGAAACTATTCAATATCAAGGCTGATGCTCAAGGCTATAAAGGTCAGACAGATTTCCCTGACTCTGTAGTTGCTAAGGTTGTTGGTGAGGTTGATAAGGATAAGGCTACTCCTGAACTGCTTGAGAAAGCAACAATGGAAGATCAAATGCAACAATTAATCCTTGAACAACAGTACATCTCTGCTGCTGCATCTCTTAATAAGAAACGTATGTTCAACAACCAGTATATAAGGTTGAACATGGGTGACCTTGACCAACTAGAGATGGCAGTTAAATTAGGTGAATTGCCACCAACAACAGGGTTCTTCTTTGGTGATGACTCTAGTGATGAGTACAAGGAACAAGATTTAGCAGTTATTGAAATTGCCCGTGATGCTATTAGGCATGGGGTTGATGTCTACTACCGCAGTTCGTGGTAGAAACGTTAGCAAATAGCTAACACGCAGTAAACAAACAAGAAAGGTAGTAAGAACATGGGTGACCGTGGACAAGTAGAGCTAGTTATGTCAGAAGGTAGTATCTTTCTGTATACGCATTGGGGCGCTGAAGGATTGCCTTGGGTTGTAGCCAAAGCTTTGGACAGGGGTCGTAGTCGTTGGGATGACGACGAGTACCTCAACCGCATTATCTTCTCACAGATGATCAAAGATGAAGTCATGGAAGAAACTGGCTATGGTATTAGCCTTGGTGAGCGTGGTGACACATGGCGTTTAGTACGTGTTGATTATAACGACAGCACAATTACTGTTGTAGACAATGGACATTCCGGCCCTGAACTTACATTCGATGAGTTTGTAAGTATCTATGGAAATTAAGGAGCAAGTATGAGTGAAGAATGGCGTGAGCAAGCCAACTGTCGAGGTAAAGATGTAAACATGTTCTTTATCGAGAAAGGTCCTACTGCTATTGCAAACATGAAAGCAGTTAGGGAAATATGCAATGCTTGTATAATTAAGAAACAATGTCTTGACTATGCATTAGATAACAGCATTAAGGATGGTATCTATGGGGGTCAGGCTCCCAAAGAACGACGCATATCTAAACGCAAGCGAGAGAAAGGAATGAAGTATGTCTAAAATACAATTAAGTGATTATGGTATGACACTGCCAACAAACATGATGGAAGCTATGCTAGTGATTGAGAAATTACTAGATCGTTGTGACCAACTCAATGAAGTAATCGATATGATGGAGGAAGAACTATGAAAGTATATGAAGTAACATGCGGGTTAACCGTAGTGTTGGAAGCAGAGACTCAGGAAGATGCTGAGAAAACAGCTCGCCAGTTAGTTTATAGTGAGTTGGGTAGCCAAGTAGGCAAGATGATGTGGTACCAAGTAAAGGATAATAATGAATCTGAGTGAGAAACAATTGCGTTATCTTCTAGAGGTTATAGAAGCTGACATGGAAGATGCTGAGATGACTGCGGACATGGAGCTCCGTGGGTTCCTCGGTGATCTACACATACAAATGCAAGCAGCATTGTATGACAAGGTCAATGAGCCAAAGAACTGCCCGCGTTGTAAGCAAATCTACACAGGGTTTCCCGCCTTGTCTAGGTTAGACAACAAATCACGTATCTGTTCACCTTGTGGTACAGAAGAAGCAATGCAGGACTTTGCAGGCGAACCACTAACTAATTTCCTAAAGGAGGAATAATGGATGCAGAAACATTAGAAACAGCAATTGTCTTAACTAGGTGGTGCATTAAAGATGCGGAGAGAAATGGTAGTTTTGAACACGCTATCCATAATCTCAAACGCGTTTACGCATTCCTGGCGGACGAAGAGTTCACAATAGAAGAAGGGAAGGAAGCATGATGGATGACATTGAAGAACTAGGTGAGTGTGACACCTGTGGTGATGCTTATGAGCTAGCAAGCCGTGATGGTCGTTGTGGCGACTGTGGCGATTGTGGTTCATGTTGTACACATACTGAGGAGGAATAGTGGCTTACGCATCTAAGAAGAAAGCAATACAAACAGTAGAAGATGTTGAAGAGGTTATTGAAGAATGGGAAAAACCAGGAACAGTAACTAGAATAACGGTAGAGATTGAGTTCCACGTTGATTCAACTGACCCTAAAGAGTTAGAACAAGCAGCTCAAGATATGATGGATCATTTGTCTGAGGCTGATGCGTCTTTAACATCACCATATTATTGGGAGTTTGCTGACTGGCGCTTTGAACAAGTAGAGGAGGCATAATGAGTAAGAAATATCCTATTTGTTTAACATGTGGTATGGAGTTAGATACTCCATTAAAGCACCCATGTGACGAATGTGATGATGGTACGTGCGATGAATGCTGGGAGGTATAATGAAAGAGTATTACACAAGAGTTTCTATGGACATTGCTATTAAGGCAAACAGTCCTGAAGAAGCAAATGAGAAATTAAATGATTGGCTGGATCGTCAGCAACTGATTGACAAGTCAACAGAGTCTGACTTCTGGTGGGACAATATCGATTGGGATGAATGGACTATCACAGAAGCAGAAGAGGAGATATAGTGCAAGTAAGTAAGATTATCGAGGTGTTGCAATCTCGATACCAACCCGAGCAAGAGCTCATGGTAGACTGGTGGGATCAAGGCCAGTTCACTGAGTTCTGCGAGAGTCGTGGGCTCACTCTTCCAGAGTGGTCAGATGCAGTAGAATGGTACGAGTGCAGTCTCGGCGTAGACATTGGTGAGCTGTGGTTTGAGCTTACCCTTGAGTTAGAAAAAGAAGAGGAAGAATAATGGATCAAGAGATGATCTATCTAGCTGCTGATGGCAATTGGGGAGACGCAACTAACTTGCTTATCTTCAATGTTCATGATCTACCTGAAGATCTTTATCAAGCAATGGCAGAAGATCCAGAAGGAACATACGATGATGTTCGTGAGTGGATCTTAAACAATGATGTAGAAACAAGATAAGGAGCACAATGAGTAAGTATCTTATCCGTGACTGGATGAACAACATCCTGTTCGATGGTATTGAGTTTGACAGCTTTGAGGAAGGGTGGGATTGGTTGTATGCCAACCACCCTGAGCCGGATGAGTCAAGTCCAGAATGGGTCGACGGATGGAACGACGACTGGTTTGTAGTAGAGAAGGGTTACAGTGTAACCGGAAACAAGGAGGAAGAGTAATGGATAAATGGACCAAGTTTACCTACGTTTGCGACGACATCGATGAGTGTGATACGCTTGTCGAAGCAACCTCCCGCAAAAAGGAACTCATGTTCGCATGGTGCCCCGCTTGTGGCAAACGTCTCAACCTTATCAACATGGAGGATGCAACAGTAGAAGTATAAAAACTAACTCCTATCATTACATACACTAAGTATTGCACAAAAGTTGGTGCCTGCTAAGTGTTATAAATCGCAGTAAATAAACAAGTAGAAAGTAAATATATGGAAGATAGTAAGTTGTTCCAAGCACACGCTGCAGTGGTTCAGTTGCATGAACTAGCAGGTCGGTTTGATGAGTTGCTTGATGGCTTCAGGTTGTATGACGAGTACAAGGGCAACTTAGATATCGACGTGTACGAGAAGGTTCTCGAGTTGTATCGCAAGGCTATGAACGCTATGGAAGAGCAGTGTAAGCTGTTACATGCTGTAGCTAACTGCCTTGATGAGACATTAGAGCATTAAACGCCGAAACCCCCGCATAGGGGTCTTAGGGGAGGTTGTTGTCCTCTAATTGACGATGGTAGATTAACAACAAGAAGGGATATTAGTATGAGTGATTTATCAGACATTGTGTCCCGCATTGAAAAGCTGTTGACCTTAGCCGGTCGCTCCCCATTCCCTGGCGAAGCAGAAGCAGCTCAGGCACTGGCTCAAGAACTGATTACTAAATATCAGATCGAGCAGAGTCGACTTTACAACCGCGATACCAGTTCCGGCATAGGTAGTAGGAAGGTCGACACTCCAGCGCCGTACGATGTGGATAAAAGTGTCTTACTCAATGCTATAGCTAAGAATAACTTCTGTAGAGTGCTACGAGGTGACGGTTACTGTTACCTGTATGGTACTGAAGATGATATTCAGCTATGTTTAGCATTGTACAATACGCTTGTGGTGCATATGATTAGCGAAATGCCCGCCAAGCTAGCTAAAGCTAAGCAGAATAGTGATACTACGTTCCATAAGCGGACGTGGATTACAAGTTTCTTTGGCGGTTATTGTTTATCAATTTCAGAGCGTCTTAAAACTATCAAAGACAAAACCATAGCAGATCAAGTTAAGGTTGACTCTTCGGTTAGCCTAATGATACGCGACAAAGAACACGCTATAGAAGAATTTTATCAGGGTATTGATCGTGACCCCGGCTACCGCCGTAATCTCAGCTCAGAATCAGGTTATGAGCACGGTAGGGAAGCAGGTAACGAAGCAGACTTACTACAAACCAAGCTAAAGGAGTGATGTGCAACTAATCTACGCTTTACTCTACGATACAAGCTACAATAGCATGGAAATCTCAGGTCTCTATGCAAATTTAGATAAGGCTAAAGCTGCTGTGCTAGGTGCAGAGTGGAAAAAGCATGAGAATATAGCTATGTGGGAAGCTATCACGGGCGATCAATATTGGTGCATCACCGTTCATGCTATGTTAGACTAACTTATTTGTCCATCCAACTGCTTTTTTCATCGCAATCTACACAAAGATCGTCATGCTTATCACTGCGTTGCTGCATCGGTATTAGGTGATGTTGACCTGTTTGAAAAAGAGTCCAGTATTCTCTGTCTGACATATTGTGCTTAGGCTTTTTTGCATCAAAGAAATCTTTATCACATTTTTTGCATTGTGAAGGGTTTTTTCTTAGATTGCCAAAAGCATCGCGGTTGGGCGAGAATGCATCTCTAAAACCAACGCCTACATCTTTAAACAGATCCCAAATTTCTCCGGCTGTTTTTTCACTAGCGTAACGTAAGTTCCAGTTCATTGCTTAACCTTAACAACGTCTGGGTTCTTATCAGGAATGCCCGGGCTTGACATTACTTCCAACCAGCATTCTGTCCCAGGGTCGTTAGACAACCAGTGAACAGTATTGGGTTTAACAGTAAAACTTTCACCAGGATTAACTCTAACAACTTTTTTATCTACATGAACATTAAAAGGAGTATCAATTGCTTTATAAATGTGTGTAGTGTGTTCGTGCTTGTGCGGAGGGGTAGGTGCTGTCACAACCTGAGTAGCTCTATCATATTCAGGGTGATCACTAGCTTCTTCTAACAAGGCAAAATAGCTACCCGCGTCATCGATTACTCTTTTACCTGGATATTTTTGTTTTAATTCATTCATGATGCGTTTCTTTGCATCATCTTTAGCGTAGCGAGTGTTCCAATTCATCGTCTACCTGACCTTCCACGGGACATACCCCCGTAATCTCTTTGTGCACGTTGAGCACCAAACACACGTAGCCTATCTCTAGCAGAGACAGGTTGCATATCGCTTGCATTACGGGTGTGATAACCACCCTGAGAACCAGACAACAACTGTGTCTGACCAAGTTTATCTCGCATCTCTAGCTTAACGAAGTTATCTTCGAGCAGAGAATCAACAATAACCATGAGGCAGTCTGCTAAGTCTTCTGTGCGGATAGGTCCAATATCTTGCTTCTTAACTCGACCATTGACCTCTTGCAAGAACTTTAGCTCTTGTTCCAGCAAACTGCTACCATTAGGGCCATACACATCACGGAACGAGTGTACCCAATTCATACCCAATGCAGATTTGAACCGCTCAGCACGGCGCATGTTACTTTCTTTGGTAAATTTTTCCTCACGCACTTTAACTTGGTGGGCAGGTCTAACCTGTTGCAAACGCTTTTTCAAACGTGGCAATGTAACAAACGCACCGTACTGGTCAAACGAGAATACTTTAGTTGTACGGAAATTGCACAACGTATCTACCAATTCTTCTTCAATTTCTTCGTAGTCGATCTGATTATCAGGGTAATTTTCTGGGTCCCATACCTTGATCCAGTCAATAATAACATGGTACCACTCTTCACCATCTTCAGGGTCAGCGATCTTTTCTACGTGACCAATCATGGCTGCTGTGTTAGCACCAGATTTTGATGGGTCGCAGTGGCCCGTGTAAACAATACTAAATTTGCCTTCGTGCTGTAGCTCAAGCTCTCGAAGCTCACCATTAGCATCAATAAACGGATCAAACATACGCTCAACCATTTTTGGATTGAGGTAGGCGTTGGTAACTTCAGCCCATTGGCTCAAACGCTCAACCCTAAACGTGTCAGGCTCACGCTTTTCCATGGATTTCATCTGTTCGTCGTAGCTCTGAGGTGCACGGCGGTAGAACGATACAAATCTTGGGTCATCCCAGTCTTCATATGGCCCCCACGATGGTAGCTGTGCCATCATCATGTTTGGATACTTTGGAGTGCCATCTTCATCTTTTTCTAGCGCAGCCTCGTATAGACTGTATGCCTTACCCACCTTGGTAAATGGCGACGTCGGCACGTAAATCAAACCATCTTTACCCATCTGGTCCAATGCAGGAGTAATAGCGTTGTATACTTCGTCAGACGTTCTTGCACCACCCGTACCAACCAACATGTGTGCAAACTCGTCAAACATAACGCCGAAGGCAGCAGCACCACGCGAGGCTTTAGAGTTACTCGTCACAGCCATGTTACGGATACTAGCGATCAAACGGCTAGGTCTGATGTCTCTCGATTCAAATGCAGCGATGCGTCTGATGTCAGCAGGCGTACGCAAAGCTAGGAAGTGTTCCTTAGCGTCAGCGATATATGGCTGGAAGCATGGAGCATTGATGATCGTGTTCGCAAGGTCAGCAAACTGATATTTCTTAGCCTGTTCAATGTTCGTAGCAACGCAGAAAAGGTAAAGGTCCTTAGACTTGTCAATGTTGTAGTAATACTGGGGGTCGTCAAGCATAAGCAGTTCCCAGTTCTTATATGCACCCAGGATTCCGCCGATGTGGCCCTTACCACCACGACGACCCGTGATGTTTACCACTTCACGGAAATGCTTGTAACCATTTTCTTTCAAGTATTCGATCCGGTCAAGGATGTCCGGGCTTACGCCTATTCTATCACCGTTGAAATCAAAATTCTTTGTCCACTTATCAATGACTTCGTAGTCATAGTCTGTGAGATTCTCTGTCTCAAGCATGATAAGTTTAAGAAGCGTTCGCTGACGTGGGAAAAGCTTGCTACCACCCAGGAAGCTCGAGTGCTCAGCAAACGTGACAATATCAGGTAGGTCAGCCTTTTCTTTGAGGCTTTTCTTGGCTATCTCAAAGAAGTCTTGCTGTCCACGCAGGATGTTAGCATTACTATTCTTTGTAATCTTTGGCATGTATCACCAGTCTGCGTCGAGATCCATGTAATCGTTGCGCCAGTCACTTGGGTCTAAATTAATGTTACCATGCTTAGAGGCCATCATTGCATGGAATGCAGCAATAGCCTTCTCACGCGTGTCGTGGTGAGAGAGCACCTTACCGGTACCCTTTTGGATGATGACCCATTGGTCACCACGCTTCTTGATATACTGGTAGTGATCCTTCTTTTTATTTTTTTCTTTAGCGTAACGCTCGTTGAAGTTCATTAGAGTTCTTCTGGTTCTCTACGAGGTTCTGGTGGTCCAGGGTAACGAGTTTCGTGCCACCCTTCTGGTCCAAACTCTCTGTGAAATGTATATTCGCTCTGGCATTCTTGGCCACAAAAGGGGCTGTCTTTTTGCCGATTTTTTTCTCGGCATTCTAAGCATTTCTCATCTCTGTACCTGGCAGCTTCCTTCTTGTTGTCACCACCGCCATGCTTCTTTACAATGCTTGCAGCCCATGATGCACCAGCGTCACCGCCCCATGCAAGCCATGCAACCTTACCGGGACTGTCGTTGTTCCAGTCCTTACCCTTCTTGTCAACACGGTGACGTGAAAAGTATGAGTGCATACGCTTAACTGTAGCTAGGCTAAGCGTCTCACCGTTAGCAAGTTGGTGGGCACGACCACGGCCAACGCTAGTAAAACCATCACCAGCTTTACCATCTTCAATAAGCTTAAGAGCATGGCGAGCAGCTGATTGCACACCTGCCGGTGGCTTGAATCCCTTGCTGCTTTCTTCCTTGTCCTTAGCGTAACGGAGGTTCCAATTCATAATTATCTCCTATTGTTTAGAGGCCCAAGCATTGTCCACCCAGTTTGGGTAGTGACGACCATGCGCTTTTGCACGAGCCTTTGCTTTTGCTTTTTGTTTTGGTGTTAGCTTGCTGTGCTCACCGTGATCGGGATCCTCTTCGTCCCATGGCTTATCGCTAGCGTAACGCTCTAACCAAGACATTATTGTTTCTCAAGCTGATCAATCGCAGCAAGCGTGCCAGTGATAGCACCAACAACGGCAGCATGCTTTTGCGCAGCACGGTGGTCACCTTGTTTTGTGTGCCACTTGACACCATCGATGTTATGTTGCAACAGTTCATTGAGGTGCTCTTTGTGAACATCGTAATCTCTTTGATTAGGCCACACGCCAGCTGTCTTAACTACAGTTTCAACAACATCATCTTTCAATGTTGTGCGGAAGTTAACATCGTATGACTCATCTGCTCTAGATACCTTACGCATTTTTGCTCCTTTTGCTGGCAGCCTTAGTTAAAATTGGTGTAAAATATGGCTCATTATTTACGTATACACCATCTTTATGCAACTTTTTGATCATTTTAATGATGCTGGCGTGATCTTTATCAACAGCTCTGCCGTTTTCATCCTTATTAGCAGCCTCAACCTTGTTTAAATGGTTGCAAAAACCGCATTTACTATCCTTTGTGCATGGGACAGCCTGTGCATAATCGATGCCACTCTCACCAACAGTGGCGTAACGGAGGTTCCAATCGCTCATAGGTTCATAATCCCTTTTTTATTTCTCTCAACCTGCCTAAGGTACACGTCGACTGATGCGCGGGCGTCATCGCTAGCAATGTGGGTACTTGGCTCAACGCCGTAGTATTTTGTAAGGTTTTCTAGTGATCGACTACGGTACGATGGGTGATTAGAAGGGTACTGCTCTGGGTCTAGTCTTCTATCGTGCTCAATAACGTCAATTGTTTTAATAGCCGTTGGGTCGTAAATAACCTTTGGCTTTTTCTCATCGGTTACACGTGGTGGCACCAGGCCAGTTGTCTCGATAGGGAATGCGTTGAGCGTTTTATATGTATTAGAGAGCATAGGGAAGTCAAACTTGTGGTGGTTAGCACCGACAATAACTGCGCCCTGCTTCTGGTAATCTGCCAAGATGCTCGCTGCCTTTTGAACGCCGACTCTTGGGTCTAGCGCAGGAGCATACTTGTTACCGTTAAAGTCCTCAACGATTTCGCCGTTGTGGCTTCTCTCTAGCTTTTCCGCTGTCCAACCGTTTACAGCTGATGCTTTCTCATGGATTGGCACGGTTGGCTTGACAATGAAGTGATGCTTGACGCCCGTCTGCTTACCGTCGCGGTACTCTGTAAAACCATAAGAGATTGGCTGGTCATGCTTAACGTCCAAGCCAGTTGTTTCAAGGTCGAATCCAACCATTAGCGGCGGAACAACACGGTGAATGCGCTCACCCTCTGGTCTATCGAACTCGCTGTCGTCCCAGCCTGATGCGAACTCACTCATTATTTGCCCTCTTCATATCTGATCTGCATTTGCGGCGGGTTCAACCCAATTCTTTCTTTTTCATGCTTGTCATCGATGCCACTAAATTCAAACGCATAGTCCCTGTGGCTAGCAAGATTTAGGACAGCATTCATTTTTCTATTGTTAATGATTTGCCCACCAATGCTAGTGGTGTGAAAGTTCTTCAAAGAATGATGAGCCATAAGATTTTTAACAATCCTGTTGTAGCTGTTCGCATCTAAGATAGGATCAGCCATTGGACCATCGTAGTCCATTTTTAAATCTGGGTTTAGTTTTGTGCATTCGCTTAGCATCCATTTTCTATCTTGTGGGTCCATAGTGTCATTGCCACTGTTTAACCTAGCAAGGTGATGCTTAAAAAGCTTTTGCACTTCGTTGTTGTAATCGCTGTCTGAAAACATTCTATTTTTATCTAGAACAACTGGCGCGCTCTCAGTAATCTTTTTATTTACCTTAACCATTTTTGCATAATGGCTGTGATAGGGGCTAATATCTGGCGTACCGTCTTCTTTTTTATCACGGTAAGCAGTATCTTTCATAGCTTTTTCATGATCATAGCCATTGCCAAGCAAAGCTTTTTCATAGTCTTCAATAGGAACGTGTTTCTTCAAAGCTTCAACAACGTTATCTTTTGAGGCACCAAGCATCATCACACGTTTATAAGCAGCGTTATCAAACGTTTGCGAATCAATGTCAGCAGATCGAGCATCATCATAGTCTCGTTTGCTTGGCGTAACTTGGCTATTAGGCGTAAAAAAATATTTACTATCGTAGTAGTCTTTCATGCTTTGTTCAAAACGAGAAAGAGGAACGTCTTTTAATGTTTTTGGTTTAACATCTCTGATATTGTCAACTTTTGCAGGTGAATGGCCTTCATAAGTTTCGTGTGTTAAACAATATCCATTGCAGGATGTGACCATCTTTTTTCTGCTATTGCCATAACCGCCAAAAGATCGTGGGATAAACTCATGCGTACCATCGCTTGCATCAAACGTTAACTGATGATCTTTGTCTTTAGCATCTTTGAAAGCTAAAACGTTTGGGTGATCTTCGTCTTCATAGTCAAGAACGTGGTCGTCAATGCGTGATGATGCTAAAAACAAATTGTAAAAGTCTTCACCATCATCAACAATAGACATGATTATTTCCCAGGAAGAATGAGCTTCTTGTTGCTCATGCCAAGAGACTGACGCTTAGCATCATAGTATGCGTCAGCAACACCTGCACCCGTCTCGTAACGGTTCTGCTCAGGGTTGTACTCTGACCCGTCGAGTCGGCCAACAATGGTAATAGTTGGTGGCTCTGGGCGGTTCTGCCCATTAATCTGCATCAGGCCAGGCATAACCCAGTCGACTACAACCTGGAATCCAAGCGCAGCAAACTTTTCATCTGCCTCGTTGCGAAGCGACGTGAGGTTAGCAAAGGTGCCAGGACGGTTGCCATATTTGTACTGTAGTTCCTGGAGCAGATGCCATACGTCCATAAGCTCTGATTCCATAAGCTCAATCGGTTGTTCCTTGCCGAGCTCTTCTTCTTCACGCTTCTGATCAGCAAGGAACGCAGCAATCTGTGCCTGTTGTTCAGGTGTCTGCTTTACATCCTCTGGTCTAATACCGGGCAGATCGTTTGCATTAGTAGTCATTGTCTTCTTTCTTAGTCTTCTGATGGTTTGGCTGACAACACATCACGGCAGTCTCTGCACAACTTAACGCTCTTGTTGCCTGTGATTGGGATACCACAACGCTCGCATTCTTTGTTAATGTCAGGGCCTCTATACACTGGTGTGTTGCTTGAGAACGCATCATAGTATGTAAAGCTTTTTGGGTCTTTAGCCTTGCCTCTTGTGTCGCCACCAGCAATTTTATCAGATAACGATGCAATAATGCTAGATGTTCTTGTAATACCGCCATCTTCATCCAATGAATATCCAAGTGACAAATCGTGGTTCGGGTGGTAGGGGTTAGCCGAACGGCCATGGGTATCAACCATCATCGCTTTTGTTTCTTGCGGCCAAGCGTCCCAAATACGCTTTCTTGTATTGAGATCTCTGCGGTCATAGAGCTTACGCTTTGCAAAGTCAAGAGGTCGTCCAGCCTGCTCTCTGAGGCTAGTATCAAATTTTCTTTTCAACAATTGGTCAGCAGCGATACCTTCACCAAGAAGTTGGTATGCTGCATCCTGTGCACGACCATTAGCACTACCAAACTCATTCTTATAGTGCAGCAAGTCTCTGACTTGGTTAATTGGTGTGTTCAACATGTGGCCAACATCCTTGATACCATGCCACATTGCTCCGCCAATACCATGGAAGTCGATTGCATTGGGATCAAAAGGAACGTGTGCTTCCTTGCTATTTCTTGAATTAAAAGTTGGCATTTCGATGTCTCTTTTCTTTGATGCTGTTGGGCCTACCATACCTGGCAGTCTGCTTCTCTTGATTCTTTTCTCCGCTTCGGTAGCTGCTTTATCGTGCTCGTTGCCAAGAAGATTAATAAATTGGTCCCATGAATATGGGGTTACATCTGGTCTAGTCTTTTTGCGTTCTTTTTCAAATTTTATTTTAAGGTCAAAACCAGCACGGCTAAGCGAGCTTTGATAGTCTTCCTGCGACTTCATTCTTGGGTAGAACCCAGCCTTTTGGAATACATACTTGTGGAAACGTGGGATATCAAGCTTGCGTAGGTCTTCTCTTGTGATCTCTGGGTGCTCCACGTCTTCAAGCGGCTTATCAAACAACTTACGGCGTGGGTCTGCCGATGGATCGTATTCCTGCAAACCAATTGTGCGCTCGTATGCTGGTGACTTTGTGAAATAAGAACCTTCACCAGCCGGTGTACCCTCAGGCTTGATAAGGCTAAGAATCTTACCGTCAGCCTCTGTCTCCATTTTTACATTGAGACCTATACCAGTAAGGTTTGTAGTTGTTGGGTAATTCATCTTCTTAGCAACAGCTTTTTCAACATCAGAAACTTCAGGCCCCCAGAATCCAGGACGGTTTCTGCTGTCTGAATCTGAAAAAGGATTTGTCTTCTCTCTAGGGGTGCGGGTGCGGTCACGCAGCTTCCAACCATTGCCAAGACCTCTAATGTTTTCAAAGAGGTTCTTTGCGTATGTTCTGGTGTCATTGTCATCAGCAACAGGCGTGTACTTGTCGTACATGTTGCTAAACGTTACGTTGTGTGCTTCCTTCTGGTGCTGGTTAAACTTTTCCAGCGTGTTGTAAGCAGAAGCAATCGTGGGGTTGTCGGCAGTCTTACGACGTTGACTAGTCATAAATTCATGGTACACATCACGGTAGATTTCCATGGCAGACTTGTTCTCGTCGTCAGGGAATAAAGCTTTGCCGCCTTCGCCACTAGCCTTTGAGTTCTCGTTCTCCTGCTTGTACTTCAGGATGTCGCTCTGATACATGTTCTTGTACTGCTCGCAAACACCACAGTTATCCTTGTTATAGTTTGGCATTTTACGTGCTGCAACTTCTGCACGTTGTGCCACGCCCTGGCTCTCACGGAAATTCCTACCGAGGTGTTCAACGCCAAGGCCGCCCTCTTCGACTGGTTTGGTAATGCGCTCGCTAGCATCACCAGCGTTGTAAAGGTGCATCAAGAAGTGGTTATTGAACTCGTCTCCCGAGTCAGCGAGAGGCTGCTTTCTTGTAAGCTTAGCAAGAATGTTAACGTTGTTAAGGCGCTTTGTATCGTCTGGTTCTCTCATCAATCCAAGCCACTTATCTACCACTTCCTTGTGGAATTGCTTGGTTGTCTCGATGTTATCTGGAGTCCAACCATCACGGTACGCGTCAGCATCTCGCAAAATGTCTGGGCTGAATGTTTTTTCGTGAAGATTCTTAATACCCTTTAATCGTTCTTCAACATCTTCTGGGGTATCGTTTGGGTTTACTCGCAATCCCTTAGTGGTTTTGTCCTGGATGCCGAGAATTTGTGAACAGTTGCACTCGCTAGGGCTAGCAAGGGAGATTGGTGGCAAAGTTCTGTCAAATGGACGAACTTCTTTTGTTGTTCTAAAAACACCCTGGTCATCTTCAGTGCTTCTTGTCTTACGTTCATAGCCTTTACCGATAAGCGATCCGGGATTAACCCAGTGATTAAGCGTTGTAAACGGGTCAACCTCGCTAGAAAATGCAGAGGCTTGCTTCTTGCGAAAAATTTCAGTTAGTTTCATTAGTAAACATCCCTGTTCTTACCGTATGTTTCACCAAAGAAGTCACGATGGATCCCGCCACCCTTCTGGTCGCTTTTCATATAGTCGTCTTCATAAGCATTTTGTAGCTTGATTTTGAGCACTCTCATCTCAGATGCGGCCATGTTGTGGGCCTTTGCATCGTTGAAGTATGGATCACCTTCCAATGTTCCAGATGATTTGCATGTATCCTTGTCGTTACCACGGGAGTCTTGGTGAGCAGCCCAGCTGTCAAGCGTTGTAAACAAATTCTTAATGTGCATTTGGCGTCTGTCGTCACTGCCTGGCTTTGTATCCAGGATACCATTGATAGCTTTGACAAGTTCTTCCTGGTGAGGCTTACATTCTTTGCAATTTCTGCAATAAACACTCTGACAACGCTGAAGGTTTTCACTGTCAATGCCTTTTGACAGTCTGTCTTTGTACGATGGCGTCCTACCCTTTTTTCTATTCAAATAATCAGTAAGAGTTTCACCCTCGTTCGGGTGTGCCATAAGTTTTAAGCACGGTGTGTAATTTTTACGGGCTGCTTCGTCTTTAATGTTCAATGGGATGTTTGCCAGCTGAGATAAAGCACCACGGTTCTGATTAAAAGCCTTGCTGAATTCTGGTGAATTACTAAAGTTAAAAGAAGTAGAAATTTTGTTGGTCTTTGGGTCAGTGGAAGACGTTTTGTTTACGCCAATGTTTGGGAAATCATTGGAATTTGCAACCATGTGCGCATTTTTAGCCAGGTTTGAGTAAAGGTACTTGATGCTGTAGTCACCCGGACTTTTGGTGTAATCAAGGATCTTATCTTTTAAAGCCTCATACTTCTCAGCAGTTTTAAGGATTAATTCTTTAGAAGACATAACTATTCACCCCTAGGCTTGTTTCTTCTCTGCGCACCGTTGGGGTTATTTTCCATGTTGTAATTTTCACAGCCACCCTTGCATACTCTCCAGTAAACAGTCTGACCATTGATATCAGTTTTAATAGCTTTAGTTTTAGAAGGGGAAACGTCACAACCGCATCGTCTGCACATGACAGCACCGCTTCGTGTATTACCTTTAAACTTAATCAAATCATTACCAGTACCACCATATGGTGCGATGACAGCATCAGGGATGGATGAATAGACAGCAGGAGCACCAGTGATATTACCTTGGACCTTACCACGGTTTGATTGGTCGTTTGTATCACGCAGTTTCTTCTGCTTATAGAAAAGGCTTGGGCTTTCAGTCAATTGCATAAGGTCTTGCGTGGCATTGCGATCATATTTACTAGCGTCAAAAGGGTCAGCAGCATTGGGGTCGTTGAAGCCGTACTTGCGCTCACGGTATTGATCAATGTAAGGGATGTAGTCTTCGTATTCATCAGGTCTGGCCTGAATAAATCTTCTCATCCAAGGTCTGCGTGCCATAATATACCCCTATAGTTACAATAACTGCTGCGTTTTACAGTGTTCTTTACATAAAACCAACGTATTTTATGGCTATTCTTCCAGGAAATCTTCGTCAATATACTCAGCTTCAATCTCAGCTGGCTTAATTTTCTTTGCTTTTGAAGTGACATTGCCATTCTGATACTCTTCGATCTTGAGAAAAAGCTCTTCTTTCATAGCTGGTGGAAGAACATCACGGATAGCCAATAGAATAATGTCAAGCTGATTAATAAGGTCTTCTGGCCTGTAATTGTCCTGTCCTTCCTTCTCGAGCTTCTGGAGCATCTCCATAGCGTGCATTGTCTGTGTTAACGTTGGTTTCTCGTAGCCCTGGGCAATATCTTCCCAGCCTTTGGCCACAATCACTTCATAAAAAGCTTCAGCTGTAAGCAAACGCTCACCGGCATCCAGAATGCTGCGGTTCTTTTCTCTCGCACGCTTCTCTACGATGTCACGCACAAGCTTCTTCTCGAATGGCAAGTGGTTCTTCTGGTGGTTACGAATGTTTTCATAGTTGATACGCTCACTCTCTGTCAACCCAAGCTTGTCCTGGAGTGGTTGGATCGCCAACAACACTTCCTTATAAGACTTTGGGAACAGCAGCAATGAGTCGATGATGTTCTTTAGATCATCGCTTGTGTTACATACCTTACACAGCGGGGATGACTTGTAAAGAAACAATTCACCATCGATTTCCTCGCTTAGGAGGTCCTCGGTGGTAGGGGTCATCTTAACTAGATCTTTGTATTCACGGGTTCTTCTGTCCATTTTGATCCCCGTCCTCTCTGTTAATCAATAGCCTATTTTGGTCTACGTAAACACGTCTGAAGACACCCTGCCTTGGTGGGATGTCGTCCCAACCATTGAGCTTGCTCTGCACCTCTCGGCGTCGGCGTCGTTCTAGCTGGTAATCGCTGAGGAATCCCCAGTCTTTTGAGCCTTCTCGACCAGTTTCTTCGCGCAAATCGAGCAGGATACGGTGAGCAAACCAGTCCAGCTTTGAGGGTCTACTCATCTCCTCCCAGTTTTGTGGGAGTCGATCCTTATATTTTTCTTCTAAATCAATAAAGTCTTGCTCTGGATTAGGTCTGCCATCGTCAGTCATTCTCATTAGCCCATATCGTGTTACATAGTTGTTGTAGGGCTTTTCTCTTGTACATACCAACCTGAGATGACCACTTGGTAAAGCCCATGATTCTAGCTACTTCAACTTCTTTACGGTTTTCTAAACATGATAATACAACTGCCTGCTTTTGTCTCGGCGGCAGCTTGTCAATCCCCTTGAGGATGTCATAAATGTTTACGGTGACACCGTTAAGAAGCTGTAATTCCGGGTTACCTGTTGTGCGGTATACCTCTTGCCATTCCCAGTAGTTATTGAGAAGACGCTCGAGTATCTGCCAGGTCATCTTTCCACGGATGACTTCTTGTTTTCTGCTTTTTCTAGGAGTATTGCCCACCGTTACCCCTACGATACAGTTGGTTTTGTATATGTCTTTGCGTAGCCTTTAGACTATTAACCTTGTCGTTAATAATCCGCCATGCGCTATACTGAACAAAGTAGAACAAGCGATCATCACGAGTTTCCATACGGGCTCTCGCATTCAAATCGTTTGTTGTTCCTTTCGCATGCTTAACATAAGCTGCGTTATACTTATCATCCAACATGTAGTAGGAGAATTGTGCCTTTAAATAACGTCTAGTAACCTCTTCCTCGATTGCAACGATTGCGCTCTGGAGGTTGAGGAATAGACGGTCGCCTTCGGCACCAGTAAGGCCACTATCTGTATTAAATCTGGCAATGATTACTTCAGCCGGTTGGATGTATTCGTCGATGAAATTATCCACAACTTGCTCGATACTCTCGAGCATTTCCTTCTCTTCGGGCTTGCCTTCCCAACGAAAAGACCGTACAACGAATCGGTGAAGATCCCCAAACTTATCGTCATGGGGTGCATCCATCTCTGGCTCTGTAAGCGAGTCTAAGCCACGGCGCAGACCACTATTTGAACTCATTCGTCATCCAATCTCTTGTATCAATACTAGTATATATTACATTAATTTAATGTATCAATAACTTTGGATGATTAATTATTCACGAAAAAAGAATATAAATCGATCCATTGTTCTAAAGTCATGACCACGTAAGCGTCTTTAACGTTGCGGTTGCGTCGCTTAATGACACTGATGCCGAACCGCTTCTTAGCATTATTCTGCTCTACTAGTGCCTCATCCATGATAGTGGACAGCTCGATCTTCTTCCAGTTCTTAGCCTCTACAACAGTATCCTTGACACCATTGATGTCACCCTTGTCTAGGGTAGCTCCCGCGCCGTAGCGACGTTCTACTTCTGGGAAACCACGCTCATTGAAGTATCTAGCAACGTCAAGCTCCCACTTGCTACCCTTGGCCTTATTAGGGTTGGTCATCGTCCACTCCATCAGCCCAGTGATCCCATTCGGCGTCGGCAACAGACCCCTTATAACCGTCATCGTATCCACGTTCGTAGTTTGCCACTGCTCGCCGGTCTGCCTCATCGAGCGCATCCAGTACCTTGATTACGTCGCAGGGTGATTGGGTGTTGCAGGTGGCGCAAAACGGAAACCATTCCGTGTGCGGTTGAGGCCGGTGCTTCTCTCGTAGGGCTTGGCGTTCAGCGGGGGTCATTTAAATACTCCGTTTTTAGTGCAGACAAGTTGGAATACACCGTCCCAAACACTTCCCTTGTGACAGGTGATGTACGAGGCGTAAGAAACTTTGTCTTTCCACAGTTGCCCTGAGTCGCTGTAGTGCAAGTAGTAGCCAGTTTTGTTGTGATACATACCGACTACCACGCCGTAGTGAGGCGAGGTGTCTTCGCCTGCCACAAAGAATAAGTAGCCGAGATAGATAACCAGCACACACATTCCGACAATGACACAAAAAAATAAAAACTCCGACAAAAGACGCCAAAATCCTTGTAGCCATTGCTTTAACAAACTCCCACGTTTATCCGAAAGCGCTTCTGAGACAAAAATCAAAAACAAAAATCCCATAAAAATAACCCCTCCAGTCAGAGCAGTTTTCATATTAACTCTCCGCCCTTAAGCACTGGCCATTCTACCAAAGAGTAGCGGAACATTTCATCTTCTTTGAAGTAACCGTCACTATTTGATGTTACCTTACGCTTACTCCAAGTGTTATCTAGCTCAGGTAGAGAGTCAAAGATCCTGTACGGCAACATAGGTGTTGCATGACCTGGGATAGGACCCTTACACATTAGCCATACTTTAGTCATAGCTCTTCACCAGGGTAATAAAGTTCAACCAATGAGTAGAGGAAATCATGGGCCTCTTCTTCGCTCATACTTCTTAGATCCTCAGCGTTTTCAGAGGATAAGTATTCAGCAATTGCTTGTATGTGGTCATACCATGCATTAGCAATTAAGCTTCTGTCACAATCTAATGGACCACCGCAGGTGCATCGACAAACCATGTCCTGTTCTTTGGCAGACCAGTACCATTCTGGCCAATGACGGTTCTTTGGAATTGTTATTCTCTTAGTCATAATGTCTCCGTTTTTCTCCACAGAAAGGGCAATACGGTAGATCAACAGGTTTTTCGGGGTTGCGGGGGATGAGATGCAAACTTATATCATGGTCACACTTGTGCTTCTCTCGTAGGGTCTTGAGTTCGGCGGGGGTCATAGTTTCTCTCCGCACTTGGGGCAGTAGGTGAAGGCAAAGGAAGTCTGGCCGTGTTCGATAACATCCCAGCCTTCGGGCAACGTCATTAGTCCGATGATGTGGATGCACTCAACTTTAGTTTTTAGGTCGTTAGGCTTTAGGTTTTCAGTAGCGTCTAGCAACCTGATTGCGTCGCAGGGGTAGGGCTTGTCGCACTCTAGGCACTCGTACTCGCCCCGAGGGGTACCCTCGTCCCAGCGTGGTCGGTGCTTCTCTCGTAGGGCTTTGATTTCGGTGAAGGTCACTTGGTCGCCCACCAGAGCCCGTAGCAGATGAGAAACGCTATCAGCAGTCCGAAGGTGGTTGCGAAAGTCTCTAACGCAGCATCGAGTGCGTCTCCGTTCCTCTTATACCAAAACTTCCACGTCCCGACGAGGTAGGTGACGGCGACGGCGAGTGAGCAGATGAAGTAGATGATGTGCGTCATAGTTTCTCTCGTAGGGCTTGGCGTTCTTGGGCGGTCATTACTTATTCCAGTAGTGACAGATCTTACGTGCGGGACAACCTAAGTATACTTCATCCGTAGGGCCATTACAAC
>Ga0208872_1000390_pt1 | contig 34160 bp, 44 predicted proteins | sample CryBogCBH12Aug08_FD_185508 | JGI IMG/M metagenome (GOLD analysis project Ga0208872, IMG submission 185508) | Freshwater microbial communities from Crystal Bog, Wisconsin, USA - CBH12Aug08 (SPAdes) | ecosystem: Environmental > Aquatic > Freshwater > Lake | place: Crystal Bog, Wisconsin, USA...
AAAACCGGAACGGCATTAGATTTATGCATTGTGGCAATACCTTTTACCATTGTTCCCGTATATATCTTAGGTGGCGCTTTAGTTGCAACACCTCCGCCAGTATCCAATGATTGGATTTTTCTGGTTTCACGGACATAAACGCCTTGGACTACAGGAGATTTGATTTGTGGTAACATTTTTGTTTTGCTCAAAGATTTAGGCTTCATATCCTCGATGGATTTAAGCCAAGCATCATAATCAGCTTGTTGCTGCTTAGGGACTTTACGTTTTTTAGTTTTGGGAACTTTTAAATGGATAAACATGATATAACTCCAAACACAATATCCATTATACAAGGTATAAGACTGTTTGTCAAGCGTTTGTTGCATTAATACAACGATTTTTTATTCTTATTTCCCATTTTAACCATTTCTTGTCCGGTATAGTCCATATCCGTGAAATGTTTAAGATTTTTATTCTGCTTAAAGCTCTTTTGTTTCTTCTGGACTTTATAATCATCAAAAGAATCACGTTCCTTCCGGAACTTAGCTACAAATTTCGACACTTTTATTACTCCTGCCTCATTGTTATAAATGTTACACCACGGACTTTGGTTTCGGGTGTATTCTCCATGTTTTCTTCAGACACATAGAATATTTGTGCTGAAGGATAACAAGATTTTACTAATCTTAATAATTGTATTGCTGTACCATCTACATCATTGTAATCAAAAATTTCATCGACACAATTTATAGATTCCATAAGGCTCCGGCGAGTTTGATAATCAAATGCACAGAGACCTGTTTTTCTTGCAACAACTAAATCCGAATTTAAGCCAACTATTAGCCAATCGGATTTAGATTTACATATTTTTAAGAATGATAGTTCATCTGGCGATAATGGATCAAAACAACCAGAAACAACTGCTATTTTTTCTCGTTTCATCATTATGGTATTAGGTTTGGAAATGCCTCTTTGACAAATTTGTAGTCTAGTCCTCTAACACCTAAATCTTTATTGAAAATACCCATAACAACTTCTGCTTCCCTTGGTTCCAAGTTTTGTAGGAACTCCCATAACAACTGAGCACGTTTTTTGTCGGTCAATTTATCTGCGGTCGGATCACCTTTACGAAACATGTACAACTTACGAATTTCAGTTGTCAATTGAGCATATCCCATTCCTGCTGGTATCTCTTTTGGTTGATAACTATCGGGAAGTTCTTTAATATACCAATCATATTGTGGATGAAAAGCTAATTGTAAAACTTCGGTTAATACCTTAGATAGATTTTGACCAATAACATTCATTCTATCTTTTTTGTTATTGGCTTTTTCGAACTCATCAAAAATTTCATATATGTTTTTCATTAAAATTCCTCAATCACATCCATTAGATTTTTCAGTTTATGTTCCATGAAGTAGTTCAACATCTTTTGTTTAGATGCTGGTTTGATATCTTCATATGTATTTATAATTTTGGTCCTTATATCTTCTGGAATAAAAGTCAAGTCAATTAGTGTTTGATTACGTGAGAAACCAATTTTTGCTAATTCATCAGTCCATTCCGTATTTGATCCACTAAGTAATTTGTCCATGATACCTTTTGTAATAGGCTTTTGTCTTAGGTCACGGACAAAGCAATCGCCTGGTGAAAAGATGTTAGGAATACCATCACCTTTATCACCACGAATAATTTTCTCTTTTAGTTCACGAGCAGGATCTTCCGATTTCAAATACTTCTTCAAAGCCGGATTGTATTGTTTAACATTGCTACCATAACGTTGTAATTGTAAGAAATCACCATCACTAGAAAGAATCAAAACTTTTTCATGAGCTGCATACAAAGGAACCAAAGTACCAATAACGTCATCTGCTTCCGCACCATCAACATCAATGACTTTATATGGAAAATTATCTTTCAATTCAGCTTTGAATTTGGCCAACATATCAAATATCAAGTGCCAGTCTAATGCAGACTTCTCACGGGATTTTTTACGACCGGCCTTGTAGTGTGGAAAGAACTCCTTGCGCCAATATTTACGGTTGTCACAACAGAGTATTACTTCTCCATATTCTTTACGGAACGTTCTTAGGTGCATCCTGAGAATGTTTAGAACCATGTGTCGGATTAAGTCTTCTTCCAACTTAACGCCTTTTTGATTTGAGATTTGAGCCATGAGTCCCGCTAGAAGGACTTGGTTTAGGTCAACGAGAATCATTATATAATCCAATAATTAAAATACTATCCTAACACAACGCTTTGATTTTGTCAAATGTATCTTCAACAAATTCCTTGGATGTTGTTGTTTTCCTGCAAATAATACCATACCAATCATCAGGAATTAATGTTGACATATATTCTAGTGGTGCCATCAAAATTGCTTCAAATTTATCCAAATGAATTGGATTTCCCTTTTTATCATATTTAAATAATATTATGTGGTAACAATCACCACTAGCACTTCCATCTAATTTTATTCCTGGATCATTAAGTATATTTCCTTGAATACACATTTGACCTTTTTTGTCATCATGTGGTAAAAAGAAAAAGGTATCATAATCCTCATCAGCTAGATGCTTTAAGTAATCTTTCATTGTAGTCCTTGATATGTGATTTTCTCACTCTAACCATAATCCAACTATTGTAATAGTCATTACTTTCCATTACATTGTTTGCAAATTGTTCTTTTGCTTCAAGATAACTACACTCTCCTTTGGATTTGCAAAGATGTAATATTTCCCTATGGAACTTATCCTGTCCATACATTATAACATCTTTTTGCAATTCGTCACTACTTCCGAAGTAAGTTTGCCAATCTGATGGCACTTTAAATCGTTTCTTTTTACCTTTAACCTGTTTTGTCTTAGAGAACCAGAATAACTTCTTACCAATGTATTTCCGGTTATTCTCTAAGTTGGTTATAAGATAAACAAATCCATAACTGTCACCAATTTGTTCTTCTGTGAAATCTGTATTTTTATATTGCCAAGTTACCATTCATCGTTCTCATCAAGGTCATCATCCTCTATATATTCTTCGGATAATTCCTCGATGGTTTCGCCACAAAATGGGCAATGCTCTGGTAACTCTGTAGATACTAATTGTTCAACATATTCTACTGCATAAGTTGATTCGCAGTTTAGGCATTCACCTGATATTACTTTGTTTGTCATTTTTATTCTTCTTATTGTAATTTAAAAATTCAATTGGCCCAAACATCAGACCAATCACCAGATAGAGCACCTTTTGCATAATCGGTTGCTCGATTCTCAAAAAAGTTTGTATGTGTTGGTGCATTAATCATCTCTTCAACCCAAGGTAAAGGATTACGTTTCACCTTAAACACACCTTTGAGTCCTAATGAAATCAATCGTCTATCAGCAATGTAACGAATATACTTCTTCACATCTTCTGGTGACAATTCTTCCATTGGTCCCATTTGGAAAGCCAAGTCAATAAACTTGTCTTCAAGTTCAACCATCTTTTCTGCAATAGTGTATATACGACCTTTTAATTCATCAGTCCATATTTCACGATTTTCTTCTATGTATGTTCTAAACAGTTTAATCATGTTCTCAGCATGTTGTGTTTCATCAACAATAGACCATGTAACAATTTGACCCATGCCTTTCATTTTACCATGACGTGGAAAATTCAATAACATAATGAAAGAGGAGAATAACTGCATCCCTTCAGTAAAAGCACTGAACACGGCGATATGGGTTGCAGTATTCTCTTTAGTCGTATTTTGCTTAGATATGTCAAGTACATAATCATGTTTCTCAACCATCTCTTTGTATTCCATGAAATCGTTATATGTTGTTTCAGGTAAGCCAAGAGTTTCAATCAAATGGGAATAAGCAGCAATATGCAAAGCCTCACGAGCAGCAAAGCCCATGAGCATCATTCTTATCTCTGGTTGTGGAAAATAGGGTAGATAATTCCTAACGTACCCACCGGCAACGTCAATGTCTCCTTGAGTAAAGAATCTAAAGATGTGTGTGAGAAACTGTTTCTCTTCTGCTGTAAGTTTCTTTTTCCAATCTTTTGTATCCTCGAGCATAGGTACTTCTGTGTGAAGCCAATGAGACTGTTCGTGTTTAAGCCATGCATCGTAAGCCCAAGCATAGTTGAATGGCTTAAAGTATGTTCTTTCATCTGTAATCCTTGAATCTGTTTTCTTAATCATTTTTATCCTTCGCAAGCTATACAATCGTTACCTTGAGCAATTTGTTCCATGTCTAACTCTTTAATAACTTGTCGTTCAATTTTCTTAGAGACTTTATCTGCCTTACCAATCTTTTCTGAACGGCAATAATATAAAGTTTTCAATCCTTTTTTCCATGCCATAAAGTGAATAGCGTGAATGTATTTGATGTGTGCATCTGGTCTAAAGAATAGATTCAACGATTGCGCTTGGTCAATATGTTGTTGTCTATCACCAGCTAATTCAATCACCCAACGTTGGTCAATCTCCATAGATGTTTTGAATACTGCCTTCTCATTCTCATCAAGAATGTCTAAGTGTTGTACCGAACCATCATTAGCAATGATTGATGACCAAATATCATTATATTCATTTTGTGAAATTGTACCACTTTCATTTGATAATTTATCTTGAATGAGTTTATCCAACCAACGATTCTTGTTTAAGAAAGAACCTGATAGAGTATCTTGACGGTAAGCATTTGCCCGATAAGGTTCAATGCTAGGGCTAGTATTACCCATGATAATGGAAGAACTTGCATTAGGAGCAATGGCCATAAGATGAGAAAAGCGGTTCCCAGTACCGACAGCATCAGGAGCTTCACCACGTTGTCGTCCCAATTCTTTGTTTGCGGCATCCAATTTACTCCTTATATTTTTAAATATTCGGTTGTTCTCAACTTTAGCCATTACACCTTCAAATGCTATTTTGTTTTTCTGTAGATATGCGTGAAAGCCCAAAGCACCAATACCGATAGAGCGCTCACGACTAGCTGAGTATCGTGCTCTTTCAATACTACTAGGAGCATTATCAATGAAATACTGAAGGACATTATCGAGCATCTCAGCTACGTCACGGAGAAAAAGTTTGTCATTTTTCCAATCATCATAAGTCTCCAAATTCAATGAAGATAGGCAACACACAGCAGTACGATGTTCATTTGTTGGTAGAATAATTTCTGAACAAAGATTTGATTGTGTAATCTTTAGGCCTTTATCTTTCAAATGTTGTGGCATCATTCTGTTACTTGTATCAACATAGTGAATATATGGTTCACCAGTATGCATACGAATTTCTAGAATCATTTGCCACAGCATTTTGGCCGATACAACTTCTCTTACTTCAAATGAATGTGGATCAATCAACGGCCATGAGTCATCGAAATTAGGATCCAACATACTCTGTTCAATGATATGCATGAACTTATCGGTGATATTAACACCATGATGCAAGTTTAAGCATCTGACGTTAGGATCTCCAGTAGGCTTACGCATTTCCAGAAAAGGTATAATATCGGGATGACTAATATCAAGATAGGCAGCATAACTGCCACGGCGAGTACGACCTTGACGGTACGCCAAAGATGACGCATCGTAAATTTTGAGGTGCGGCATAATACCTGTAGACTTGTCATCAGCAGACCTAATGCCAAAGCCAATACCAACTCCACCCCCGAGCATAGAAAGCCAATTTGTTTCTGATAAGTTTTCAACTAAACCCTCCGCTGTATCTTCAATGTAATTAAGGAAACATGATATAGGCAAACCACGCTTAGAGCGACCAAAAGAAAGAATGGGAGTGCTATAAGAGAGCCAATGCTTACTAGAATATTCGTATAATCTCTGTGCATGTTCTTGGCTACTGCTAAAGGTCTTTGATACAAAGGCGAATCTGTGTTGTGGGCTTGTTTCATCATCTTTCATGTACGATTCTTGTAATCGTTTTAATCCTAGTTCATCAAAAAGTTTATCTCGTTCTAAATCTATATTAATACCCAGATACTCTGTCATATTTTGTTGCCTTATTATTATTTTACAAATTTTACTAAATCGGGTGGTGTCCAACCTTCTGGCTTCAACACTTTACCATCTTCTCTCTTTTTTACCTTACCAGTCACTGGATCAATCTTCCAAAAATTAGATGTTGCAACTTCATTCCATGCACCGTGTACATCATAACCCTTCATGTAACAAAATCCAAGAATAACCCAAATCATATCCATGCAAGCATCAAGTTTTTCAACCTCGTCATCTTTATTGTTTGCTTGAATAAACTCACTAAATTCTTCAACAATCAAACTACGATATAAACTTGCATTACTAACAGATTTTTCTTGGTCACACGCTTCAATAAATTTCACGACATCATTATACATTTACAAATTCCTTAATCATTGGAAAAATAGGTTCAATCGCATCAGCACAAGCCAATGCAACTTCACGATGTTCTTTTTGTGTTCCGTTTGCGCTTCGGAGTTGTATATAGTGTATCCAAGACCTCAAGGTTCCATTCATATACAACCTAGATTTTGTCATGCCTTCTGGCAAAATTGCTCTTGCTTGTTCTTTAGCTATGCCGTGGTCCAGAGCCCATTCATATGCTTCTTCAACTTTTTTAAGTATAGCACCTTGCATTAACTCCCACTGATACGCCAATCTCCTATCATCATCAATATTCAAATCGAATTCGGTACTATTTTGACGATTTTTTGTATCCTGATATCTTGCTTCTCTAGATTCAAAACCTAATTGTGAAGCATCTGCATATCTTTGGGAGAACTCTTGGAATGAGAAGGATCGATGCCTAAGAATCTGCCTAGCAATGTCTCTTGTGGTGTTAATCTCTAAACAAACATTCACCATCTCAAACGGAGACCAATGCTCGTTTTTAACAAGGTATCTTACTAATTTATCGGATGGTCCATCAGTATTTTGATTAGATGGATTTGAAACTCTGGCCACATACGCCACTTGGTCAACCAATTCTTTTCTGCTCATTAGATTTTGCGTGTAACTAATTAATTCAACATTCATACTTTTTTCCAGTTAATAAATTCCATTTTTGCCCTCAAGTTAATGAAGGATTGTTTTTCTATTATATCACACAATTCATCTTTGTCAAATCCTTGTAATATCATTTCATTGACATCTTTTTCCTTAATCATTTCAGGCCATATTACCACATTGAAGTGGTTATCTATGGCATGTTCCATCAACTTGACAATTTCTTTATTCCTTGGTTCATTGTCAAATACAAGTATGAGTTTTGACTTATCTAGGTACTCTGCGGCCGACTCCAAAGCGGAACTTGCAATAGCCACAGAATTCTTGATGAACATAGAGTCAATTGGTCCTTCAAAGACATAAATCTTTTCTTCTCTATTCACACGGTCTAGGCCAAAGATTCTTGGAACGTCTTCCTGCACTTTGATTGTGATGTAACGTAACTTTGACTGTGATAAAGACCTGCCTTGTATTCCGGTTAGATTTCTGTCTTTGTCATAGAATGGAATAACCAAGCGTTTGTCACCACTAATCAGTCCCTCTTTTTCAACACCAATATCTTCTACAAACTTTTTAAAGTCTTCAGCATAGAATAAATCACCATGGAATTCTTCTGGTATTTTTCGACTAATAACATATTCTTTAGCAAAATGACCATCGGGCAACCCATCAATTCTTTCCAAATTAATCTTCTTCTTAAATACAGGCAAAGATTTGGTTTCGGTGAATTCTGGTGCTGGTGAATTAGTATTGGCTGATTGTTTATATCTTTCCAAGGAATACTCTTCACATAGGTTTGGATCAACCTGTTTCAGGAAGTTATAGAATGATGTGGATGCACCACAGTTATGACACATGTAAAAGTAATCATTCTTTTTGCGGTAAACGTAACCACGGCTTTTGGTTTTGGTTTTCTGTGAGTCTCCACAGAGAGGGCACCGAAAGTTATAAAGGTCGTCTTTTTTCTTTACGAACCGTTGTAACTTTGGTGAGAGTTCAAGCAGGAATCTACGGTCAACAAATACAGACATAATATACCAAAGAAGTTCATTTCAATGGTAGTATATCAAATTTTACATTAGAAAGCAACCATGAGACAACAAGTATGCCACCAACAATCATCCATTTCCATTGGAGAAGTTGTTCGATATTTTCTCTATCCTTGGTATTGTGTTGTTGCATATCTTTACGCAAACTTTGGATTTCTTCCAAAAGAGTCCTCTCGGATATTTGAACTTTATCCAAAACAATATCTATGCGCTCATGTAACTCTTTAATATCCATATCAGTCTCCTTACGTCTTGCATCTATGTTTTCATAGACTTTGACCAGGTGACGGTCGTGTTGATCCACCAGTTTTTCTATTACTTGATCCATTTTTCCGCAAAGTGTAGTTAAGGTTGAGACTTGCGACTTTAGGACTCCAACGTCTACACGGATATCGTCATCTAAAGTCATTTTTGACAGCCTCTTTCTTAATGCAATTTGCGTGACAGCTTATTTCTTTTCAGGCAATGCTGTGCCTTCAAGCTTCTTGTGGATCTTAATTACTTTACAAACTTCTTTTGTTTTACCTTTGGAATCAGTTTGTGTCTCACATACTTTTTTAGATTCAGCCTCAGCATGAACCAAAACGAAAGGCACTAATGACATTACTATGGCTAATATGATTTTTCTCATGTTATTTCCTTAAATCGGTGGTTGTGGTGCTGGCGGAGGTGCTAACTTACCATTGAAACCGGCAACTGGACTTGGTGCTGGTGTCGAATCTGGTGTTGGTGTTGATATTGGCGCAAATACTGTAGGTGTTGTAATCCCGCTTGGTGTGAAGGATGGAGTTGCTGGTGCGGGAGAAACTGGCGTTGGTCTGTTTGCTGCATTTAGTGCTTGTGCCTTTAAATCTTTATCACCACCAGCCAACATGATACCAGATAGAGTACCAGTCAAGAATGTGGCAATTGGAATAATCATTTCGAAAAACTTTTGGTCAATTGGACTAATAGCGTTCAATGGTTGTGTGATAAAGATAATTGAATAGAGTACAACAAAAACAATACCTGTCAATGTTAACGCTAGGCAAATACCAATGAAAAACTTAAGCCGAGACATAAGTTGGTCATCACTATACATGAAATGTACATTATTTTGTTGTTGGTCCACAATTGGCTCCTTGTGCAATTGTTGTTTTATTATTTGGAGTAACTGATTGGTTTTGGTCAGGAGGAGGCGGCGGACCCAATCTAGGATCTCTCTGACCTTTAAAAATTTGTTCTGGACAAGTTCTTGTAACATCGCATATAGGGAATTTACATTCCGGTTTATCCCAATTTAAGGGGTCTTGACAAGGATAGCGAAATTGGTCATGACCACAAAACGCCAACGAAAGGGGCAATATTAATAGTAATGCTGCTCCAGCAAATAATTTATGGTCATGCATGTTACACTCCTAAAACGTGGAGCGCATTGTTGTACTGTTTGATTCTGTCATCCAGACCAATCGTTCCTCCGTTAATCTTCTTTGTTAACGTAAGAATATCACCTCTATCTGCAAATTGATTTAGGTTGTTTGTTTCCCAAAACCAACATGCTGATTGAGCTGCGCCTTCAAATGTCTGCATATATTCTGCAGCCTCATCAGAAGAGATTTCTAAACTGGCTGCGAACCATGTGTAGTTGTCTCTACCTGTAATTTGGATTAAGCCACGACCACAAAACTTATAACCATCTCCAGACGCTTCATTACCATTACCCATACGGTTGCAGTATAGTCTATTAGCAATCGCCTCCTGTTTGTTTGGACGACTTGCATAGTCATTTGCAATAGCATCAGTCTCAAAGTGTGTAGGAAACAATTTACGTAAAGAGGCAGCTCTATAATTAAGATTCTCTTTAAGTGCAGTAAAACCAGCAGACTCATGAGCACATTGAGCTAAGAAAGCCGCTATTCTTTGTGGTGTATTAATTTCGTAATCAGGTAACAATTTCGACAGAGCATCATACCAATGATCCACATATGGGTTCTTTGGTATAATTTGCTTCAGTTGGTCTTTACTTAAAATCATACTAATGCCTGTGCTAATTGTAATGCACCCATAAGGATAGCATGATTTTCGTCATCTTGTTGCAATTGGTCTGCATTAACACTAATTTGGCCAACAATATTCATGTCGTTAATTAGCTCTTTATATTCTTCAGCTGTCAATTGGCCACGTTCATATAATTCTTGGTAACCTTGAGCTTGTATCACTAAATCTTGTATTGCGGTCATCTTGGTTCTCCTCCAATTACTTGTTGTATACGTTCTGCCGTTTTGGATATTGTATTTAGTTTTAATGCACAGTAAGTTGGACTAAATGTTTCTTTTTGATGTAACTCGTCAACAAGTGTGAATAAGGCACTATTCATTTTTACAGTAACATCATTATGTGGTAAATATTGGCTATAATTCTTTAGTTCCATAGCATCTTGATACATGGTCTGAATACCATCTTTACTACAATTTTTTAATTCTGCATCTGTACGGACTTTGTTTACCAAAGCATATTCATTGTTATCGTAATGTGCAACAAATAATGCTGATTTAATGGTTGAACAACCTGATAGTAATAATATACAACACAGTAATATTGTTCTCATGGATTCAACTCCTTCTGCTTAGTTACCCACTCTTGAAGTAACTTCAATTGCTCGGCTACTTTGTTGTAGGTGGTATAGTTGTCGTTGATGGTTCGTTCGACCTCAGAGAGTGCAATACCGGAGGGGGTTCCATCAATTCCGTCGGAGGATCCGGAAATGGAATTTTTAGCGGAGGCGTCATGCACCCGGACAAAAGACTCAGGAATAGTACACATGTTATCGTCTTTGGTTGTAATAGTTTGTGCAATTGTATCATGGACCACCTCAATTTTTTGGATATTTTCTTTATACTTTTTAACAATATATTTTGTAATGACCTTTTGTTGGACTACAACACGTTCAATTTCTTTGGCACCTTGTATTAATATATTTTGGCGTCCTTCTATCCAACCACCAAGACCAATTAACGTTAAACACACTACTGTTATCAGTAGGCGATATAACATAGGTATAAGCCTATGGAGTATACTAGCCAATAAAAATAGGGCAATACCGACACCGATAATTGCCCATGGCACCCAAGTTGGTAATAAACCTAAAAACCAGTTGATGATAAAATCAGGTGAGAGCATGTTAAACATGGCCACACCTTACATCTTTGGTGGTTTTCTGTGACCCATATTCATCATAACTGGATCATGCTTATTCTTTTTACGTGGTAGATAAACACCTGGTTCTCCACCTTTACCACCTGTACCTGCAATAGCACCTGTAGAGACTGCATTAGTTGGACCTGCCGAGCCGACAGCACCTGCAGCACCGCCGTCTTCTTTGACAAATTCTTTAAAAGATTTCATTAACAGTTCCACTTTCTTAGTGCTAATGCTTTGCGTGTTGGCTTTCCATCTTTTCTCATAGGACCTTTCATACCACCCATACGAGCACAGAATGATTTTCTACGATTAGCAGCTTTAGAACCTGGCTTCAATTTTGATGGCTTAGTTGTAACAGCCATACTCAACTTAGAACCTGGATTTTCTCTACGATATGATGCAATACCTTTACGATTTAGGCCACCTTTAGGATCTTTGCCCTCTTTTCTACGCCATGCAGCAGACTCATACAATTCTTCGTCTGATATATCATCGAGGTCTTCCCAAATAACTTCTGGATCGATGTCATTAGCTTCTGCAATTTCCATCACAAGCTCTTCAACGATATCAAACATATAATCAGGATTATATTCTTCCTTGAGTTCGCTACGCATATAATTGGCAACAGTCATGATGTAGTCTTCTGCCAATGTGATTTTAGATTCGACCCACTCAGGCAAGTCTGTTTTTTCACCAATCAAGTCCATCATTTCTTGTGCATTGTGCATGATGGTACGTAACTGATTGATGGCCATATATGGATCAGAGTATTCTGGATCTTTAGCTTCAGTTACTTCTTCTGGTACACAATTTGGAACGGTGCGGCCACCTTTTTTCTTTGTACCGATTGGATGATAACCAGTCCAACATGGATTGCTGGTTCTCAATGATTTATTTTCTTCTCTAACTTGTTTGAATGATTTCATATTTTCCTCAATATGTCTGCTATTCTCATGTCAACTGGTATGACATCTGTTACTATTGTTTTACCTCTTATACCTTTGATTACTTCGGGAAGTAAATTCAGATATACCAAAAATGTCTTCAATGCGTCATAGTCTTTCTCATCAATCCTGAAGAATAATATTCTGGCTGTTGCTTCTAGTCCAAATACGTTATGTAGGAGTATGATATGATTAAGTATCAACCGCTCTTTAATAACTTTGGTGGCCTTATATCTACGAAACAATCTTTTTAAGTATTTCGTCCTTTTAAGGTCACCATCAAATTCAGACATTAAGCAATTAGGTGATGTATAACATTTTACTGCATACATCACGAAATTATCTTCATTCAAATCATCGAACATTATATAAAGTTTGGTTTAAACTCCAGTGAAAGCTACACCCCAGCTTGTATTGCCAGAATATGTATTTGATGCAGTCGGACTTGCAAGAGCAACCAATGTTTCGTGTAGGTAACGAACTGATCCATCGTTGTTTGTTTTCTTACGAATTTGGTTCCAACCCACTGTCATATTACCCATAGCAACAGAATTGTTTGCAATGCGAGTTGTTGTAACAAGAACTGTGTCTTGATTGAATGTCTTTTCAACAGGTTTTACAGTAGGATATACAATTGCTTTATCAAACTCAACACCAAAACCAGCACTTACTGTATTGTATAATGCATTAGATAGAGTGACTGTATTGCCACTTGTTGAAGAAACAGTAGTATTTGAAGAAAAGAAACCTGGCGTACCGTTACCGTTTGTACCGCCTGGTGCACCTACTCCATTTGCTAAGAAATAAACGTATTGTCCTGCGGTAATACCAATATTTGCTATATTATTTGCTCCGCCGTCCAAATATTTAATGCTAATGACATTGTTGCCTGCTGTATTGCCGGCAAAAACTGTTGCTTGAACAATTTCCCTTGTTTCACGCAAAGCATCAAATTTTGGTTTTTGATTGTGGTTGTCTGAATTTGACCATGTTGGCATTTTAAAGTCTCCTTGATGAGGTAATCTACCTATTTATCTTATTATTGTTCTTGTGATTTTTGTTTCTTCTTATCCATGTCTTTATAATCTGGTATCGATGTACGATTTTTCAACATAGGATCAATTTCGACCATATCTCTCTTTTCGCCTGTCAAGGTTGTTCCACCCTTCAAAACAATTCGAGCATTTGGTTTTTTATCTCCTAATTCATTAGTGCCGTCAGCCTTTTGCATTGATGGTTTTTTACCTAATGGTTTAGCATCCTTTTGGTCTTTTTCCCAATCATACATGTCTTCACCTAGTCTACGTCTGGCATATATTTCTTTGACCATCGATCCTACTTTAGACATTTTCTTTGGCGCAACTTGATTCGGTGTGTTACCCATATCAAATGGTACTTCTGATGCAGCTTTTGGATCACCAAAGTTGTCTTCTTTGACTTCTTTTTTGTTTTGTGAGTCTTGTTTCATTTGGTCCATCCACGCTTTAGCACGTAGAACACTTGCAGTAGATTTAGCTTTTTCTTTTTTAAGTGCTTGTTGCAATTTAACAGCAGAACTTGTTTTGGCTTCGTCAATATCTTCTTCACCAATCTTAGAAAAATACTTTAAAGTGGTATCTTTTTTGTAATTGTCTTTTTTGTAATTTGGCTCATTTTGTTTAAGTTGGCCTGGTACTGTATTTTTCTTTTCACGAGCAAGTGCTTTTCTGATTTTTTCAAGTTCAGCTGGAGTTTTTGGTGCTCCTCTACGAGAATAAGGAGCAAATGAAATTTCATCCAACTCAACTTCTTCACGCTTTGCGGCCATGGCTAAACCAGATTCTCGGCGTTTTACTGCACGTTTAACGATATCACCGTATTCACCTTTAGCATGTGGTTTCAACTCTTTGACTTGTGCTTTGGCTTTTTCTTTATAATCACCAAGTGATATCTCATCCAAATTAGTTTCTTCTTTTTTCATTCTTACTCTTTTCATTGTTCCTGCAGGTGCTGGTATTGCATATTGTGCTGCAGCTTGATCCAACTGTCTTTTTCTTTTTAAAGTAGGTGAATGTGTTATTTCTGAACGTATTTCAGGATGTGTAATCTTAGTTGTCAAATCTTCATTAACTTCATCTTCTTCGTATATACCGTGGTCTTGTTTCCACTTTTCATAATCACCTTTTTTGGACTGTGAAACTTTTTTATTCTTACTGATGTAATTCACATTCCAACCTTTTGATTTATAATACTTAGCTAATAACTCAGAACGTCTAGATGTTACATTTTCAGGAATAGCAATACCACCACCTGCACCACTGGCGGACCAAGGATCTCTTGGGTCACTACCAGTTTTTGCAGCTGTTAAGTCTGTCTTTTTTGCAACAGACTTAACAATATTTTTTGTTTTAGACATTTTAGATGCCACCAGCAATTTTGCCCATCATTGTTTCTTGCTTAATCTTTTTAAAAGACTTCTTTGCTAATTCTTTAGCAAGATTCATTGGTGAGTTTTCATTAGTCACAAATGGATGGTCACCTGTACCAGAACCTGCTTCAGGACCTTTGAATGCTTCTTCAACTTCTTCTTTAGTTGGTTTATTACCAGTTTGTGGTACACCCATTTTCTTTTGGAGGTCTTTACGCATATCTTCGTCACTACCATGGCTTAGTTTTTTTAGAACCTTACCACCAACTTTTTTCATAGTGTCCATCATGCCTTCATCCATACGAGCATCAAATGCTTTGCGTTTTGCTTCACGAGTTTTATCTATAAGTGCTAAACGTTTCTTAGAATCTTCATCTCCAGCATCGGCTTTAGTTTTAAGTTGATTGTAGTGATAGTCCTGTGAGCTTCTAGCTTGTTGTGCATTTACTGAATTTACTTTAAATACTTCATCAACACCTTCAACTTCTTCACCAACAGTCAAAGCAACTTTGTATGATTTTGCTTTGTTATGATATTCAGCAGGAACTTTCACACGGCCACTAAGAGTATCAACAGTCTTTGTTTTCATATCTGTTTCACCATCAACTCTTATGTGATCATCTTCTTTCATTTCTATTTTTTTTTTCTTCTCAGAGATAGTAGAGATACCGCCAATGTCTTCTAGTTGAAGTGATTCATTCATACCATGGATACTACCTTTGATACCATGTTTTGCTCTCAATTTAGCAGCTTCCTTTTCATGGTGTTCTGATTCTTCTGGACCAGCATATTCTGCATGAGAAACGTGATGTTCTGAATGGTTACACATATCATCTGCACACTTGTTGCCATGATGTTTACGAACATGGTTCTCAATAGCGGTAGCTGCGTGATGACTATGATGTCCGCCCATTCCGGCGCCATATCCTTGGTCTGCACCATATGTGTGTTGTGCATGTTTATGCCACAAAGCAGATAAGGACATTTTGTCCATCTTTCCTTCTTCAAGCACATCAAGTTCATCAAATGCTTCTGTGTAGATTTCTTGTTGTTCTTTCATGGATTGTTTTGTAGCAGTAGCATACATCACATTTTTAGCACGTTTACCATAACGCTCTTTAAAACCCTTCATGCCCTTTTTCATTGACATGACAATCTTTTCACGTTTTTCTTTTTCACCGCCAGTCATGTGACGCTCTTCTTCTTCACCGAGTTTGGTTTCTTTTTTATCTTTGTGCATATGTTTTTCATGTTTGTGAACTTCTTGGTCAGCAATCTTTCTTGCTTCTGGAGGTGTCACATATTTTTCATTTGTCATTGAATGCTTAGACAAATGGGTTTCTTTCTCTTCTTCTCTCTTTAGAGCGGAAGGCTTAACCATTTTTTTAACCAAAGCTTTGTCTTCTTTCTCATCAGGATGAGCTTCTTCCTTCATGTCATCTTTTTTATACTTTTTAGTATAAACCGTTCCAGTGGAAGTTTTCTTTGAATCATGTCCAGTCAGTTCACCTGGTTTCTTAGGCAGTTGGCTTGGTTTACCTTTCCAATTGAAAGGACTATCTTTTTTCTTTTCGTCTTCTTCTTCAACAGGACGAACTACAGCAGAATGACCTTTTGATGCAGCTTTATCATCGTGTTTTTTTAGAACTTGGCCACCAATTTTTTCAGGTGGTTCCATTCCTTCAGAATTTGGTTTAGAAGTAACAGGATATTTTTTGCCTTGAAACTCAAAATGAGACTGGCCTGCTTTGCGAGCAGCATGTGCTGCTTTATGGAACCCAGTTTCATCTATACCTGGTTCTAAAAGCATTTTTTTCTTCTCATCATCTTCCATAATTGATTTTGTGACATCAATTAAGGCCTGTGTTACTGATAGTTTTGTAAACATTATTTTGCTCCTGTCGTTTTCTTTTTCTTAATTGTTATGCCCGCTTGGCCATACTTATCTATTGGCAATTCTACAGGTTCTTTATTACCCGCACCACCAGTAGTTCCACTCACACCATAATCACTAGGACCGCTAGATCCAAAATCAAATATTGATTCTTTAAACTTTTTTAAACCTTTTTTCTTCTCTGCTAATGGATTTGGACTGACCATTCTAGGTTTACCCGCAAAGTCAGCCACATCATCATTATTAAACTCTGTTGCTTCTCTATATGTTTGGTCACCTAGACCAGCACCTGCTGCACCAGTTGTTGCTCGTGAATCAAATGTTGATCCAACACCATCAGCAGTACCAATCTTAGCTGCACTTAAAGACTTATTACCATGTTTTAATAATCTTGTCTTATTTGCATCCATATTAAAACGTTTTTGTACAGGTTCTGGATTCTTTGTTAAAGTTGGAGCAGATTCGGTATATGTATGTCCTCCGCCAATTCTAGCTGTGTAATTACTATTTTGTTTAATATCACCGTCACGGACATCATCTCTTTTACCTAACTTGGCTGCAAATTGCATTACAGGACTGTTATTATCTTTTAATACTTTGAAACCTTTGCTTCGTAGGTTATCTTTTTGTATATCTTTAGCACCTTCATAAAGGTTTAAGAATTTATTTGATTCATTGTATACTGAATCACCTAGAAAGTTGGATGTGTTTTTATATAACTCGGTGATTTCTTCTTCTTTCAATTCTAAACTTTCACTATTGTCAAAACAAACAAAGTTATCAAACATCTCTGTAAAAACTTGAACATTCTTGTGAGCTTTTTCCCACTTTTCTTGTCTAACGGACTCAGCCATCATTCTTGTTAGAAGTGAGTTGCGTTCTTTGCTTACTCGATTCGTTGTGTCTACGAATATCATCATGGTTTCATAACCAAGTTCTTTTAATTCTTCTTTAACAAAACCAATTCTTTCCAAGTCATCAGCAGGCCCATTAATGATTAATGGACCACGAGTTCTAACTGATTCAAAACGTGGGTTCATTGACCTCATGGCCAACTTGTGTTTATCGTTTAGAATATCACAAACTTGAGTGAGATTTAATTCTATTGCTCTTGCTTCTGCAATAGCTTCACGGAGAACAACATCTTTACCTGAACCAGGACCACCAGTAACAAAAATAGCTTTATGATGGCCATGTGTGTAACTTTCATGTAAACCCATGCCCTTACGAACATCTCTCATCAATTCTTTTGCATGTTCATCTTTAACATGATGTGGAATACCTTGTCTAAATGATGAGAAATCATTATTCTTAGCATGTTCACGCATCTTAGTGCCAGACATTCCTTCTGCACCCTCGGCATCTGGATCACGATGACCAGCAGAATGAACTGTAATCTTTTTAAAGTTATAATGACCATGGCCACCTTTTACACCATTATATTTGTGTAATAAAGTATGCATTTCTTTTACTCGGTCTGAACCAGCAATTACATGTAGGTGGTCAGCACCTTGTGCATGTAATTTGGCTGCATGATGCATAATTGTTGGATGCTCTTTAGATGATGTTTCAAAATGAGTTCCTGGTGAATATCTTTTTAGGTGCTTAACTTTTTGTTCACCTGACAAAGGATTCTTTTTAGCATCTTGTGAATGAGATACCACAACAGTATGTTTTGCATTGTGTTTAGCTGCAACCTCACGTACTTTGTCTATCAACTTTAAATGGCCGGTCGTAGGAGGATTCATACGACCAAAAGCCATAACCGCATGTTTTTCTTTTTCGGCTTCTTCTTCAATAATTTGTAGGAATGATTTCATTTAATCTCCGGATGTTTCACCGGAACCTTTTATTGAACTTAATGGATCTGATTGTGAACTGAACTTGATTGAATGTCTAGCAAAAGTCTTACCATTATGTTTAAAATGAATAGAACCACCACTATGATGCACTTCAATTTCATGTGGATTATTCAAAATATGTTCATGGTGTTGACTTGGATCAATTGAGTGGTGTTTAAATTCGCCACCAGATGTATATGAAGTATGTCTAATATGGCCGTGGCCATGATTTTGCATTGGTGTTGCATGAGCGTGCATCACGTTTCTGATGTGGTTAACTAACTCATGTTTTGGTGCAGTAGACAAATGATGATGCAAATCTGATGCAACTTTATGTAATGTTTCTGTATTTTTCTTTTTGACAAAATCTTTCATTTTAGGATCATCACGCAACATTTGTTTTCTTTGTGCTGCATTAGTAGCATGTGTTCCTAATTTTGGATACTTTTTAAGAATATCTCTTCTGTGTTCATCATGTGTTGATTGAGCATGTGGTCCTGCAGATTTAATACCTAAATTTGATGTTGGTACATGTTTTGAGGACGAATCTGTAACTTTTAAACTAACACCATGATGTTTAGTTTGTTTACCTTTTTTAGTTGTTGCAACAATATCAGAAGGATCTTCTTTTTGAGATGCTTTAATACCAGTAGAACGTAAGAGGTCATTTGGTTGAGAGGTCCAATGTACATCATGGATTTTGTGACCATTTGTTTCAATTTTTTTCTTAATGTCACCTGCTGCAGATTTTGCTCTGTTATTTATTTTTTTATAATCATTTGGATGAATAGTTTTCTTCAAACGGTCATGAGCTTCTCTTGGACTATCTCCATTTTTGTCTGGATGTTTTTCCATATGCTTACCGCCAAGTAAGTGATAACCAGTCAAAATTTCATGTAACTTTCCTTTTGTATCAGAAGAAACTTTTCCTTCTTGTGGACCATCAGATTTTTTGACCGCTTCCAGTAAATCCTCTAGTATATCAAAAACATCATCGAAATATGTTTCATCGAGGTTCATATTCCTCAATTCTACTTCATCCTCATCTCTTAGACGTTTTAATATCTCATCAATTTCAGCATCACTCAACTTCTTCTCATCGAGTTGAAGAGATTCCAGTATGCCGGCATTTTTCAACCACCATCTTTTTTGAAATGATAATTCATCTACTGATTTCATTTTCTCACCTTTAACAAGTTAGCTTTAGCGAATTCTGCACGATTGACCAATTTTGTGGGTTCTTCTTTACCGTGCTCTGGTTTGTGGTTAACAACAAAACCTTCTGGTTTAGATTTCTTACCTTCGATATGATGTTGATAATTACCCTCATGTGTTTCCAAAGATTTAACCAAAGCATTTTTTGCTTGGTGTAAATGATGATGCATTGAAAATAAATGACCATAATCACTTTTGTGTTTTTCAACATGTGAAATCTGTGAAATTCCTTCATTGCGTTTTTCGGCTTTAGATTTGTCTGTTTTGACTTTGGCTGCACTTTTTTCGTGCTCACGATGTAAATGTTCTTTGAATCCTTTTACATTAGGAACTTCATCATGTCTTACTGTATGATTAATATATGTTGATAAATGTCCATGCTCTCCGCTGTGTGCAGGATGAACAGCATCATACATTTTACCACCATGAGTGTCATGTAAATCTTTAGCAGCTTTCATATGCTTATTAAACTCATGTTCATTCTGATTACTATGATGAACCTTAGAGGTATCATGTTCAGCGCCATGAATATGAACATCTGGATGTTCTTTAAAATTATGTAAATCTGGATGTGGCGTAGCCTTCATATTGTGAATATCAGAACCTTCATATTTCTGATGAACTACAACACCAACTTTAGACCTTTTAATTTTTTTAGCTTCATCACCATGAGCTGTATACGTAATTGTGTTTGGAGTAAAAGATACTTTACTATCAGATGCTTCTACGATATAACCTTCATGTAGATGTTTTGTTTCAGCATGATGCATCAAGTCACCTTGATAAACACCTTCTTTTGGTGTTACTTTTGGTAGGTGTTTGAGAGCGTGTTTTAATGATTTTACAAGGCCTGGTGCATGGCCATGGTTTTTTTCAATATCTTTTTCCGTATGATTAATCTTGGGATTTTTATTGAAAGCTGACTTGGTTGCAACAAAGAATTTACCAGTTTTGGGGTGATGGCCGAAGACGATAGATGGTGAACCATCATATTTCATGGTCAAATTACTGTTTTTATGGCCTGCTTTAATGTGTTCATGAGCTTGTTGTAGAGCACCATAAGCATGTTCAAAACCAATATGACCATGCATCAATGGTCTGTCTTCAGCATGATGTATATGTTTAAGCTGACCAGAACTTTCGGCCTCAGACTCTTCTTTCAAGAAAGATAAAAAACTTTGCATGTAATTTCCTTAGACTTGCAATACACTTTGATTGCCATGAAGTTATTTATAATACTTTTTAGCTCAGGGCTAAAAGTTGTTGAAAGTTTGGGTTCGATATATAGTCACTACAGATGGCATAACAATGTTTTGGTAAGTTTTTGAAAGATGGATCAATATTCTCTGGCATAACACAAACACTATGTTCCGTTAAATTCTGACCTGGATATGTCCAGATATATCCGTGACTGGTTAGAGTAAAACAATCACTTTCATGCCAAAAGTAATTCAACTCGGTTTTGCTCAGTTGGTACAATGCACTCAGGTTTTTGGCATGTATCCATAAACCTTTTTTGTGTAGGAATTCCTCACGGATATGATATACCGGTGAATCATGTCCCAACCAAAATTCATTATTTTCACACCAAAGGTCGATTTCACAATCAAAACCTTTGGATAATACATCTTCAATATGTGATGGCTTGTTTTCTATAAGGGAGTCAGGACCATAACATAGGCCACGATGAGCAATAAGTTTCATTTTTGAACTTGTACCCAAATCCAGCTAGCATGACTATCTCCTGGACCTGTTTCTCTAATGTCTGATTTATAATTTTTAAATCCCAAATTACCCAGTAAATCAGTACTTAAATCAAACTCATTGGTTATTTCAACATCTTGTCCTCCATTTGTTTCTGATGCTAAGAAGTTATTTTCATAATAATTTGCTCCAATACAGAAATTTCTTCCGCCGAATCCCATTTGAAAACAAAAATAACCATTTGGTTTCAAAACCCGTTTTACTTCTTTCATAATATTAAGTCTAACATCATAACAACATATATGTTGTAGACATATAACACTAAACACAACATCATAAACACCATCTTCAGTAGGAATACTTTTTCCATCACAAACGTAAAGATTACTATTATTGATGTTATTATGTTTTAAATTTTCACGAGCATTTTGGATATTCATATCAGCAATATCCACACCATCAATTCGTGAGAATCTATCATTAAATTTAATTAAATTTCTTCCAGGTCCGCAACCATATTCTAATGCCACTAGATTGGTTGTATCAAAGTCTTTAAACAGATATGTATCATAATCAGGCCATTGATTATGTGCATCATATGATCCAACCACAGGATCTCTATTATCGAGATTCCAGGATACAGCGGCATTTTCATACTGTGTTTTTTGCATATTAAGATATTGGTCTGCGGTCATGCTTGTTTCCTTTTTATGGTTTGTAGTTTTCTAAGTAATAATTTAAATCTTCTGGAGTACCAATACCCCACATCTTCTCGATGTTCTTGGTTCTAATCTTCTTGCCATCCTGTATAGCTTCATTGAATACAGGACAGACATAGAATTCATTATTAACCCGAATATTCTTTTGAATCATTTGTTCCGCATATTTAACATAGTCGGAACCATGAGACCAATAATATATGCCGACAGTTGCATTATCTGATATAGGATTCTTTTCAGCTACTTCTGAGACAAACCCATCATCACCCAATTTAGCAAATGACCATTTTGGATGTGTCGATTTGAATGTAATAATACCACCGTCTACAGAATCAGCTGTAAAAGCATATAAACATTCATTTGAGTTCCATTCAACAAATTGGTCTGAGTTTGCCATCAGAAGTGGTTCATCATTATCAATCAGATGTTTGGCCAATAACGTAGTGCAAGCTGCACCTTCTGTTAGACCATCTACTTGTACAATGTCACATTCTGGAGAAATTAAATTCAATACAGATTTGAGATTATATTTTTCATAGTGTTCTTTTTGGCAAATAAAAATGAAATGTGCCTCAACATTAAGGTTGTCTACCACAACTTGTATCATTGGTTTATTATTGACATCAATCAATGGTTTTGGAAAAGTATAACCAGCTGCAGCAAAACGAGAACCTGCTCCTGCCATTGGAATTAATACATTCATCTTTTTATTTCTCCATGGTACATTTTTCTTCTTATTATCTTTGGCAAAGTCTTTACAATAATCTATAAAATCCAAATCTAAATCATATGCATCTTTAACTGGATATAAATGAGCGCCAGAATTCATTGCACCTTCACGACCAATATGAGAATCTTCCACAATGATAGTATTCTTTGGTAATGTTTTAAGTTTAGTCATACATTGCCAATACATTTCAGGAAAAGGTTTTGGATTGAAAACATCTTCGTTGCTGACATAATAATCAACATATCGAGTAGCATGCATAGAGTCCAATGCAATTTTAACAGTCTCTCTGATACTATTAGATGCGACAGCAATATTCCAACCTAAGTCTTTTAATGTAGACATAATCGATACTGCTTTTTTATTATAATATGCAAATGGAATCAACTCAAATGTTTGTTTTTGTTTTTCTTTCCAAATATCATTATAAAAATCAACAGGCAAACCTTTTTCTTGGCTAAGCATCTGTAACTTTTTGGTTGTGTTTAGTCCATCGTATTTTGATAGATGTTCATCACGACTTATATTGTAATTGTAACTATTAGTTACTTTATGAATTGCTCTGTTTAAAGCTTCATAGTGTAAATCACGACTATCAAGTAATACACCATCAAGGTCAAATATAACTAGTTTATTCATACGTCTAAAAATGTTCCAAATTTTTCAATAACTTCAGGATGAATGTTTAGTGTTTTACTGCCCAATTCTCTTTTGCAAATTGTATAAAAAGAATTGACATCACTCCGTTCTTCGATATCTGATATGAAGTGTATCTCTTCTTGTTTGATAACTTCAGACAACTTTATATATAGGGCGTGTGTACAATGAGTATTAGGTCTAATTACTCTATAGGTTCTGCGTAGTGATTCTTCGACCAAGTTTGTCATTCTATGTGGCCACATATAGAGATTATCAGTCGAATAACTTAGATACTGCCAATGATTTTTCTCTTTGAAGAGAAAATTGAACTTGTCATAATCTATACCATATGTGGAAAAAGGCTGATGAAAATGTAAGTCTAACCTACAATGGATGATAAAATCCAAATCTTTATTTTCCAATAACTTAAACACATTAATCTTTGAGGTAAAAGGTGTAGAACCTTCCATTTGAGAATATATGACTTGTTCTGGTTTGATAAGATCCATCATTTCTTTTTTTATTTCTTCCGTTGTATCATAGGTTGAAACAAAGATATGGCATTCGTGGTCTTTTGTGAAAGGTTCTATCACATTTTTATAAATGTTTGGCCAGCAATGTTTATAGTCCTTTTCTTGGACATTTTCACGACCTTGATACGTATCTCTCAAAAGACCATATAAACAAAAACCAATTTTCATTATTTACTCAATCATATCTAAATTCGCCAGTGGAAGAAATACGGCATTCGTATCCTAAAATATCTTTTTCTATAAGTTTACTCTTGTCAATCAATTCAAAGGTACAATGCTCAACATCACGACCAGTTTGTAAGCAATGATTGACTAACGTTTTCATCATCTCTTTAGCTTCAGGTAGTATACTGTAACAGAAAGAAGAAATTCTCGTGTCTACTAGAAAAACTTCTTTTGACATCCAAGACTGCACACGCTTTTTATAAACAAACTTACCAATTACTTCTGGTTTGTTATAGTATTCAATATCAAAATCATCAGTTAATTTTCCTCTGCCAGTTAACTTGAATACTCTTTGTACACCTGATAAGCCCAGCCTTTCTACAAAATCTATGGATAAGAATAAACTATAACACTCGGCTGGACTCTTTTGAGCGTTTAATCCCAATTGAACTACATTAGGATTTCCTGAAGTTAAAATAGTGTAATCGACTTTAGTGGATAGTTCTTTTAAATAATCTTCCGGAACAATTTGTGGTGAAGATTCTGCCAAAACAATGATAGAATCTGGAACTTTTTTACGTATAGATTCTATTGTTTGAAAGGTATCATTGTATCTCTCTTGTATTGGTATAACACTAATATGTGAATTGATTGCAGAAGTAATAATAAACAAGTGACTCATTATTTGTACCAGTACCAAACATCACATTCCGTTGTTAAAATTTCTTTGCCGACACTTGCAGCAAATTCTATAACAGCTTTATTTACTCCAGGAATTGCAGTATAGTCATGACCAGAGAAGATGGAACCAGTTTTAACTTTGCTATAGTAGTTATGACTATCTATTAAAACCTGTTCGTAGGTATGCAATCCGTCAATGAATAGTAGGTCTAAGGATTCATCTTCAAACTCATCAACTACATTGTCTGAATAATCTCGAATCATTCTAAACCTATTTCCATATGGTGCTAATTGATTCAAAGTTTTTTCTAGAAACTCTTGTCTATCATCCAAAAAACGTCCATTCCAATCCATATAATTTTCATATGGGTCAATAGAAGTAATTTTTAATGTTGGATTTGATTTTAGAAACCATTCTGTTGTGTGTCCCTCAGAACATCCAATTTCTACAACAACAGGATCTTTCATTTTCTTTAGGAATTGACCAAGACCATATCCAGAACACTTTGTAGGTGCCGATGCATAATTGAAAGATTGTTGTGCTGTGTTAAATGTAATTGTATCACTCATTTTTTCTCCATTGTGTTAAAATCTTTAAAAATAATAAAAGGATCCAAACCTAACTGATGGTCTGGAATCCTATGTTGCTCAAACATTTCTGGTTTCTGATTTGCACATATTAACATTAATGTCTGGTCATCGTCAACCAGTTGATTGGCATATAACATATCAAATGCACCGACCATCATACTTTCCATGGAAGACCAAAGATTTTTATTGGCAACAATCTTAGCACCTAGGATATGAACATCATTCAATGCAATAATCTCATTTATTGAACGATTAGGCTTCAAATTTTTATAGGCAAACAAGTGAACTTTTTTTGGATCAAAGTCATAAGACCATTCCAAACTTTTAGGTAATGTGTCTTCTGTTCTACAATAACCAAAATCCAACCAAGCAGCTGTATCATTTGTCACCAAGTTTTTCTTGATGGCCAAATTGACGAAATGTGATTTTAATAAATTAACTAAAACGTATTTGCTACTCCAGTATTCAGGATTTTTAATCTGACTTGGATGAATCATCTGTTTAAAAGTGACACTCTCTTGGACGCTAATAATTTTATTGTTTAGGTTTTGGAACTCTTTGAAAGGATCATATTCAATAATCTTAATATCATCACGGATCTTTTTCAATCTTTCACCAATATCTGGTGTAGTCACCACAATTATTTCATTGTTTAGTTTAGTGAGGTGTGTGAATCTTTCAATATAGGTGTCAGTTGAACGTTGTAGATAATGTGGTAAACCTTTTTCAGGAGTCCAATCACCACGACCAATGTCATAGAAAGCTGTAACAATTGTAATATTTCCCATATTAATAATCCGTCCTAAATGTAATAACATCCTCTACACCATACTTTTTCTTATAAAAATTGGTCAATTCAGGATCTCTGTCATATTGGTGAACTATGAAAAATGGTTCTTTTGATGTTCCATCTTTCATCAATCCATCTTCAAAAAATGGTACTGGTTGCAAAATAAATGGTGCAAAGTGTTCTTTTTCACCAGGTTTATTTGTTATGTGTAAATTGCAAGACCATGCATCAGATAAACCAACAAACAAAGTTTCATCTTTATATGGATGCCAATTTAGAAGAACGTTGTATGCAGCCTGGTCTGCAACCCAATCAGGACGATTAGCGGATAGTTGATACAACATACCACACAAATCCTTAATGTAATCAGATGTGCCTGCTAGTGTACCAACATTATAGACTTCTTGGTCTTCTATATCTTGATAGAAATGTTGACCAAAAGCATTGATGATGTTTTGTCTATTCCAATGTTCATATTTGATATTAATAGATTCGGATACAGCAATCATCTTTTTATCTTTGATGTTGTTCTCAATCCATTCAGATGGATTATTTTGAAAAATAACATCACGAACATCTGTTGTAATCACATAACGATATTTGTCTTTGTTCTCTTTGAGATAATTATAGATGTGAATAAACCTTTCCATATGAAAGGCTGATTTGGATTGAGCTGGATACTCAACAACAATAAAACCAGAATCAGTTAATTTCTGATTTGTCTCTTTGCTTGATCCTATTGAGATGATTACTTTTTCACCAGTAAAACCACATTCATTAATCGATTGTATCCAAGGTTTAATTGTATTGAATGTATAGTTTCTAAATGCACCAATTATTAAGTCTTTTTTGTCCATGGTAAATTCCCATTATATTGTTTTAACATCACTTCATTTCCCTTTAAGAAGAATTCTGCTTGTACAGAATCTCCTCTACTTGCTACTCTATAGTTTACACTATAATCACCATTGGTGTCAAATTCCGCAAAATTCTGCATCATAAACGGTGATAATATTCTATCTACTTCTGGTTGTTCTTGTGGATGTCTTGCTCTACGGTACCAATATGGTGAAAACCCTAATGCAGCCACTTTTGGAATCATAAAACAATTTACATCAATAAATTTATCTTTGATAACTGATTCCCATTTACCTAAAGATTCACAATCATCATTACATATGTATTTGCCTTCTTGGTCAACAATTTTTCTAAGTGCATATGCCCATTTGTTACTCTTCTCTATTACTTTAACAAGTGTTTCTATATGATTTGGTTCATACCAATTGTCTTCATCCAAAAAACAAAGAAAATCACCCTTAGCAATATATGTCATTGCACCATAAATTCTATGGCCATTGTATTGGTCTTTTCCAGTAGCATAAGGCAAAAAGATTTTATCTGTATTTGGATAATCATCCAAAATAACTTTTGCATTTGATATTCCGTCAACGACAACCAAATGTTGTATATTATCGTATGTTTGTTCTTTTACCGAATCGAGTGCTTGTCTAGCACAAGATGCACCTGTTGTAGGTGTGATGATTGTTATCAAAGGTTTCATAATATAGTTCCTATTTACATTTGTACTATTACAGCTCCAGAAGGAGTTTTATCAGTAACAACGATGCGTCCAGCAGAATCTCCTCTTGATGGTGATTTGCCATAAATCTTTGGAATTCCTTTGTTATCCTTAGATTCAGGATCGAACCGTTGGTCCTCTCGTCTAGCTCTCAATCTAAAATACAATTCGTGTGTTTTAGCATACTCTTTCGATTCTGTCATTTTACCATTAAGATTCAATTCATTTTTCTTCACATCATATTTTCCAGTTACATTCATTGGTCCAATGTACATATAATCTATTGGACCGCCCATCTTTTCATTACCAACAACTATCTTAATCTTATCATTATTTCCTATTTTGCCATAAACATCAGGAACTTTATCACCAACAACAAGTTTTTCTTTTTTGGTCAATTGTTCAAATGCTGAAATCATAAACTTTTTTGCTATACCTGGAACAGCTAACTCTAATCCTTTTAATCCGCCGCCTGCAAGTGAAGGTGCAGATTCACCTTTGAGTGATAGATTAATATCTTTTGTTTTTTTACCATCAAACACTTTAAAAATTACATCTGTATAAGGTTCTGATCCACCAACTTGTCGACCATCGTATTTTTTCGCTTCAATAACTCCAGTTATTTTTGTTTTACCCGCAATAACTGTTATTGGATTATTTTTATTTTTTTTGACAGCAGAATTAACACTATCAATAACACCTTTTTCTTGTCGTTCAGCAGATGCACCGGCCATTATTATCTCCCAAATAAGGAGTATTTATCTAATAATTTGAATGTCTTTTCCAGATGTCCAAACTTCCAGTTCAGTCCTCAATCTACCTTCCGATTTTAATGTTTCATAACGATTTGTGGCTTTGTTTTTCCACCATTGTACTATATTCTCCATCTCAAACTTATCATAGTTCTCATCTTTAACCAATACATCTGTTTTACCATTGACAACATCAATGAAGTTTTTAAATCCATAGTTAGAGATATAGTAACGTTTTTGTTCTGTCAATTGCTTTGCATTATATATCACCTCATTGAATTTGTCAAGCTCTGGTGTACCTTTAAGAGCAGTTTTGGTTAATGCAATAATCTTCATACTAATTTTTAATTTTCTACTTGAAATATCCTCATCAACTATTTCACCTACTTTAGATTCAACAAAATCACGTAAATCTGAGTAAGGTTTACCATGCATCATTGGTAGAAAATCACTTTCAGTTTCACCTTTATGTCGAATGTATGGTTTCATACCATCATATTGTGAAGATGATTTGGTTGAACCATAAAGACTTGTTGTTTCAAAGAGACACAGGTTCATATTGTACTTCTTGTTGACAATTTCGCGGACTGTATGAGAACAACAGATGGCGGCCAAGAGTTTACCACCAAGATAATTATAACCAAATGGCTGTGTAGGAACAATCACAAAGCCCATCATTGCAGTATTATTGAATGCTTTACCACCCTCTGGAGTCTGTGTAAAGACTTGTCCTAACATTGCATTTCTAGGTTTGCAGTTGATTACAGGTGAACCTAGACGAATGAATCCTAAGAACTTACCAGTGTTCTTTTCTTTGACGGCCAAATGAACACTACGACCAACAGGTCTGATATTGATATGGGATGAAGTGATGTTTAGTAGTGATTCCCAAGTATCATTGGCAACAGTAGTGACTTCAATATCCATATCACTAGGAGACATTGAAAAATCTGAGAAAAGGTCATCTTCTGGTGAAAAGAGAGGATTTGAAGGCATCTCTGCAAGAGAAGCCAACTTTTGGTCCCGCATGTATTCATCAATACGGCTGAAGCTACTGAAATAGTTCTCAAATACTTTGGCACAATGAATTGCATCCTCTTTGGTTAAATTCATACTTTAAATCCATCAAATGATTTCTTATTAGGCTTCTTAGCTATATCAGCTGAACCAACGTCAACCAATCCTTCTTGGCCTGATTGTTCCACATCATACAGTTTCATCTTTGCTCTGTCAATACCAACTGTGAATCTTTTATAGAATGTTGGATCATTATAACGATTTTTCAATTGTTTTACCATAATTTGACCCATCTCTTCTAGTTCTTCAGAAGTGATTAGAGCAAACATCAAGTCGGCGGTAGCTGGCAAACCAAAACTCTCACTTGTGTCTTCGAGTCCTGGATCGGAAGATGAAAAACCGGACCTTGTGGTCTGAGTTGCAGAAACAATTGGGACTCCATATTCAACGGCAAGTCCTCGCAATTCTTCTGCGATAGATTTAACATAAGTGTAAGAATTGACATTTGATCCTGCTTTAATTCGAGAACTGCAACATATGTTAAGATAATCAACAAAAATAATATCAGGCCGAAAATTCTTTTTAAGATAGAGTTCATTCAATAGAGTCCTAAAATGTGTTGTGGATGCCGATGCAGTAGGATACTCTTTGATTATAAGTTTTCCAGTGGTTTTGGCTTTTACTTTTTCAACTTTTCTATCATACATATCTTTAGATAAACTCACCAAATCATCCAAAGAAACATTCAATAAATTCGCATCTATTCTTTCTGCAATACGTTCTTCAGCCATTTCCATAGTGATGTAAAGAACATTTCGACCCAACGACATAGCTCCAGCGGCACAATGACACATAAAAAGTGACTTACCGACACCAGTACCAGCAAGAGCAATATTAAGAGTTTTAGCAGGAAGACCACCTTTTGTAATCTTGTTAAAGAATTCCAAGTCAAATGGAATTCGCTCTTCATGTCTGTGGTAAAACTCATAACGCTCATCACTATTCTCCAAATAATCGTGGCCTACAGATGTATCAAAACTTATTGCCAAGGCGTCTGATAATATTTTGGGAATCTGACCTTTGTCGTGTGTTTTGTCTTTACCATCGAGAATAGAAATAGACCCCAATACTGCATTGTAGATTGCTTTCTCTTGACAGAATTTTTCGGTTTTGTCAACAAGCCATTGAATTTCGGATCCCTCTCTGCTAGACGATGCAACCTCAGATAGATATACTTCACACTTTGCCACTTCTTCATCAGTAAGATTTCGCCTTTCTTTGATAGCCAAACCAAGTGCTTCAATCGTTGGTGGGTTATTGTAAGTGTCTGTGAATTGTGATGTCTCTTCATATATTACTTTTTCTGTTCTATCTGTAAAGTAATCAGCCTTCAAGAAGGGAAGAACTTTTCTTAGATATTCCTCCGAGTAAATCAGGTGTTTCAGTATCGTCTGTTCTATTTTCATCAATCATTTCCTCGTCAAGATTGGCAGTCATTAATTCTACCAATAGGTCACCCGCAAATTGCTTAAAGTCTGGATCTTTTTCCAGTTTTTTAGGTTTAGCCACAGGTGATTCTAACACATAATAAGCAAAAAGTAAACGGGTCTGGTCTAATTCTTCCTTAAAAGATACCTTTCCATATTTGAAAACAGTATCTTTGTATATTCCAGACAACACTTTAATATGTGTTATATCTTTTTCATCCTTAGGATAAATGAAACAATAATCAATGCCTTCTATCATTCTTCTTCCGTATGCATAATTTCACCAGTGGTAATACTGTATTTGTTTTCAACAAAATCTAAGAATGTTTGGTCTGCTAGAATAGATGTCCAAAACTCTTTGGTATCAGTATCTTTGATACGATATTTCTTTTCTTCAACTTCACCAGTTCCAGGAGTTACCTTTGAATACCAACCATTGCTAGGTTTGATAACGTGTCCGGATTCAATTGCAATATCCAAAAGGCCAGACCATTTGCTAATACCGCCATCGAAAGATACAGTAACAGGGATTTTAGATTTTTCTTTGACATATCGGCTCTTTTCTACATTAATAATGAAATGATATCCGACAATCTCAGTTCCTTCTTTTTCTTGTTGACGACCTAAGATAAAGATATTGTCAGCGGAATAATAAGAACCTGTACCACCACCAACGATGTCTTTAGGAAACATACCAATTTCTTTGTAAGTATGATTGACCACAATCATTGGAATATCTTTGATATTAAGATGTGGTGTGACCATTCTGAACAATGATTTTACTTGTTTAGCACGAGACATATCAGCAACGGACTTTTCAGCTAAAGCATCTTCAACTTCTTTCTTGGATGCCAAATTACCAATTGAATCAATGATGATAATTAGTTTATCATTTCTTTCCAAATCAGTTAACTGTTTCATTATATCAAACTTTAATTGCTCAATATCAGTAAGCGGAGTGTGAAGCACCCGATTAGTGTCAATACCAAAAGAATCAAAATAGGATTGAGGAGTACCAAACTCAGAATCATAAAACAACAAAGCGGAGTCTTCATATTTGTCCATATAAGATTTGGCCATCAATAAAGAAAATGCAGTCTTAAAATGCTTGGATGGACCTGCCCACATTGTAAGACCGGGTGTTAAACCACCGTCCAACTTACCAGATAATGCAACGTTAATCATTGGTACTGGTGTTGGTATCATATCCTTCTGTGTGAAGAATTTTGATTTGGATAGAATGGCAGAATCTTTGATGCTGCTGTTCTTTTTGATTTTGTCTAATATACTCATTTCACGTCCTTTGTTTAAGTGTTTCTTTTGTAGAAGTTAATGTCTTCTTCATCATTTGCCATTTTAAAATTAGATTTGATGCCTATTACTCCCAAATCTCTTTTTTTTAAAGCCTTCTCTTGTTTAGTATCTATTGGAGAACCAACATCAGGAATAATAGCATCTTTTGGTTTGACAGGCTCAGGTTCTGTATAAGAGTCTTCTATATCTTTGAGTGCTTCATCTGTTGGTTTTTCAACAACATTAGTATCATAAAATAAAATATCTTCTTGTTTGTTTTCTTTAAGTGACATATTACCAGCTATCAATAACAATACAGCAAGAGGATCAAATACAATCATAATCAATATAATTACTAACCGTACTGCTTTATCTATGATGTCTCTATCACCAGATCCATATATTAACTCAGCAACATATTTTATTGGACCAAAGTCCGATTCCGCCTTTTGTAATGCCACATTAAGAGGGCCTCTTTCCTCGTTAAGGGCAGAAATTGTTTTTTGTGATTCTGATATCTCTTGGCTAATTCGACTGCGGTCTTTCGCTTGGGATTTGCGGATGGCAACCGCTTTGTCCGCACCTTTTTCATCAGATGAGCGTGCCATAATTTGGTCCACGCTCTCATCAAGTTGTTTGAGAACCGTACGATTGGCATTTATATTCTCCTTTTCGGTTTTAATCTTCTCATCCAACATTGTTACTTTATCAACTAATGGTGACATATCAGCAGAATGTTCTAAATGAGCCTTTGACAAGTAACCAAAAATACCCATCGAGGTAATCATCATTAGAATAACGATAGCACTTACCATATAATACTTCATCATTCTTGGTGCAGTATTCCAATTATGATACACCCATGATGTTGTAACAAGTTTGGATCCTTCTAATACTGAACCCATAATTATAATAGGCCAATAAGAACCAGGAAAGATTGCAGCCAGGCCTATAACTGAATATAGTCCGGCACACGCAGATAAAGCAAAAGCAGCAAGAAATACAAAAAATATCATGAGAAGAAATCCTCTAAAGAACTAACTTTTTCTGTCGACCATCCCATACAATCTAAAATTACTTTGATTGGTTCAAGAAAAGTCTTTTCGAATTGTGTATCATAATCGATATAACGAGAAATGTCAAATTCTTTAGGCAATCTTGCCGGATAAGAGATAACAGTATCTTTAAACGGATTTGGCATCCGAAGATAAGAAAACTTAATCTTCTCACCTTCCTGAATCAATGGATACTTCTTGGTTAGTCCCATTTGTTTCAGATGATGATTGTATAGTATGGCGCCTTTAACGTGAATAGGAGTTCCAAGTTTATACAACTGCAACGAATCGGCATACTTGGTCAATCCATTGATACCACGTGGGAAAGATATATCTTCTGGTGGCAGGCTGCTAAAATATGTTTTGAATTCGGCAATAAACTTGTGCATATCTTCTTCTGTTCCAGAAATCATAATCTTAATGGACTCTTTCATCTTACTACGAACAGCAGCAGGAGTAGATGACTTAATCATTTCAAGTCCCATGACTTTCAAGTCTGGTTCATGGTAACGAACACCCTCATTATCATACACATTCATAATGTATCGTTTTTTGGCAGTCCAAATACCTTTATTTGCAAGTGCCTCACGTTTCATCTGCATCTTTTGACCATACGCTTTGACATAAAGTGCCAACTCTTCATATGACTTATTAATGTAAGGTTCAATTTTCGATTTGCAAACACGATCCATGAAATCGATTACCTTAGTGATAGAATTTGTATCAGTACAAACCTTTTCAACCAATGGACCAAGTTTAAGATAGATTGAATCTGTATCAGAAGCAATGACGTAATCCACATCTTTTGTTTCCAACAACTTATTCATGTACTCATTGAGTTTGGCTTCTATCCATCTAATACTAAGTTGACCAGCTGTCGTGACACCCAAAGCCATCCTAAGGTCATAAAAACGAAAATACTGAGA
>Ga0208872_1000391_pt1 | contig 34132 bp, 22 predicted proteins | sample CryBogCBH12Aug08_FD_185508 | JGI IMG/M metagenome (GOLD analysis project Ga0208872, IMG submission 185508) | Freshwater microbial communities from Crystal Bog, Wisconsin, USA - CBH12Aug08 (SPAdes) | ecosystem: Environmental > Aquatic > Freshwater > Lake | place: Crystal Bog, Wisconsin, USA...
GACCTTGCTCGTCACGCCGTTCCTGCAATCCGCCCGCCTGCATGAAGGCATCCATGCGCGCGTCACCCGGCAATTTCTCGCCGTGCAGGAATATATTCACACCCACATGCAAGAACCCATCCGGCTGGCCGACCTCGCCCGCGTGGTGGCCTTGCATCCTACCTACTTCTCGGACCAGTTCAAACGCGTCGTCGGCATCCGCCCGCTGGACTATCTCCTGCGGCGGCGGATTGAGCGGGCACAATATCTTCTCCTCACCAGTCAGGCTTCGGTGAAAGAGATAGCCCATGCCGTCGGCGTGCCGGATGCCGCCTATTTCAGCCGGGTCTTCACCCGCCTCTGCCGCGCCACCCCGCGCGATTACCGGTCCGCCCATGTCCGGTGAACTGACTGATACGGTGAACCAACCGCCATGGATCTTTACCGAGGTTTCATCACTCCCCTGCGCTTCGGGTAGCCATAGTCGGTCTGACCGGAAGACCCGTGATGAACTGGTTGAGGCGGTGTTCGCCGCCGCTGGGCTTCCACTTCTGCGCGTTCCGGCCAAAACCGGATACGCCCCACAAGAAATTCAAACCCTCTTGCAATCCTACCTGCAACCCCCAGCCCCGGTGAAATCAATTCCAACCGAAACGGCATCGGCTCCCACCAGAGCAGTGCCAACATCCACATTGGATTCAGCCAGCACACCCATCGCACCCAACTGTCCCAAATGCGGATCAACCATGTTGCTCCGAACCGCCAAAACCGGAACCAACGCCGGCAGCAAATTCTGGGGTTGCGGAAATTTCCCCCGATGCCGCACCATGCTCCCACTTCCGAGTTGATTTATGGCAGTATCCAAACGCATTCCCACAGACGGCGGAACGGGTTTAGTTCACACCCCATTTGCCAGCCTGTCCGGTGACGGATTGTCGCCATCCCCTGAAATCCCATCGGTAGGTTCCATGCCCTTGCCAACAAAGCCGGCGAGGAAGCACCGGGGGCGGGTGGACATTCTGCGGGTCAAAGCCGGGCGCGGTGGTAAGACGGTGACGGTGGTTAAAAACTTTGTCGGTATCGGTCTGCCGGAAAAAGAGCAACTGGCCAAGGCGATGCAACGCGCCTGTGGAACCGGCGGCACGGTCAAGAATGGCCAGATTGAGATTCAGGGCGACAAGCGCGAGGATGTCGCCCGAATCCTGACCGAAGCTAATTTTCACCCCGTATTCGCGGGCGGCTAAAAATATTATGCCAATCAAGAAGGACGACCACCTCTCCGGTTATGACGCATCTGGGAAGTTGCAGCCCCATCTTCGTAAGTCCGCCCCGCTGCCTGCATCGTCGCCCACTGATGGCACCGGTAAACCGGCTGCCAGTCGCCAAAGTGGCGAAAAGACCAAGAATAACGCGAAAATCGCGTTAAAAGGGGAGCAAGGTGTGACGAGTGATGCAAAAAGTGCATCACCCGTCGACCTTGCCGCCGGCTCAGTGCCTTCGCCGTCGGAAAATGATGCTGCCGCAGCCGCGCCAGCAGTTGCCGCAACCAAGGCGGCAATGAAAAAAAAGTCCAAATCCGGCATTACCATCCGCTTGAATGACGACGATAAACGGCGGATGGATAAGCTGACCGAGGGCGGAAAATCAGCGGCAGCGGTCATGTTGGATGCCTTTCGCAGTAGCGCGCAAGGCACCGTGCCGCCTGTAAACCACGCCATGCGGGAGGATTTAATGCGTCTGGTGAAGATACTGGACGACCTCACCGAGCAATTAAAAGCCGGGCCCAAGGCTATGCGCCTGTATCCAATTCTGGATGCCATCAAAGATAAACTTTTTGATTTGCACGCCGACTTGATCACGCCCCGGCCGCCCGATGCTACCGCACAGGCAATTGACCAGTTGTCAAAACAGGTCGCTGAAATCAAAAATCGTGCGCTAACCATCAATGTTTCCAACCAAACCGATGCCCAATGAAGGGTAAAATCATTCGCGGGGCGAACCCGCGCGGTTTGTTTCATTACTTAATTGGCACCGATAAAACCAAGAAAAACATGCGGGGGCGTGTCATCGGCGGCAATATGGTGCCGCGTGGAGTTCGTCCCGATGCCAACAGGCTGACCAATCTTTTCATCAAAGCCGGGCGTAGCCGTAAGAAACCTGCCAAGTCTCCAGTGGTGCACATCCCCTTGCGCATGCCCAAAGGCGAGGATGTTTCCGACGATAAATGGTTGGAAATTGCCAACGCATTGATGGTGGAAATGAAACTGACCAAAGACCGGCCATGGATTTTAGTCAAACATCCTGATGAACATGTCCATTTGGTGACGTCCGCAATCAACTACAAGGGCGATTTGTGGCATGGACATTTTGAAGTATTCAATCTGATAACGGCCACCAATAAGCTCGAAAAAAAGTTTCATCTCACGGTCACGCCTACGCTGGGTGACGCCGACAAGAACCGAATTTTGCTGTCCAGCGGGCAGCGGCAGAAAAAAGCGAGGCTGTTGGCCGCCGGAATTGAGCCGCCACTGACGCCCAACGAGAAATTGGCCGAGCTTATTCCCGCCGCCATTCTGGAATCCGATGGAGAATTTGAAACTTTCAAACGCATCTTGGAATCCAAGCAAGTGGAAGTTTTACAGAGTAAATATGAGTCCGGTGAGGTCTATGGCATCTCGTTCAAATACGAGAATGCAGAAATTAAGGGCTCAAAAATCGCTCGTGGATTTTCATGGAAGGGCATTACCGCCCTCCTTGAAACCCAAAAAGCCGCCTGTATCGCCGATCAGCAGGCGCGCGAATTGGTTCCAGTGCCAGAAGTTGTCGCACCAGCGGCAGAACCAATTCCGGCCAATCCCGTTCGCCAAAGGTTTCCACCCAGCATTGGGCAACGTCAATGCCGTAGGACCGGACCACTTCGGAACACAGCCATTCATTTTCCACCGATGATGAAAGGTCAATCCCTTGGGGACTGATACCCAGCGGGAGCTTGAGAATGTGCGTCGTCGGCGTGGTTCCCGTCGGACGGTGCCAGACGCCATCACGAAATAACAAAGCCGTTTTTTCCTGTGCGCCAGCCAGCGAAATTCTGAACGTATCGTCAGAACTTTCCTCGCGAGTGAACGCATTGCCCAATGACCGGTTCAGGAGATCAGCAACCCCGTCCACGGACAATGGCTCGGCAGTAATGCGCCGCACGCTTCCCGGCGATTGATCCTCGGGTAGTAATTGCAAAGCGCCCACGCAATCCCGTCCAATCTCCGCCAACAAATCAAAAGCACCGGCCGAGGTGGTATGAAAGCGTTGCTGAATCCGCTCGCGGATTTGGCGGTTGTCAGGTAGCAGATTATCAAAAAATGCTTCCACCCCGGCGCGATAGGGTTTGTTGGACGGGCGCAAGGGCAGCGATAGCGAAATCGGTCTCGCAGCTGCCGAAACCAGCCATGATTCAGCGTAGGTGAACTCCTGCCCCGCCCCACCTGGGCGGCGCCAGTCACCAACTCGTTCCCCGTTCATCCACACGGAAAGCGTCCGCGATTTGCTTGATCGTCCCATACGTCACCATTCGGTCTTGCGGACGGCGGTTCCCCGTGGTCGCACGACGAGTTCCAGATCCAAGGCCGACAGGAGTTTGAAAATTCGTCCAAAGCTGGCCCGCTCCGGGGCCGCTTCCAATATCGATACCACGTTCTGAGCCAAGCCCACCTTGGTGCCGACATCTTTCTGGGTCAGCTTTTGATCCTGACGATAGCCTTGGAGGATAGCCCCAAGTTGCCGTGGCGTTTTGATTGGATAATCTTTCATATAACGTAAACATGATAAACCATGTTTATCACTTAAACAACATAAAGTTGGTTTATCACTTAAACCGAATAAATCCCAACTGGCGCGCGCGGTCGGCAGGTGTTACGAAGTGTTACGGGGAAATCCGCCGTTTTTTCGTCAGGTTTTCAACCTGAAATTCGACCAAAAATGTCGCCGTCTGTAACACTTTGTAACACTTTGTAACACTTTGTAACACTTTGTAACACTTTGTAACACTTGGGTAACCTTTTTAGCCCTTTTTAGACGTTTTTGGCGGTTCAAAAACGGGGCGGGTTCGGCGGATCAAAACAACAAAAAACCCCTGCTTTCACAGGGGTTTCATTGAATTTAAATTGGTTGCGGGGGCTGGATTTGAACCAACGACCTTCAGGTTATAAGCAAAACTTTGAACCCGTAAATATGGGATTTATTGGCAAATAGTGCGTTTTTTATCTTGTTGTGTGGGTGGATGTGTGGGATACTGGAAGGGTCAAGGCGCGGTCGGGGGCACGCGGATGCACGACGGCGCAACACAACAGAAACCCGCTTATGCCACTCGAACTAAGACGCCAGCGCGACGGCCGGTTGCGCGAAAATTGGTATGCCCGTTATGAGGTGGACGGCAAACGTTACACCATCAATCTGGACCTCAAAATCACCGGCACGCCTCCCGCCTCTGGTTCCTTGCTCGATCTGGGCGACACGGAATTTCAAATGTCCCGCGCCGCCGCCCAGATGAAACTGGACACCATTGTGGAAGAGGTCCGGTCTAACCGAACGACGACGCACCTGTATGAACGGATGCTGGAGGGCAAAACGGGCGAGAGCATGAAGTCGCCCAAAATCACGGCGCTGGCGGGAGAGTGGGAAAAAATCGCGCGCCGACGGAAGGTGGATGAAAATTACGCGAAGCAGTGCAAGCGCACGCTCAACCGCTTTGCGGATTTTGTGAAGGCGGAGTTTCCCAATACGACGGAGATCGCCCGCGTCAGCCGGACGATGGCGCGGGCCTTCATGGAGGCGGAATCCAAACGCGGGGTTTCGGGCAAGACCTGGAATGACACGCTGAAACTGCTGCGGGCGACCTTCAAATATATTTTGCCGCCGGGGGGCATCAATCCCTTCTTTGCGTTGCCGACGCGGGAGACCGAGACGGTGTTCCGCATCCCTTACACGCCAGAGGAACTGGCGGCCATCGCGGAGGCGGCTAAGAGTGAAGAAATTCGCCCCATTATCATCCTGGGCATGTGCACGGCGATGCGACGCGGGGATTGTTGTCTGCTGGAATGGAAGGACGTGGATCTGCCGAACCGGTTTATCACGGTGAAGACGTCGAAGACGGGCCAGACAGTCAGCATTCCGATTTTCCCGATGCTGGAGGAAGAATTGAAGGCGCTGGCGAAAAAGGCGCAAGGCAAACTGGAGGGCTATGTCTGTCCGGACATGGCGAAAATCTATCTCGAAAATCCCGACGGAATTACGAGCCGGGTGAAAAAGGTGCTGGCGGCGGGGCTGGCGAAGCTCGTGCCCGCCGAAGCAAAACCGGCCCTGCTGACGGTTTCGACGGAAGAGGCTTTGAAACGCGGCGAGGCTTACCTGGCCACACTGCCGGAGGGTCCGAAGCGGGATCGGATTGCGCAAGTGTTCCGGCTCTACATGGAGGGAAAAAATATCAAGACCGTGATTGCGACCACCAAGGTGAGCAAGGGCAGCGCTTCTGGCTATTTGAACGAAATCCAAGCAGCCATCGGCTGCCACTTCATCCGTGGCGTTTCCTACACCGGACAACCCAAAGCCGAACGGCTGGGCTTGCAGGCGGCACGGCAGCACGGATTGCGGCGGGCAAGTGTGCGTGATTTCCACAGCTTCCGCGTGACGTGGGTAACGCTGGCGCTGACGGCGGGTGTGCCGCTGGAAATCGTCCAGAAAGTGACTGGTCACAAGACGACGGACATTGTGTTGAAGCATTATTTTCAGCCCGGGCGCGAGGCGTTCCGACAAACCTTGCAGAACGCCATGCCGAAGCTGCTCATGGTTGGAAACGGCGCGGGCCAAGAGGCAAAAACCTTGAAGCCGGCCAAAGCGGTGACGGATACCACTAGCACGGCACAAGACAAGCGCGCCGAGAAAGCCCGGAAGATTCTGGAACGCAGCACGGCGAAGACCTGGAAGCAGGATCAAGCGCGGGTGCTGGAATTGCTCAATAATTAAGCGCCATCTGAACCCGCCGGCTGCCTGGACAATACGAAAATCCGAAGGAAAAAATTTTCGGATGGACAGGCATTGTCCAGGGCATGTGATAATCTGGTGTCATGTGCGGGCGATACACGGCGGCAAAAGATTTCAGCGAGCTGATCAGACTGGTCGGCGTCATCATGGCGCGGGTGCCATTCTTCGGGCCGCGCTACAACATCGCGCCGACGCAGCTTGCGCCGGTGATTTACCACGACGGCCACCAGCCGGCGGTGAAACTGATGCGCTGGGGACTGGTTCCGTCCTGGGCGAAGGATGAAAGCGTCGGCAACGCCCATATCAATGCACGGTCGGAAACGCTCACGAGCCGGACGGCGTTCGGCGGCGCGTATCGGGAACGTCGCTGCCTGATACCGGCGGATAGTTTTTTTGAATGGCAGGAGCGTGACGGCAAGCGGCAACCCTTCCGCATCATGTTCAAGAGCGGCGCGCCATTTTGTTTTGCCGGCCTGTGGGAAAAATGGGTGCGCCCGCCCTCGCGGGACCATGCCGACACCGATCTGGACGAAGCGCCGCCAAGCGAAACGGTTTATTCCTTCACCATCATCACGCGGGCGGCAAACGAGGCGGTGAAACCACTGCACGACCGGATGCCGGTGATTGTAGCGCCGAACCATTACGGTTGGTGGCTGAAATCGGACGACCCGCGCAGCGAACTACACAAAACGGTGCTGGCCTTTCCCGATGATCCGGCGCTCAAGATTTATCCCGTCAGCCCGCTCGTCAACAGCCCAAAGGTGGACGATCCGCGGTGCATCGAGCCGGTGCGGATTGAGCGCGACATGTTTGAACGGCAATGGTGGGGTGATGCTTAGTTAATCAATTAGTTTTTTTCTGAATCAAAGACTGCGGGCGGCCGGACCGGGGCGATAGGTTTCGTCCTTAAAAACAAGGACGTCGCAATCGCAAAGCAAACCGGCAAGGGTGTCCATGCGGTCAGGCATCATAGGCAACGCCCGTTCTCCCAGGTCTTCGCGCGCACTGATGGTCGGTTCGATTCCACCATCGCCAATCAGAAAGCGCAAGCGCTGGGCCGTGCCATCGAAACGAGCCAGTGCGATCCGCATGTGCTGGGCAAAAATCAGGCTGGAAAAAATTTCTTTCAACAAAACACGAAGGGTGAGTTTTTTCCGCTCGGTCAACCATTGCATGAACCAGGCCATGCTCATGCGGTCTGCCTTGCCCAGGTTCATCAGTTCTTTGGTTTTAGCGTCCTCCAGACGGACCAAGATGCGCCAATACCAGCCGGCCACCATGCGAAGAGCATGAATCAAGGCCGCATCACCACACGGGTCGGGCACAAACTCAAAGCGCCGGTCGCCGCCGTGAATTTTTTCATTCCAAGCGCGCGAGATGGCTTCGTCGTCCTTGTGGGACAGACCGCCGGCAATTTCGCGCATGAAAGAATCGAATGACTGGCCAAAATCAGTGCCAGAGGATTGGGAACGGCGTTCCCAATATTGAACCACAGCCTCCACCGAACGATTTCCAAATTTGATCGCATCCTCGAAACACCACAGTAGAAGCTCGATGGCATAACGCTGATATTGGCGCGCCATGAAGCAAGACCAGCGTTGAGCATGGTCGGCAAGTTCCGCGTCCTTCAGTTCCAAAGGCCGGCCATCCTCAAACATGCCGGTATACCAAGCATGGCGAATCTCCTCCGTGGTCAACCGGTCGCGCTGGCGCAAGGTGGCCAGAATGAGCCGGGTCGTGAGCGTGCGGGCATATCCGGGGTCGTCTGGCGCAGTCGGCAGAAGTTTTTTACGAAAGCCGGCTTTGAGTGGCGCATACGAGGCATCACGGTAGCGAGCCGGGTCCAGACCGGCCTTAGCAAGCTGGCAAATATCCTTAGGTTTGAAAACCGGTTCGTCAAAAGACGCGAGCATGGCATACCCGGCATTTTTTCTCAGACTCGCATCCACGCCCTGCAAGATGCCCAACACTTCCGGATCATCACCGGGAATTGGAATTTCCAATGCCTTGGCTCCCCCCTTAGCCTCGGAGTGGTAGGTTTTAATCAACCCGAGCGCGTGCAACGACGGGCCATAAATAGCAGCGGCAAAGAGACTGTTTTGTTCGGTGCGTTTGGCTTCCTTGAAATTCAATTTTCCCGGCAACGGATTTTTTTGCGTGATGCCGACACGGTTGCGCACCGGGCCGCAATCTCGGTCAATGCCCAACTCATCGCGGAGCGTGAGCGACATGGCCACTTCCACTTTTTCGCGGAACGCCTGATATTTTTTTTCGGTATAATCCTGCGGGCCGGCGCAGAGCTGGTGAAATTTCCAGGGAATCCAGCCACCCAAGAAAAAAGTCCCCATGTCCTCGGTGACGTTATTCAACTCCGGAACCAAGTCACGGCCAACTATCGTGAGATTCACCCAGCGCAAGCCGAGAAAATCAATGCCACCACCGCGCAATGAAAAATCTTCGGTGGTAAAAGGATTGGCGGGCAAATCTTTCATGTCTGGGTTCCTCCGGTGCCAGCGGCGAACAGCCGGTCAAAATCCTTCTCAAACGACGCATCCATGGTCTTGCGTTTGGGATCACAGAGGAATCGTTTCCAAACACGAAGACAGGCTTGGCGAATTTCAGTCGAGGCAGCAAAGTCCGGCGCACAGATCAAATCCACCATGTGGTTCCGGCCGGTGTTTCCGGCGTAAAGCTCCGGGGCACGCAACTGGCGGTCAATGACCAGAGCCAAAAGCACGGTGGCAAGGTCGGGATGCGGCTGCATCCTAAAGGTCGCATACAGGTCGTTTGCCAAGGGCGGAAATTTTTCGTCGCTGTGATAACGATGGCCTCGCGGACGGCAATAATCTTCGGGCTGCCGGCGGTGGTTGAACATGGCCCGGACAAATTCATCGCACAACATTTCGGCACTAATGCCTAAAGACAGGTCGGGTGCCATCCGTCTGGCAGCCTGAAACACCGCCATCGTGGAAAGAAATGCAAAAATGGAAGCCGGCCAAAGGTTGGGGGCTTTTTCGGCGGTCGGACACAAGACCTTTAGCTTATCCGTAAGCCGCGAATAATCCTTGAAGGCGCGTTCCCAAAGGCGCTTGGCGGTTTTCACCGCGCGATCGGCGCGGTCTTTATCCCCGGTGCGGTCAGCTTCCTGCGCACGGGCATTGCCATTGGCATCCTGCTCGTCATCGAGGATGGCTGAATGACCATGTTCGGCGGTGGCATGATGATGGCCGGCCGTGTCGTTTTGGAGCAGGGATTTAAGGATGTTTTGGAACCATTGCAACTGGCCGTGAGCCGCCGAACCAATTTTTTTGCGCAACTCGTGTGCATCCTGTTGCGGCGGCCAGATGGCGATGCTGACCGGTTCCTCGGTATTTGCCGGCTTTATTTTATCGGGTCCGCTGGCAATTTGCCCAGCCGAGGGCGGAAGCAGATTTCCGGCAAACATATCGCCCGCCAGCGAGAAAATAGCGGCGATGTCGCCCAATTCCGGCGCGCCCTGGGCATCGAGCAAAGCCAGCGCGCCGCGCCAGGCGCTGCGGTGAACCGGGTCCGCGCTGAGCAGAAGCCGGTTTTCGACGAGGCAAACCGCATGAACCGTATGGCCTCGAGAATCCTTCGCGACCAACTCTAATGACAGGGAAACCTTTCGGGCGCGACTCCAACCTTCAAAAGCAGTCCAAGGGATGTGCGCCCGGCAATTGGTAGAAAAGAGTGCCGCCCGTTCGCAAGTAGCAAGGTTACTGCCTGCACGAACAACCATTTTTACCTCGTGCAAAGGCAAATCGTCGCGATGACTGGCTGACAGCAATAGATCTATTCCCGCGCCGGTGTCCACGGCCCAACAATGGAGCGCGTCGGCCTGATTCCCTTTGCCTGACATTTCCAAGCGGTCGGCGGGCAATTTATTTTTACCGGGAACGAAATACGAACCCAATTCGGCGCGGGGCACGGAATGCAGCAGTCCGGCTTCGACATTCGGCCCCTGCCAAGCGGCCTGCGTGCAATTGGCACTGGTGCAATACAACCACGCGCCGCCATCGGCCAGCTCAATCCCGTAAAGTTTAAGATGAGCGAACGCATCTTTTTTGGCGGGAAATGCGAGCTGGGAAACGCGGGCCTGCGGGTGGGACTTTTTCAAATCCACCAGCGGAATATTGGTGGTCTGCCCCGAGTGGACGGCCGGAAACAGGTTCAAGCGGGCGCCGGGATAGCGCCGGGCAAGCAACTCCACGCCTTGCAAGCTGTCACCGAAAAATGGCGCGGCAACATACAATTCACGCGCGTTCTCAAGCTTCGGCATTTTGTCCAGAAGCGGCCCCCCAAACGAATGGAGGAAGCGAGCAGAGTCCGGGGCTTCATTGGCGGACACCGGCATTCCAGCGAGCGCCTGGCCCCACGCCCACGGGATAGGTGCCAGTGTTACCAAAATAGCCGCCGCTGCCATTGTTCAGCAGGACCGTCACGTTGTTGTCCGTAAAATTGGCGCTAATCAAGTCCACCCACCCATCCCCGTTCACGTCCGCCGCCACGACCGCGTAGGGAGTGCCGCCCACCGAATATACGCCCGACGGCGCGAAATTCCCGCCCCCATCGTTCGTCAACACCGTCAGCGTGGCACTGCCACTGTTGGCGCAGATCAAATCCACGTGGCCGTCCCCGTTCACGTCCGCCGCCGTGACTTGGGCGGGATAATGGCCCACCGCATAAACGCCGGCTTGGACAAATTTCCCGTGGCTGTCATTGGTCAATACCGTCAGCGTGTCGTCGAGACCGTTGGCGCAGATCAAATCCACACGGCCATCCCCGTTCACGTCCGCCGCCACGACACTGCGGGGGAAGCTGCCCACCGTGTTCGTGCCGGCCGGCACAAGACTGCCGCCGCCCGCATTGGTCAACACGGTCAGCGTGTTGTCGCCGGGGTTGGCGCAAATCAAGTCCGGCAGGCCGTCCCCGTTTACGTCCGCCGTCACCACCCAGGTGGGCGTGGCCCCCACCGCGCGGGTGGCCGGGGTGAAATGCCCCCAAGTCACGGCCCCGTTGCCGAGGAGGGCGACGTTGGTCAACCCGACCCCGCTGCCACTGAAGGTGCCGGTGATGTTTACCCCGGTCGCCCCATTGGTGATGACGCTGGCCGGCAGCGCCGCCGCCGGCAGCGTCCCCGCAATGTCGGCGGCGGCCACCGAACCGGCGGTGGCGGCCATCAGCGCATACGGCGTGGGCGTCACCTGCTGCCGGGGCGCGAGCGGGCTGAAACTGTTCGCGCCATTCGTGCTGACGGCCAGCGCCAGCCAGTTGCTCGTGCCGGTGAATGCGCCCGGCCCCAAATCCACCAGCGTCGTGAACAGGCCGTTGGTCACCGCCACGGCGGTGTTCGTCACCGGCCCGGCAAGGGCGCTGCCGGTCACGTTCGTAGGGTATAGCGTGAACGCAATATCATAACTGCCGTTCGCGGCCGCACCACCGACACTCAACCGCCCCTGATAGGTGAACGCCGTACCTTGGGCCACCGCTCTCCCGTCGGCGGCCAGTACGAGTGCTGCGAGCAGACAAACAAGGGTATTTTTCATGAGTTGGATATGTTGCGTGATCGTTCGTGATTTCAGTTGGATGGACTCACCCGGGTAGGCAACACCCGGTGATTCCGGCCATCAGTGATCAAAGCGGAATTCCCAAAACAAAAGCGCAAAATATTTTGGGACAAATCTCAGGCTAGCGGACCGCGAACCGACTTCCCGAAATTATTTAAGTGGGATTTTGAAGTTGCTCTGGCCTGTTCGCCGGGGACAGAAGCTGGCTGGCATTGACAAAGCCTGAGTGAGGCCGGTAAATAAAGGGAAACCATTACCGCTCCTCACGGTGCTTGGCGTTTGATTTCGCAGTAAAGCCAAGCGCGCGCATGTGCCCAATAGTTATCCGCCGTGCGCGGGGAAATATCCAAGGCGGCGGCGGCTTCCGCCAGAGTCATACCCGTGAAATACCGCAGTTTCACCAGTTCCGCCTCGGCCCGGTTTTGGCGGGCCAGCCGGTCCAAGGCCTCATGCACGGCCAACAATTCATCGTCGTCAGCGGGCACGGCCACCTCCACCTCCTCTAGGTTCACCCGCTGTTGATCCCCGCCGTGCCGACGAGCCCGGCGGCGACGGGCCTTGTCGATCAGAATCCAGCGCATGGCCTCTGCCGCAGCGGCAAAAAAGTGGGCGCGGTTCGCAAACGTGGGTGCGCCATCGCCCACCAGACGCAGCCAGACCTCATGTACCAGCGCCGTGGGTTGCAGGGTTTGATGGGGCGCTTCCGCCGCCATTTTGGCCGCAGCCAACTGGCGTAACTCAGCATAAACCAAGGGCAGCAATTCCCCCGCGGCATGGGGGTCGCCTTGCTCAATGGCGGTGAGTATCCGGGTTGCGTCGTTCAATGCCCGAGGATTACCAAACGCCCCGCGATTGTGCCAGTAAATTGGGTTTCTTCATTCCCTCTATTTCATTCCCCGCCCCGGGTTATTGGTCTCCGTTTCGATCTCCAAAGTCATCGGCTGGGTGGCCACCAGGTTGGCCGCTGGCGGATACGGCGCCTGATCCCAGTCCAGATGCAGGGGCACCAGTTCCTGGCGGATCAATCGCAAGTCCCAGAGCTGCACTTGCTGGTCCAGTTGCACGGCGGCGAGTTGGCAGCTATCCGGACTGAACTCGCATTTGGCAATGGCACTGAGTCCCGGCCCTTCCAACGTGGCCAGCGGTTTGCCATCACGGGCCGCAAACAAATGAATTTTGTTCACCTCGGTGCGCGCCATGACCCCGCCATCCGGACTGTAGGTGGTATAGTTTTCCACGGGTCCATCCGATCCCGGCTGCGGCGCCCCGCGCGGCTCCCAAGAACCCACGCTCCACCATTGGTTCGCCGTCGAACTGGTGGCCAGCCAGCGATTATCCGGACTGAAGGCCACAAACGTCCGGGCCGGGCCGTTCCAAGTGCGCACACAATCCCCGGACTCGGCATCCCAAATTTTCACCAGCGGATTTTTCCAAGAAGCGGTGGCGGCCCAGCGCCCATCCGGACTCAGCGCGATGCGATTGACCTGGGGATGTCCGTCGAGGACTACTTTTGCCGGAGGCTTCTGCAGATCCAGGACAAAGGCCTGCCCGGTGGGCTGCTGCGTCACCGCCAAATGGCGGCCATCCGGCGTAAGTGCGGCATCCTGTAACATTGACGCATCAAATACCGGTCGTGGCGGCCCCAGTCGCCACGCGGCGGCGGCGGGGCCGCCTAGGGGTTCTAGCATTCGCTGCCGCACCCCATTAATACGATCGACCGTGATCAGACTCCGCCCATCCGAAGGAAAAACCAGCGCATCACATTGTGGGAGCGCAAAGGAGCCAATTTCCTGCCCCGAAGCGGTCTCCCATAAATGCACGGTGCCTTCCGTGCTGGCAGCCAGCATCCGGCCATCCGCGCTAAATGCCGGCCGGGAGGAGTAAAAATGATCGCGCGGAACATGCAGCCGGCGGTATTCTCGACTGTAACCTACCTCTAGAAATCCGTAACGGGATCCCTCCTGCCAGCCGGCCAAATAGTGGTCGTCTTGGCGGAATTGAATTTGCCAGCTACTCCCGGGATGACTTGCCAGTTGGCGGCCACTGTTAGCGTCCCAAAGCCGAATCACGTCGTCGAAGCTGGCACTGGCCAGTAGATTGCCCGCCTGGTTAAAGGCCACACTGGTGATGTAAACCGAATGCCCGCTCAGCACATTGAGTTGCCGACCAGTAGCGGCCTCCCAGATGTAAATATTATAATCCTTGCCGGCGGTGGCAAGTCGCCTCCCATCCGGACTCCAAGCCACCGCGCTGACCATCGCCGGACAATCCAGTGTTAGTGTGGTTTTTCCCGACTCCCGGTCGCGGATTTCCAAATGCCGGTCCACGGGGCTGAAACATGCCAGCCGGGTGTCTCCCGGACTCGCGATCAGTTGTCCAAAGGCGCGCCCCGCCGCGTAGGTGCCCAGTTCTCGGCCCGATGGCAGTTCGTACGCGGAAATTTTGCCATCGGTGTCACTATTAAAAAAAAACCGACTATCCGGACTAAAATCTCCCGCCAGCACAAACGAGGACTGGTTGGTGCTGTCCGGTTCTTGCCATAGCTGGAGAATCGCCCGTTGCTGCGCCACGGACCAAACCCAGACCGTTTCCCCCTCCTGCTCGCGCCCGTAACGCGCGGTCAAATAGTTCCCGTCGCCACTAAAACCACCCACGGCGACCAGCTTATGGCCCGGGGCGGTCAGCACCGCAGTCACCCGATCGTCCGCCGCTGCGCTAATAACGATGGTGCCATTGGTTTCCCCAAAGGCATAATGGTCCAGCCCGGGATCGAAGCTCGCCAGTTCGTTACGCGCGTGACCGGTGATGGTTTTTTGTGTTGCCACCCGCAAGTCGGATACCGCGAGGCAGGCGATGACTTCATTTCGCACCGCCAAGTCGGGACGTATGTTCGCCGCTGTACCCACCGTGGCCAGACTGTCAAATCGCTGGCCGGGCTGCCCGCTCATCCGGGTGGCCCGGGCTTCAGCCAGTAAAGCACTCCGTAATTGTTCTTCCGTCGCCTTCCGGGCATGATTGATCATGACCAATGCCATCATGGCCCCGCCCAGACTCACCAAGAGTACGCCCAGAACAAGCACGGCTGAGAAAAAAACCACCTTATGGCGGCGCACCATTTTTTCAAAAACGTAAAGCCGGCCCGGCGGACGGGCCTGAACCGGTTCCAGATTTAAATGCCGCTGAATGTCCACCGCCAAGCCATAGGCCGTCGGGTATCGGCGCGCGCGGTCCTTTTCCAGCGCCTTCATCACGATCCAGTCCAGATCGCCCTGGACCAAATGAATCAGTTTGGGCGCATCCACCTTGCGACTGCTAGCCACCGCGGTGAGGGTCGCCCCTTGCATTTTGCTGAGGCGGGTGGAAGGTCGTGCCGGTTCCTTTTCCCGGATGGTGCGGCGAATTTCATCCATGCCAACCTGCCGGAGGAGCGTGGCATCAAATGGCGTCTGCCCGGTCAGCAATTCATAGAGTAATACGCCGAGTGAATAAATGTCACTTCGGGTGTCAATATCCAGCGCGCTGAACTCGGCCTGCTCCGGACTCATGTAGGCGGGGGTGCCAAGAAACTGTTCAAAAGCGGTGAACACCGTGAGCTTCGTCAATTTTCCCTGCGTGGCCTTGGCAATCCCAAAATCAATCACCTTGGGCAGCGGCCCCCCGTCGTTATTCGTCACCAGAATGTTGGAAGGCTTGAGGTCCCGATGAATAATGCCCTTCTGGTGAGCATGCTGCACCGCCCGGCAAACCGCCATGAAGAGTTCCAGCCGGTCGCGGGTTGGCAGGTTGTGGTGGTCGCAGTAATCGGTGATTTTGATGCCCCGCACCAGTTCCATGACAAAATAGGGGCGACCGGCGTCCGTCGCTCCCGCATCCAATACGCGGGCAATATTGGGGTGGTCCATAAGGGCCAATGCCTGCCGTTCAGCTTCGAAGCGGGCGATGACGTTTTTGGTGTCCATCCCCAGTTTGATCACTTTGAGCGCCACCCGGCGGCGAACCGGGGCCTCCTGCTCGGCCATGAATACCACCCCGCAGCCCCCTTCCCCGATTTGCTGTAGCAATTTATAATGGCCGATCCGGTCCCCGGCTTTCGCGCCGGGTAGCGCCGGGAGATGCATGCCACGGTCGCTCGCCTGCAACACCGCCGACCGCTCCAGAAAATCACCCGCCGCCGCATCGCCTCGGAGTAGTTCCTCCATTCGCTGGCGCAAATCCGGACTCCCCTGACACACCGCGTCCAAATAATCACTCCGCTCCGGCCCGGCTAGTAGGCGGGCGGCGCTGAATATAACCAGCTCGCGATCAGGATTTTCGGTCATTGCCAAGGCGAAATAACGCTCTGCTTATAATACGAAATCGCCCGGCAAAAGGCGCAAAAAAAAATCGCCTAATATACAACGTTCAAATTGTATTTTGAAAAAACAACTGGTTGGAACCTGCGTCGCGGGAAAAATAATTTTATATGCAGAATAAAAACCACCTGCGTTAGTTGTTTAACTGATTGATCAGATTAATAGTGCAAATTTCTGAGAAAATCTTTTGGGTTCATCATCCTGCGGGGAAAAGCTTGACGATAGGTTATTGTTATATTAATTATTAATAATTCCCGTGATTATTTCTGGTTGCATTTTTTGTGCCATCCTCTGACGGTTGGCCTAAAGGTATGTGCCGGGCAAAAATCTCAAAGATACAAAACCACCCACATTATGGAAACAGTCAAATACCAATCTATAACCCCCCTTCGGTTTGGACCCATTAAAAGCCTTCCTCTATACCTGTGCTTGCTTGTGACGACCCTGCTTCCTCGGTTTGCGCTGGCCAATCTGGTCGGCAATTACACTCCCGACGCCAACACTCTGGTGCTGCTGCACTTTGATCAGGCAGCCACCACTTCTGTGGTTACCAACTACGGCACTTTGGGTAGTAATTTTATCACCGCCAATATGATCAGTGGTATTCATGGAAGCTCGACGACCGTTACGAACTATACGGGACATTCTTCGTATATGAGCGGCCCCACCAATTTTGGCAATTGTCTCGCCGCCGATTCCGGCGGCGTCACTGCTGGCCTGTGCGGCTGGAATTATAAAAACAACGGCTCATTTAACATGGACAGTGATGCTTTTCCGCAGAAGTTACTCAACATCGGAAACGGCGGGCAGAGCCCATTCACGCTTGAAGCCATCGTCTGTCCCACCAACGGGTCTAGTTCCGTTGGGCAATTCATGTCCACTGACAGTTCCCTCGGCAGCCGTGGTTTCCAATTTACCCTTGGAAGTGGTGGCGTTATTACTTTTAACTTCATAACTAGTGGGGGGAGTATGTCTGGTACCATTCCGGCCACAGGCAACAACGCTATTGTAAACGGGCAATGGTATCATGTTGCCTTTGTTTATGATGGAACCAACGGAATGATTTACTGGACCTTACTCAATGGGACCAACGGCGGGGCGAACCTTTTGGCCAAACAGACGCTGACGCTGGGCACGGCAGCGGGCAACGTGACCGGCGAATTGTCGATTGGCAACCTCTCACGCAATGTGTCGCAATCGCCTTTTCAAGGTTACATCGATGAAGTGCGCATCAGCAGCGTAGCGCGCGGTGCCGGTCAGATGCAGTTTTATTCGCCGGCTGTAAGCATCACGCAAAATCCCGTGAGTCAAAACGTAGACTACAACCTGCCAGTAACCTTTTCAGTTGGCGCGGCCAGCCAGTTCGCACTTGGGTATCAGTGGCGGTTCAACTCCAATGCCATCGCCGGTGCGACGAGTCCATCTTATACCATCACGAACGCGGCGGCGAGCAACGCCGGTTATTTCGACTGCGTAATTACCAACACCATTGGTTATACCAACGTTAGCACCGAAGCCTCGCTAGTGGTTGGGGCGGCAAACTTTTTGGCTGATCGTTACAGTTTCAATACCAACTGGGTGGATGCCACAAGCGGTTTGACTGTCACGCCCGACAGCGTCGGCGGTCAGTTTGGCACCAACTTCGGAAATGCCGTCGAGTCGGGGGGGGCGCTGATATTGGATGGAACGACTGGCACTTACCTCCAGCTCCCCGCCAACCTGTTCAGTGCAGCGAATGCAACCGCCCTTACCATCGAGTTCTGGGCCACTTTTGGCACCAATCCAAACAACGTAGATATCTTCGCTTTCGGCCAGACCAATTATGTAATCGGCTCTGGCATTGTTGGCTTCTATGATGTGCAATATTCACCGCATATCTCCGGCGGACAATTGGTCACGGTTAACAACAACGGTCAGTCGGTCACAACAGCTGGCAATTTGGACAACCAGACCGTTCATGTTGCCGTAGTAGTGGACCCACCCGATAAAACGCTATCTATCTACACGAACGGCGTTCTGGAGGTGGTCAACACCAACTTCACGGTTAATCTCAGCAGCTTGAACGACAAGCTCTCGTGGATTGGGCAGTCGCTGACCGTAGCCAATCCCAATCTAGTTGCGAGTATTGACGAGCTGCGCATTTTTAGAGGTGCACTTTCCGGTATTAGCATTCTCCAGAGCCAGGTTCAAGGCCCAAACATCCCGCTCGCAGGTGGCCCAGCATCGTTCCTATCACAACCGAGCAATGTCAGCGTTCCCTTGGGTCAACCGGCTACGTTCTCGGTGGCTACTTTGGGCTATCTGCCCATCACTTATCAATGGTACAAAAACGGCTCAGCGATTGCTGGAGCGACGAATTTTTCCTACACCTATCTCCCGTCGCTCGCCGATAATGGCGCGACCTTCAACTGCCAAGCCACTAATATCATCGGCACTACTACCTATGTAACCAACAGTGCGAGCGCAACCTTAAGCGTCTTCATCCCGCCCACCCTTTCCTGGCTTGGCACCGGCGTTGGTGGGGCAGATAATTCTTGGAACACTACCTCACTTGACTGGACGAATGATTTGCTCGGCGGCGGTGTCATCACCTACTCGCAAACGAACGCCGTCTGGTTTGACGACCGCGGCGGTAGCGGCTCAGTAGATCTCGAACAGGCCATCTCTCCCTACAGCATCGCCATCAACACCACGGCGGGTTATATGTTTACCTCGTCTGGCGGCCTTGGTTCGCTGAACGGTTTCGCTTCGATCAACAAAAATGGCCCCGGCGTGTTAAACCTAGATGTGTCGAATAATTTGTCCGGCCCTGTAACAATTTCCGCCGGTACCTTGCAAATCGGGAATGGTGACGGCAACGGTTCTCTGGGCAGCAGCCCGGTGACGAACAACGCCATCCTCTCACTTAATCGCGGTGACACCTTGTTAAATGTGGCCAACCCCATCCACGGCACCGGCATCCTGAGCGTGGATGGCAGCGGCGCAGTTACGATCTCGGGCAACAACGACTACACTGGCGCGACGCTGCTCAATGCCGGCGTTACATACCTGACCAGCGCGACCGGCCTTGGTTCATCGGCTTCGGGAACAACTGTTGCCGGCGGCGCGCTCCTGTATGTAACCGCCAACATTAATATCGCCAATAGACTCGCGTTGAATGGCAGTGCGCTCCAAAAAGGCGGCGGCGGTTTGTCTGTGGATACCGCTCCTGTCACGCTCGCATCCGACTCGATCATCAGCGTGGATGGCGGCGCGACGCTGTTGTTGAGTAATACTATAAGTGGCAACTTTAACCTCACAGTCGCCGGCAGTGGTACCTTGACCTTGGCCACTAACACCACAATCGGCGGTTTTACCCTCAATGGGCCAGTGGTAAACGTCGGCACTTCCGGTGCGCTCGGCATGGGAACGGCGACGGTTAGCGGCAATGGTCGCTTGGTTCTAGCCAGCGGTATTAATCTGACCAACGCCGTGATAGCCAATACTGTTTCGCCCGGCGCCGCCACAGGCTTGTTCATGGTGAATGACAACACTAATGGCACAGTCACCTCGATCAGCGGCCCCATCACGTTTGCAGCTACCGCAGCCAACGGAGGCAACTTTGTCGGCCCCGTCAGCTCTGGTTTTTTGAACATCGTCGGCCCTATATCCGCTCCCGGTTTGATGGCCAGTGTACGCTTTGGTAATGCGCGCTTCTCCGGCGGTGGCAATTACAGCGAACTTCAGATACGGGCCAACACCACCAGCCTCGGTGCTGACAATGGAATCTGTACCAACGCCGTGGTCGACCTCGGCGGCAATGGCAGCCCGACCGTTCCCACGATGCTTGATTTGAATGGTTTCAACCAAAAGGTGCTTGGTCTAAAAAACACGGTTACTGCCAGCAATCTCGGCGTGGTTACTAATAGTGGATCGATAACTAAGACGCTAACGCTGGATCCCGGCGAAGGGAACACTTTTTCGTTCAACGGCGGCTTGGTCGGCAACCTCACCCTCGTGCTTAATTCGGGTCAACAAATATTCACGGGCACACTTGGCACCAACGCCTATACCGGCAACACCATTATCAATGGCGGCACGCTCGAACTCGCCAATGACACGATCGGGAGTAATTCGGCAGTTATCATCACCAATGGCGCGACGCTACAGCTGGATTTTACTACGACCAACCAGATCGGTTCCCTCGTGTTAAATGGAGCGAGTCAGCCAGCCGGACTTTACAACAGCACGACCAGCGCGCCCTTCATCACTGGTACGGGGAACCTACTAGTAATGGCTCCCGTGAACACAACGCCGACCAAACTCGCTTCCAGATTTTTTGGCAACACGGTTAATTTAACTTGGCCCGCAGATCACACTGGATGGAGGTTACTGCTACAGACCAATAATCTGGCAAATGGCATCAGCACTAATCTCAACGACTGGAGTTCCGTTAGCGACTCAGCCAGCACCAACCAGGTGAATGTGACCATCGATCCAACCAAACCGGCGGAATTTTACCGACTAGTTTATCCTTAATCGTAGATATAATTCAAATACGGGGTGAAAGTTAGCTGCTGACTTTCACCTCGATTTGTTTTTTCAGCGATGCAAGACCACTTTGCGCGCGCAAAAAAAACCAATAAAGTCTATTACTAATAACCACATTTTTGTCGCACTGCCCATTTGAAACTAAAAGAATTGTAATTTAATATAAACTAACCCACCAAAAACGAATCCAACCATGAATCATAAAAAGCACATTACGCGATTGAGCCGCCGAGCAAACCAACCAACCAAGCTTAAGAAAGCTATCAAGCTCAAGCGTGCCCCCAAAGGACCACTTATCGATATTACCTATCGTTATGCCGAATTGAACTTTCCTGTATCTACACAAGAGACCAATAAGGCAGAGATGATAATTTCTCCGCCGTCGGGCTGTAGTGATGTTATCGTCACGCTGGCGGGGTTTGATCTAAAATATCAGGATGATGATCATCACATCGCCAGGATCCATGTGGATACCGGCGTGGCTGAGTTAGGGGGTGGTCAGATTAAATTAACGGCGTGGGCATCGTTTCATGACCAAAATTATGACGATCCGTGGTTGGGTAGTGTCGATTTGATGGTGCAATTCTTGATTCGCTAATGCGCCTGCAAGCCGCGACCGCCACCCTCTCAACTGCGCATTCAAGGGGTGATCAATGAGACCCAAACCTGAAGCCGACTACCGCTTGGCTTGGGTCGTTACCCTTGCTATTGGCTCAAACGGTAAAATCGCTTTGAATAATTCGACGAGAAGGGATCAACCACCACCATCGACGAATTGGTGCAAATAAAAACCGCTACATTGGTCCAATGCACCAAATCGGTTGAAGCCAATAAATTATAGCTCTGGCCGACGTTACCATACAGAGTCAGGCTGACCTGACCATTCACACTGGACGGAGAGGATTTGAACGAAGGCACGGCGACCGCGCCACCGACGGCCGGCGCACTCACTGTCAAATCCACTGCTGCCATCTGGCCGCGCGTGGCAGTGTTGAAGGTGAAGGTGCCGATGGCGGGTGCGGCGATGGTGCAGGGATAATTTGTGCCGTTCACGGTCAGAAAGACGTTGGTGCGGGTGTAACTGGTGGTAGCGCTGTTCAAGGGCAACGTGTTGGGGGAGAGCGTGCTACTGCCGACCACGGATTCAAACGGCACGCGCAGCGCGTAGGAGTACTGGCCGCTGATGTCCGTCAGCGGGGTGGTGATGGTGACGGGCGAACCACTGGCGGGCGCGATGGTCCAGGTGAGCGTGCCGGTGATGAGCCGCGCGTTGCCGGCGGCGGTGTTCCGCACCGCGCCATACATCACCAGGCCGGGTTCGGGAATGCCGGCGGCAAACGTGATGGTGGCGGTGAACAGGCTCAACACCGCGAGTCTGGCGGTGAACTTGGGAAACATAGTTTTCAATTTCATGGGTTTAGTTTGGTTTGGCAATTCATTCCTTGTTTACATGGAAATTCGTGCGGCAATATCTTGGGATGGCAATCTGCGCTTGAAAACCGCCGCCATCTGGGGCAACGTAACAACATGTTACTGACGCTGCCGGACAATCTCGAAGCGCGCCTCTCGCCGCAGTCCACGGCGTTGCATCTAGCCATTGGGTTGTTTGTGTCGGACGAATCCACGCTGGGTCAGGCGGCGCAGGTCGCCGGTCTTTCGCAGGCGGATTTTCTGCGCGAATTGGGTCAACGCCGGATTCCCATCCACTACGGATGCGAGGAACTCGCCGATGACTTGCTGGCCGTTGACGCTCTCGCCGCGCGATGATTGTCGTTTCCGACACTTCTCCGCTTACGGCGCTGTTGACCGTGGGGGAGGAAGATCTTCTTCCAAAACTGTTCACCGAAGTCATCATTCCCGAAGCGGTGCGAATTGAACTGCTCCGCAACCATGACCGCCTGCCGGATTGGTTGCGGGTCGCGACGGTGCAAAACCCGGCGCAAGTCGGAAAATATTCCCAAATTGTGGACGCGGGCGAAGCCGAGGCCATTGAACTCGCACAGGAACTCCATGCCGACCGGCTACTCATAGACGAACGCAAGGGGCGCAAACTTGCCGTGCAGGAAGGCGTCGCCGTCATCGGCTTGCTGGGCGTCGTGCTCCTAGCCAAACGCAAGGCGCTCATTCCTTCCGCGCGGAATTTGCTCCAACGCTTGGACCAGGAAGCCGGCATGTATCTTTCGGCGGACATTTGTAATCAGGCGCTCAAGACGGTGGGTGAATAGGCGAGTTCCAGCCCAGTGTCGGCAAACCGCCGCAGTTCCTTTTGCCGCGAATAGATGGCGGTGCTCTTCCGGGACGCCACTACGGGGGTGACGGTGACGGGCGCACCGCTGGCGGGGGTGATGGTCCAGGTAAGCGTGCCGGTGATGAGCCGCGCGTTGCCGGTGGCGGTGTTGCACACCGCGCCATACACCACCAGGCTGGGTTCGGGAATGCCAGCGGCAAAGGTGGACAAAACCGCAAACAAGACTGTGAATAGACTTACAAGGAGGGGCTTGATGGGCATTTTCATAATAGAATTATGGTTAGGATTTTAATTGGGTGAATCGATCAGAATCTGTTCAATTAAATTTATTTGACATCGCTACCATTTGAATTGTTTGAAGGTGCCGGTAAAATTCTGCAGTTGAAGAGTTGCCTGAAAGACCTCGCGAGAACTAGCACCATATTTGGTCATTGCTTCAAGCATTGCTGAACTCGTGTGGTGCATTTCGGTTAAGAGCTCTCTGCCTGCCGGGGTCTTTGACATTTCCATAAGGTATGAAGAAACTTCCTTGTTCATCCCTTTTTCGATTGCCTCCACAAATGGAGTAATTGTAGCGACTTGTCCAGGGGTAGGCATACGGAGAACTGCCCTACCCACAGCCGCATGTTCCGCACTTGTAAGGCTTCCTTTTACAACCCCATTGACCGCTGCTTCGCCAGCATCCTTTGCTACTGTTCTACCAAATGCTTTTATGCCAGCTTGCACCGCACCCTTAACCAAGCCAGCTCCCAGAGTGGCTACCCCAACAGCCACATCTTCATGCCAAGTAACTTGTTCGGCAGGTCGATCAATCTGCTTCATTGCGGCTTGACTGGCCTGCTGATTGTATGGGTTGTTGGCGCCATAACCTCCCGTGCTGTCGTTTCTCGTAGAATCCGGATTTCCGACGTCAGTGCCATAAGGGTCCACACAAACTATTGGTCTATTAAGACAATAAGCGTAAGAATTCCAATTTTGAGGAGATTCTTTCCAGTCGGCTGGGGTGCTGTTCCCCATACGGTCAGGCTGGCAAAATTTAGCTACATTGCCAAACAAATACCTAGTTTCAAAATACAAAAGCCCGCTTTCATCATCAGCCTCTTTTTGTGTAAAGTTGTAGTTCTCTTTGAGACCTCGTGGCTCAAAGTTCTTTCTTGGTTGGCCGAATGGAAAACCATTGATTTCCTCGACCAATTGGCCTACCGAATCAGTAATCTCGCTAGACGAACCAAGATGATCCTCATGGTAATACCTCACCCGCAACGTCGGATCAGTTGGCGTCAGTTGCGTGGCGGCGTCTGCCCGCACAAATAGCACTTCACCCGGCGCGAGCGTTGGCGGTAGTGAACTGAAATTCGTCAGCGGCACAGCCAGTGCGATTTGCCAGAGTTGGTTTTGCGTGTCGTAGCGCCATTCGTTGGTGGCAAGTTGAGTAATTGAGTTGGTCAGCGTCAACGTTTCCAAACCGGGCACGGGCAGAAAATTCGGCCCGCCGGCCACGGGCGAATTGGTCGGGTCGGAATAATTGCCGGTGAACGTCAGCACGCCGTTCGTCGCCGCCTGCACCCACAACACGCTGCCGGCGGCCAGCGTCGTCCCCGCAGCCACGGTCTGCCAGTTCAGCGTGCCCGGATTCCACAGGTAAGCGGCGGAGATTGGCGGACTCGCGGGGACGCCCGCCCCGCCGACGGCCACGGAAATCAGGTTGTAACCCGGCCAGAGGCGGACGCGCTGCACGCGCTGGCTGCTGTTCAACGAACCGGTCACGCGCGCCACGCGGGTGTTGCCGTCCCAGACGTATTTCACCGGCGCGTCGTGGTCGCGGACTTCAAAATATTTGTCGATGTAAAGCGTGGTGAGCGTGGGCGTGGCGGGCGCGACGCCGTTGGTCTTGGTGAACACCTGCTTGGTGATGCGGCGGTCGGTGTAATCGTAGGTGTAGCGCGCCCGCATCGAGGCATTTTCCACCGCCACGAGCCGGTCTTTGAAGTCCCAGGTGTTGGTCAGGCCGTCAATGACGGTCATGTTGCCGTTGGCGTCGTAGGCGTAGGATCGGAGTTGGGAGTTGGTAGATTGGATTTGGGTCAGAGCGTGCGGGCCGGGCGGATCGGTGGGCTGACGCCCAATTCGATTTAAGCGACCGGACGCACCACCGGAAGCCATCGTGCCAAGATTGGCCACGGGCAGGCCGGTGAGCGGGTCGGTGTCGGCCAGCGACGAGGTTTGCGCGAGCATGTTGCCGATGCGGTCGTAGCGGTAGTTGATCTGGCCGTCATTGCGCAGTGCGTTGCCGGGCGTGTTGAAGGAGTATTGCGCCTGCGTGATGCGGTAGAGGTCGTCGTAGGCAAAAAGCTGGGTGTTGCGGCGTGGGTCGCCCGCCGCAACGACCGAGGCCGGGCGATTGTCGAGGATGTCCCGGATGTTGGAAACGCCGTCGAAATCGTAGCTGAACGAAATTAGCGGGCTGGCCGGATTCGTGGCCGGCGCGGTGATGAGGGAATTCAGCCGCAGGCGCGGATCGTAGCCGTAGGTCGTGCGAACGCCGTTGCCGTAATCAATTTCCGATAATTGGGCGGATGGCTGATAGAGGATATTGGAAATGATCAGCCCGGACGGACCACCATCAATCTGATTCAGCAAATTACGAAAGTTGTAAACGTAATCTACGAAATCATTGTCCGGATATGTTAGCGTATTCACACGGTCGAGCGAGTCATACGCAAAACCAGTGCGGTAGGAAACGAGCGAGCCATTCAGCGGGTCCGGGATACGCTTTACCACATAACTCACGCGTCCGCGAGCATCGTAACTCGTGTGTTCCTCGCCCGATAAATCCTGAACGTAGGCGAGCATTCCCAAAGTATTTTGCGGTGTGGCCGCCGTGCCATCGCCGAGGTCAATCGTTCCGGCCGGAATGTCATAGTGATAGGTCACGTCCGGCGGCTGATTCGTCGGGCGATAAAATTCGGCGAGCAAACGATTCACGCCATCGTAGGTGTAGGAGATGGTTTGCGCCTTGGCATCAATCGTGGACCGGAGATTTGAGGCGTCGTCGTAGGTGTAGGTCATCGTGCCCCGGTCAGGGTCGTTCATGAACAACTTCCGCTTGAGTCCATCGTAGCGGAACCATTTCTGGTTACCCTGGCTGTCGGTGATGTGAGTGAGATTATCGTTCAAATCATATTCGTAGCTGGTCAGCCACTTCGCTGGCGCACCGGCAGATGTGCCATCATCATTCAAACGCGTTACTTCTGACACGCCGACGAGCCGGTCTAAACCGTCTTTGAATTGGTGATGACAATTCAGATAGCGAGATGATGTGGGCGAGGTTTGCTCCTCGTCGTAAAGAATCGTTTCCAGCGGCAAATAAACTGTGCGCGTCTGCGTCTGGGTTGCTACCGGCGCGGAAGTTTCGGGCGGATTGACCGTGCTGGTCACGCGACCGGCTGCATCATAAAAACTGGCCACGTTTGCGTAGGTTTCCGGCGGTGTCGGGTAAGTGGCGCTGGTAACCACAAAAGGCAGAAACGACCGCCGTTCCGCGCCTTTGCTGGAATACAGCTTGAAATCCTTGGCGACCCATTGCCCAGCTACATCGTTTTCCTCGAGCGTACCGAGTTTGTGCCCCATTCCGTCCGTAAAACTAATGGTATCAAATGAGATATTTTTGCCGGCTAAAGCTCGTTGGTGGGTGGCGACGGAATTGACCACTGAGGGATCGGCGGAGTTAACCAGCGTGAGGTTTCCGGTTGAATCGTAATTGTAATAAAGGCCGCGAAAGGAATCGCCTGGCGTGTAAGCAAACGTCGCGGTTGGGAACGTGAACGAATCACCCGGCTTCACAATACCCACCAACCGCCAAAAACTGTCGTAGAGGTAGCTAGTGGCGTTGCCGTTGAAATTGGTAGAAACCGTCATCACCCCCGCCCCGTAATCATAACTCGCTCGGGCAACTAGATCGGGACTGCCGTTGCCCACATGAATGGTTTCCGTGGTGACGAAAGTTTCAAACAACGGGTCATAACCGTATTCCTTGCTGTGCCCCTGCCCGGCGGCTTGATAAAGCGGGTCACGCGTTTCCACCAGATTGCCGTAGATGTCGTAGCGGTTGCGGACAGTCGTTATGCTGGCGTTCGCAAGCAAACGCGGGTCGCCCGTCTGAGTGGTGATGTTATTAAAGTCAGAAACCGGGTCAGAGCCATTGATCAAAGATACTTCCCGCACCATGTCGCCGTAGCTCCCGACCTGCCCGAGTGGCAAACCAGTAAAATCATTGCCATCGTAATAATTGTCTGACTCGGCAACAAACGTGCCGTCGGCGTCAGTGACCCGATGCGTGGCTGGCAGGCCAATGATCCATGCCGCTAAATTGAAAGCATAGGTATTGTAGGTGAACCGTTCATCGCCGGGGTAAGCGCCTTGGGAAATTTCGCCATAATTTAGCTCGGCCACCAAGTTTCCGTAAAAATCATAATGGTTTTCAACGTAGTTTTGTTTCGCGGGCCGCAACGGAGTAAAAGCATCGCTACCAGCCAAAGTGCCGTTGGCCTCGATAATTTGGTTTGTGTGCCCTGCTAGAAAAGCGAACTGAACCCGATTCCCATTGAGGCTACTGTAAGGCAGCGACAGTGCCGGATGCACTTTGCCATAGGCATCCGCATAATCAAAACCATTCGTCGCCGTATGAATGAGCATAATGCCCCAGTTGTTGATGTCGCGGCTAAACACTACCGCATCATTTGCCATCTTTCCGTCGGACTGAGCCGGGTACGATCCGCCAAAATCGGCCGTTGGCAATGTCACTTCGCTCCACAATACCTTGCCCTTGAGCGGTTCTTCAATATATCCCGCAACCGGATCATAATTATTTGCCAATCCCAGCCCGGTATAATCAAAGCCGTCTGGCGTCCCTGTGTGAAATTTGTAACGGGTCACGGTTGAGGGGGAATAAATCGGAATCTGCTGGATCGTGCCGATAAACTGGTCGTCGCCATGATCCAGTTTTTTGGCAAAGCCGAAGCCACGAAATTCCTTCATAAACCCGTCGTAGTAGCCGTCGGTAAAAGAAAACTCGGTGATGTATTGATCGCCGCCCGAAACTCCATCCAAATTGAGTCCGTTGGATTTGGTGATCTTGCTTACTACCGTGGAGGGAAACGGCAGATGCGTCTGCCAGGGCGTCCCTTGCTGACGAGCGGTCACGTAATAATCCGTCGTTGTTTTATATTCGATGCTGGTGCGCAGCCCAATGCCATTATCAATCACTCTCAACAGGTTTGGTTTGGTGGTGCCGAGAAAATCGTAAAACCGGGCGACATAGGCCCGCGCATTGGAATCGTAATTTTCCCAAATGAAATCTGTTGAGCCATTACCGTTGATGTCGGCCTGGCGCAACACCGTCACCCCGCGCTGGTAGTTTGGCATCCCGGTGCGGATAAATTGCTGGGAGAAGGAACCGTTACCCCGATTGATCCAGTAGAGGATATAGTTGTAACCAACGGCGACGACGTCCGCGAGGCCGTCGCCGTTGATGTCCATCACGAAAACGTCGTCCACCGGAATCACGCCCAAATCAATGGTGCCGCTCATCACCTGCCGGTTGCCCCAGGCTCCCCACCCTTTGTTTGGCCAATAAATGACCTGCAATTGAGTGCCCGCCACCGACAGGCGTACCAGATCAAGTAATCGGTCCCCGTTCATATCAGCCAACTTGACCAGTTTATTTGCAATGGGTGTGCCCCCCGACCCGCTGACACTGAACTGCACGTTATCAGCGGCGGTAATATCCCCCATAGCCGGGTCTCCGAACAAATGGATGCCATCCTGCTGCCAGCCGTTTGTTTTGTTGTAGAAATAAACGAAGCCGTAAAGCGTCGTCTGCATGAAATCCATTTTTTTATCGCCATTCAAATCCAGCGTCCGGGCACTGGGATCATTGAGGTTGAATGGCGGAAAAGGAGTGGGAAACGATTGCAAAGCTCCCCAGGCCGGATGATCATCGTCATTGGTGGCAAAGGAAGCGGTGTTGGGATAAAAGCCAAACAACCCGGCCGTCGTTCCCGTCTTCAAAATGAGGTCGGTCTTTCCGTCACCATCAAAATCAGCCAACTCGGCGTTGCCGCCGCCGAGCGTCACGTTGGGATAATTCACAAAGGCTACACCGTTGCTGAAAACACCATTGCCTTGATTGTAATAGACGGTGTGCCTGCCGGTCAGCGGATCGGTGTAAAGCAAATCCGGCAGCGAATCGCAATTGACATCCGTAATGGCTAGGTTGGCATCCCCGAGAGAAATGGGCGGACGATTCGTAAGTTGGCCCAGAACACCAGTCGTCGTGTCGAAGCGCGTATAGCCGAAACGTAACGGCGGCAAATACGCGGTGACATTGGTGTTGCGATTGTCAAACTGCGTCACGCGCCGCAACAGCGAAAAGCTCAAACCGGCATCGGTGCCAGCAACCGACTCAACTGGATCATTCGTCGCCACGTCATAACCTAGATCGTAACGCCGCACCAATCCGCCATTAGACAACACCCTAATTTCGTTACAACGTCGCGCAGTTTTTACTTCAAATCCGCTCAAGAAACTGCTGAAGGCATCGACGCGTGGCTCAAAATCAAATACCACGGATTGGGAATTGCCATTGACCAAACTGTAGTTAATGGCCGTGCAATACACCTGACCGGTGGAGTCCAAATAGGAATTGTAGGTGAACTGCATCTGATTGCTATGCGTGTCGAACACTTGCTCCTCGCACCATTTAAAGGTGGTAGCAAAGGTGCTGGTCGAGGCTTTGGCCACGCGCGCCTGAGAACTGGCCCCCAGATAATGAACCTTGCCGCTTTTTTCCGTCACCGCCCAACCGTCGCCCGACCGCGTGATCCGCATGAAGGCGGATTCATTTTTCATCCGGTAGGAGCCGTCCGAGAGCGGCACCAGTTCCTCGCCCTGAAACGTAAAAACATCCGCTGCGCCGTAGGTGGGCAAACCCTTCTGGGTTTCGCGCTGGATGAACATCGGTTCGTAATTCCAGGCCAAACCGAAAGGTCCATTTCCGGAGCCAGCGTTATAGCGCAGCACGACTTCCGGCTGCAATCCGTTCACGCCCGGCGGCACGGCGATCTTGACGCTGTAAGCCGAAGTTCCGCTATTCAGCTGCGGTTCAAACGAATCGCCCAACCCTTCGATGGAACCAGGGCCGGAGGGCAATGAAATTTTGCTCAGGCCCACACCAGATTTCGGGTCCGCCTGTGCGGAAAAACAAATCGCCGCGAAGAGCGCGGCGAATAGTTTCAACCCGCACCGGCTGGCGGTGATGGTGCGAAATACGGTCACGGTGAATCAAAAGGGGCTGGCGGAGGAGCGCCCTGCCCCGTTGGTTTTGGTAAGGCGGTTTTCAACCGCGCTTCATTCACTGTCACCGGAAATTCCTTCTTCAAATCTTCGCAAAACGCCGCCAGCATCTTCTCACGCTGCTCATGTTGCAGGCGCTTGTAAATCTCTGCCTTAACCTGCTCATAAGGCATCGGCTGGGCATCACGACGCTCCGCGAGTTTGATCAGATATAAAGCTCTTGGCGTCGCAATCGGCCCGGCAGTGTCGCCGCGCAATTTCAAACCTAACATGGCGTCAGCCACCGGCTGCGGATAGCGCCGCGACTGCTCACCCTCGATGAAAAAGTTGCTCATGCCCCCGTTGACTTTCTCGCCGGGATCATCCGCATAGGCGCGAACAACCGCGTCCGGTTTGAGCGTGGCTTTCAATTCTTGCAAGGCCATCGCCGCCTTGGATTGGGCTTCCGCTTCAGCGCCTTGACCGAAAAAAATGGTGATAACAGTGCCACGCGCGAGTGCCGGCCGGCGAAAATCATTGGTATGTGCGGCAAAATAAGCCTGCACTTCTACGGGCGTGGCACGATAGCTGGCCAGCGGTTTGTCAATTTTTTCCGTCACCAAACGCTGCACCAGCAGTTCCTTGATCTGGCGGGTGATAGTCGGGTCATTTTCCAAGCCAAGTTTTTTGGCTTCCGCAGCCAATAGTTCAAAGCGCACCGCCTCATCCAATCCTTTGCGTAACGATGCCTCATCCGCCAGATTGTAGCCTTGGCGGGCAATGGTTTGCTGCACGGCATCAAAACTGATGGTCGTCTCGCCAACTTTGGCCACCTCGGTCGAGAAAAGATTAAAATCCCCGACACCAAAAACCCAAACTGCCAGCAGGAAACTGAATTTCTTTTGCATCATATCTAAGCGCCTGAGTTTCTTTGCGAGTAAATCAGGGGAATAACTGCGGCGGATTACCGTAAGTGTAGGTAAAACGCAAGATGATGTCGTCCAGTTTTGAGAAATCCAAAGCCTTGTTGCTGGGATCGGACGTATCAATGGTCAGTATCCAATGCGTTGCTGCGATTGGCCGGTCGGCCAAGCCGGTGTTGATGAACTCCGAAGCCGGTCGGCCGCCGGTGGCTCCATTGATGTCCGCCGGGATGATGACGCCAAAAGCAGTGCGGTCAGGGTTGCCCACGTTGAAGGTGAGGTTGAAAAGCTGGTCTGCGTAAGGCGGGTTGGCCCAGAAGGTTCGCAGCGAGGCAGTGCCACTCTCGATCAGGCCAATGTTGGCCACTTGCTTCGAACTGAATCCTTGGTCCGCCAGCAAATCCACGCTCATGCTGGCAATGCGCATGTTCCATTCACTGCCGGTGGCGGGAAACATCGAGTCATCGGCAATCGTGGTGGAAAAATCGAGCTGTAATGAAGGATTTAGCGGTGCGAAATAATTCGTTTGGCGATGCTGTTGTAAATAGGCCCGGAACTCCTGAATACTTTGCGCCTGCGATACTGGCGTAGGGCCAGTGGTTTTGAAACCGAGGATGTCCTCCCGCAAGCTGATCGGTTCAGCAGTGAGCGGACCCGCGTGGTTCGGTCCGCGCACACTGGCGCCGTTGATGCGACGCAGCTTGGCATCCCAATTTTGTAAGGCATTCAGATAATCACCGGCTTCATCGGCGTCACCGGCGTTGAACAAGTCGGTCAATTGGGTGAATTGGTTAAACAATACGTTATCCAGCGCGGGCGGTTCGTTACAATAAACCGGCACGGTGATAGGATTCTGAAAAGCCTCCGTCCATTCATATTCCAGCGTCTTTGCCAAACGGTAAAGTTGGTCTATCGAATAATCCATCGTGGCGTTGGCGCGGAATTGCGAGTCTGAGACCACCACACGCCAAGAGGGATCTTCAAAGTAAAGGCTGGCCGCCGTGTCGCGGGCATTGGCTAAGTCAACGATGTAACGATTCATCTGAGTGACCATTGAATCGAGTTGGAGTTTGGCTTGGTCGTAGGCGTTTTTGGCTAGTCTGATGTCAATCGCAAGATTGGCTACGTTCAATAAACTTTGGCGGATTTGCGACTCCAAGTTAATGTCCGCAATTTGTGACTGCTGAAGTAATTGAATGTCGCGGTCATCTGCATTCAAGTAACCATTAATGATGCTCCCCGGATTAAAGGATAACGTGAAGGTTGTTTTTGGGGCTCCATCACCCCAAGTCTCAGCAAGGCTTGCCGAAAACGCATTAGCATACCCTCTCGCAATATCATCCGCCGAGAGCGCCGCCGTTGCATTGCCATTAACTATTTTAATCTGGTCGTTCGCCCAGCTCTGAATCTTTATCGTCTCGTAAAGATTATTCAGGTTGTTGATTTTTTGCTGAATCTGCGAAGCCGCCGAGAGCACTGTGATGACCTGCGACCCATATTGCCCCAATCCCGTCGGATCCGCATTCGGATAACTCGCCAGCAATGCGCTGATTTTCTGGCTCACCGCGTTTTGATAATCCCGCTGGTCGTCCACGGTTTGCAGATTGTTGTAGAGCGCCGGATCAAGGCCGGTCAGTTCATACAAAGGTGTGATGAAACTCGCCCGCTGGCTTTGCAGTTCGTTGCGCAGCGTGGCCTGGTCTTGGTCGTAATTACGCAGGTCGTTTCGCGCATCCACTTCTGCCGCGTGCGCTGCGGTCACTGCTGCTTGCGCGCTCGACAGCGTCGCGGAGAAGGGTTGATTCGGAATGAAAGAATTATCCTGCGGCAGCGGATTCATCCCGGCATTGATCATGTTGAATAGGGTCCGGGCGTTCGAGACATCGGCAAAAATGGTGTTCCCTTGATTGCCGATGAAGTCGTCTGAACTTTGCGCGGCAGCCAGCAACGCCATGCCGAGATAACCCTGAATGGCGGCGGTCTTACAGGCTTCCTTGGAATCCTGCCGCGCGGTGGAATCCGACACACTCAAATTGAAGAGCACCTTGGCTTTTTGCACCGTGCCGAGTGTCATCTTCTCGATCAGGCTACTTAGCTGCCAATATTCGTTTTTGATGGGTACCGGCTGCTGGCTCAACGTTGGGTCCAGAATAGTTAGGTAAAGCGGAAAATCCGGAAACGGCTCCTGCCCCGCCGCCGCCCGACTGCGCAAAATGCTGGTGCCGTATTCCTGTATTGCAAAGAACGGATACCCGCATATGGGATTCAGTTGGGGAGTTTATGGCGCAGATCAAGCGAACCGACCTACCCAGAGCAAGGGGTGTATCCACAACGCTTGGTAAAGTGGATTGGTTCGGCACAAGCTCATTCGAGGAAGCTGTCCGGTTGGCCGAGCATGGCTGGCCGGACGGTCTAGCTCGAATCAAAACATTGTCGAGCAAGCTAAAGCCGCTGATGACAGAACAGACAGAGCGTCACATCAGTCGGTTCTGTGAAGCTGGCGACGAAGTGGACATCGGTCGATACGTCACCGGCGAACCAGAATGTATGGTGGACTACGAGATGAAGATCGTGCCAGCGGCTGGCCGCGTGGTGAAGATTTTGGCGAATGTCAGCGCTTCATGTGGAATCGACACAGAGCAGATGTTCATGCGAGGTGCGGCGGCAGTGATGCTGGCCGATCTCGTTGAGCAGTCAGGATTGCGCTCAGAGATTTGGATATCAAGCGCGGGCCACTGCTACGATGGAGGCCCTGGTAAAGTTGACATGCGGGTGTGCATCAAGAAGCCAGATCAACCATTGGAGATGGACCGCGTGGCATTTATGCTGGCTAACCCTTCAGTGTTTCGCCGGTTGATGTTTATGGCCTACGAGCAACTTACAAGGGCTGAGTGGAATAAGCACATTGGTGAAGGTTACACACTCCCATGCTCTGCCCCAACGAGCAATAACGAGATCGGCGTTGACGCACTGCAATACGGTTTCGGAAATGACGTGACGGAGGAGAATTGCGCCGCACTCGTGGACGCAATGATTCAGCGCTACATGGAACCCACGGTCTTAACCGAATGAACGCCATCCACCCGCTCGAACAAGTCCGTCGCCGTGGCAAACCTAGTCTGATGAAGTTTGTCACTGGCGGCGGCT
>Ga0208872_1000392_pt1 | contig 34115 bp, 29 predicted proteins | sample CryBogCBH12Aug08_FD_185508 | JGI IMG/M metagenome (GOLD analysis project Ga0208872, IMG submission 185508) | Freshwater microbial communities from Crystal Bog, Wisconsin, USA - CBH12Aug08 (SPAdes) | ecosystem: Environmental > Aquatic > Freshwater > Lake | place: Crystal Bog, Wisconsin, USA...
CGGTGACGTGCGCGCGGCGGTGCTGCTGCTGCTCGACGAAAAGCCGCAGAACGGCTACCAGCTCATCCAAGACTTAGAAGCGCGTTCGAATGGAACGTGGCGACCGAGCCCAGGTTCGATCTACCCGGTCCTCAGTCAACTAGAAGATGAAGGATTGGTGGTCGTAGAAGCTCACGCCAGTGGTCGCACCTTCGCATTGACTGATACCGGTCGCGCGATGCTGGCCGAACGTCGTGAAGCCTTCGGACAACCGTGGGAGACCGTGCAGCGATCCTTTAGCGACTCGCGCGTTGATTTCATGCGAACGCTGAAGCAGGTCGCCGCGGCCTCGCGACAGGTTCTGGAAGCTGGAGCGGACGCGCAAGTGGACGCCGCAGCGAATGTCCTGAAGGAGGCGCGTCGCTCTCTCTACCGAATCTTGGCGGAGGACGGCGAGGGCGACCAGGGTTAAGAGCTATCGCCCGCAGGCGCCGGTGAGGAGTCGCGTGTGCGCATCGAAAGGTGCCGTCGCGTGCACGATCTCACCGGCGGCGGGCGAGGTCGACGCCAACGCGGCGTACGCCGCGGTGGCAGTCGGCGCGAGGATAAACGAATAGCAACCCGTGAGGAATGAGTACTGCTGCGAGGTGGCCGACCACTCACCCACTGCATTCGCCGACACGTGCATTTCCAAATGTCCGTGCGCACCGCAGGTACTCACGATGTGCGTTCCGTTCGCACACACAACGCTGCCGGCCGCGCCTAAGAGGAGCGTCGGTCGGGGAGAGCCGCTCGTGGGTTGGGCGACGTAGATGCCGATGGTCGAGCGAAGGACACTCGTTGTCGTCGTGACGGTGCGCAGGTTGACGGGCAGACACACGGACGAGGCGCTGGTCACGTCGCTGCACGACGACATGGTGTCAAAACTTTGATGAACCAATCCTCCGTACGTCAATCCGAATCCGAAGGGGAACAGAACAGGCCACCCGCTCGATTGGTACCAGCCGTAACCAATCTCTTCACCCGATACGGGCGCGGTCGACAGGTCCGCCGTTGTTCCCACGCCGGGCCAATACGCGCCGTTCGGAGTGGACATCGGACTCGTGGCGGACGAGACCGGGAAGGTGACGGGCAAGTGACCGGACGGCGCGACGGTGCCGTCCAATAACGCCGCGTACGCGGGCGCCAGCTCTCGGGTCACGTAGTCCAATGTCGGAGTTCCGATCGGATTCCAAAATTCCATGATCGACCGGACATTCGAAATCCAGGGCATCGTGACGGGGCCGGTCGAGAAGAGCGCGACCGAGGTCGGTTGCTTCGACCCGACGCTCGCGATCAACGCGTCCTGACCGAACGGCAGCGCGAGTGTGTCGCGGTCCATGGCCTCGGTGGCACCGTCGTGAGCGAAGATCACGACGGAGTGATACGAGCGAGCCGCCGCCAAAGCGGCATCGATGCTGGGCTGTACGTCCGCGACCGATACGGTCGGACTTCCACTGGACCAGTGCAACGTGAAGTGGTAGCTCTTGCCAGCAACCGCGTGGATCGTGGTGTCGATCTCCACCGGATGTTCCGCCAAGCCTGGCTCACTTTGGGTGAAATTTCCGGCGAGCGTGAGTGATGAATCACCTTGCGACATGGTGCGAACGACGAAGGCACCGGACGCCGGGGCGGTCCACGTCGCCGAACGAGTTAACGCGTGACCGTGGCTCGTTGTCGGCAGCGCCGTCAACAGAACCTTCACGTGATTGGTCGCGGCGTTCCAGGTGCGACAGATTGCGGTCACGCCCTTCTCTTTCGCCAGACGCGCCGCGACACCGGCACACGTCATGGCCAGTGTCTTCGGCGTCAGAAACAACACCGGACCATTCGATCGATGAAGTGGTAGGGCGCCACGGGTGGCGGATGAAGCATTCTTGAGCAGGACGGCGCCGCGCTCTTCAATCGTGTTCGCCACGCTCAGGTCTTGAGTATGCAGCGACGGTGTCAGTGCGCCTCGAGTGCCCGCCACGGCGAGGGCAGCGGGCGATACGAGACCCGCCGCGAACATCTGGGCAATGACAGTGCGCGCAGCGGTGACGAGTGACGAGTGAAGAGCCGATGACTCGGACGTGTACGGCTGAAACTGTGACAACGTGATCGGCTTGAGCAGCGATACTCCCGCCTGCAGTAGCGGAGCCGCCGACGTTCCGGTACCGAGGTCGGTACGCACGATGCCTCGGAAACCGAGGGCGGACAGTGCGGCGCGCAAAGTCGGGCTCGTGCAGGACCGATCCCCGTTGAGATCACCGTACGCACACATCATGTCCACCGTCGAGCCCTGATTCGCCGACAACGTAAGAGCGAAGGGACGCAGGTAGGTGTCGTAGAGCGCGGTCGTTCCTAAAAGGTTGTTCGCCACCCGACGATTCACCTCTTGTCCGTACACACCCCAGTGCTTCAAAACCACAATGGGCACCTTCTGCAGGAGACCCTGGGTTTCCGCGGCTCCCATCTCACCGGCCAACACCGGATCCTCGCCGTAGGTCTCCATGACTCGGCCCCAATTGGGATTCCGCGCAAGATTGAGGTCCGGTGCTTGAACGCCGTCGTCATGGAACGCGGCCGCGTCGGCACCCAACTGCGACCCGTAGGTCGCAGCCAGAGTCGGATCCCAGGAACTAGCGAGAGTCATTTCGTTCGGATAATGGGTCACTGATGGCTGACTCACGGGCGCGTTGTAGTCAACTGCCGCCGGTCCGTCGACGAGTGTCAGAGGCGGGATACCCAAGCGGAAGAAATTCGTTTGTTGGACGAGGCCGCCAGTGGAGGAGGGAAGCCACGTGTTCTCGTTCTCGAAAGTCCTGTCCGGTGAATTCTGCAGAGACGTGAGTGCGACCATCGCCTCGGTGGCGCTGGCCGGAAAGAAGAGTGCGAGACAGCCCAAGACCTGTTGGGCGAGTTGGCTCGGCGTGTACTGGGCTTGGTACGTCGCACTTTCCCAGGGCATCGTGTTCGCATTCGACAACGACGCCACCGGACAGGCACTCGGGTCGAGAGAATCGAGGGGTGCCGTGGCCTGGGCGTCACGGGGAATCAACGCCACGCCCGCGATGAGAATGATGATTAGGAAGAGTCGTGATGTAGATCGCAACATGGCTCTTTCGAAAAGTGGCTGCTTGCACTTTACGGGGTCGAGTGTGAAGCCCTCGTGTTCGTAGGATGACGGCGATGAAAGAACTTGTGTCAATTGGCGTGAATGACGTCGAAATTTTTGATGGCGAAACAATTCGTCGGCACAACGGACTTCCACCCAACACCGATGGCGTCATCGATGGCGTGAGCTTTCGGACTTTGACCGACGTCGGTGAAAGTCCGGCAACCGTCGCCACGGTGAACGACGTTCATCTGGGAGAAGTGGAATGCGGAAAGATCGCGGGGATCGCCGAGGCCGCTTTTCGCGTGCAGCCCGGTGAGGTGCCGTACGCGACGTACATGAGCGAAGCGGTCATCGAGGACATGGCGCAACGAGACCCGGACGCGGTGATCGTCAAGGGTGACCTCACCAGTTTCGGCACTCTCGAAGAGTTCGAGGAGTTTCGTTCGCTCTACGAACCCGCCTTCGGCGACCGGTTGACCTACGTCCGCGGTAACCACGACAGCTACCCGGGAAACGTATACGCGAATTGGCCCATTCAGGTGATCGATGTCCCCGGTCTGCGCGTCGTGCTGTTGGACACGTCGCGCGATCGTTGCGCGTCGGGGTTCTTGTCGAGCGATCAAATTGACGCCACCGTGGCTACGGCGGAACAGGCCACCACGCCGGTGATTGTGATGGGTCACCATCCCCTCTTTGTCGAGGGAGCTTTTTCTCTCGATCACTTCGACGGCGTCAATCCTGACGACGCTCGTGACTTCTTTCGCGCCGTTCTTCCACGGCGCAACATCGTGGCGTACACCGCGGGTCACACACACCGTTGTCATCGGGTGAACGTGGAGGGATTCGTGTCCGTCGAAGTGGCCTGTGTGAAAGATTTCCCCGGAGCGTGGGCCGAGTACCACGTCGGTACTCGAGGAATTGCGCAGATTGTCCACCGCGCGTCGCGACCCGACGCCATCGCGTGGGCCGAGAAGACGCGAACAATGTTCGACGGCTTCTACGGCACCTACGCGATGGGTCAGTTAGAAGAGCGGTGCTTCACTTTGCCGCTCGAGCGTTAACGACGCACGAGGTCCTTCGCGATGGCGACGACCTGCATCTCGTCCGTGCCGGCGTAGATACGCAGCACGCGAGCGTCACGCAGGAGTTGCTCCACGCGGTACTCCGACACGTAGCCGTTGCCACCGAAGAGCTGAATTGCCTCGTCGGCGACCTGACAGGCGGCTTGCGCTGAGTACAGCTTCATGGCGGAGGCTTCCGCCAACGTCGGAATGGCCCCCGCGGCCGAACGCTCGATGTGGCGGAAGACGAGGTTCTGCACATTGACGCGGGCGACTTCCATGTTGGCCAATTTGAGCTGGATCAACTGGTAGTCCGCGATGGGCTTGCCCCACAGCATGCGGCTCTTGGCGTAGTCGACGCTGAGGCGTAGGCACTCTTCGATCACGCCCAAACTCATCGCCGCGACACCCGCACGTTCCGCCACGAAGTTGTCCTTCGCGCTCTCGCGTCCACCACCGCGGGGCTCTTCAGAACCACCGAGGAGTCGGTCCTTGCCGACGCGAACGTCGGTCATGAAGACTTGTCCCGTCGGCGAACCGTGCTGGCCCATCTTGCGCATCGGCTTGGACTGCTCGAGGCCGGGCATGCCCTTGTCGAGAATGAACGTGAGCACCTTGCGATTACGGATGTCGTCGCCACTGCCGTCGTCCAACTTGCAGTACAAGACGATGGTGTCCGCGAACGGACCATTCGTGATCCAGGTCTTGTTGCCGTTGATGATGTACTCGTCGCCATCACGCTTTGCGGTGGTGCGCATCCCACCGAGCGCGTCAGAACCCGAGTCCGGCTCGGTGAGTGCCCACGCACCCACCTTGTCCAGAGTCATGAGATCGAGTCCCCAACGCTCCATCTGTTCGGGCGTACCGAGCTTCATAATGGTTCCCGCCGCGAGTCCCGTCGACACGCCCAGTGACGTGACGAGTCCCAGGCTCACCTTGCACAACTCGATCGTCGGAATCAACGTGGAACCGGCGTTCGAATTGCCACGTGACGCAGCGGGCGCCTCGTCATTCTTCTTACGGTCGAGCTGACGCTGGAAATTCTCCTTGGCCATCTCTTTGAGTCCGAAGGTCTCGTACATCTTGCGCAAGATGCCGTACGGCGGCAGATCGCCGTACTCGAGGTCATCCAGGTTGGGCCGGATCTCTTCATCGACGAATCGTCGCACGACGTCCGCGATGGCCTGGTGTTCTTCGGACCACTCGTACATGGTTACGCCTCCCAGCTCGTGCGCTTCAGAGTGTTCTTGTCGGTGTGCATGATGACACCGTTCGTGCGCTGGTGCTCAACGACGGTCGTCTCGTCGTAGGAGAACGTGTCGCCATCCACCGTGATGGTGACGTCAAAGCGCGTGGTCTTGGCGACTTCGTCGAGGTACTTGTTCGACAGGATGCCGTAGGTGTTGGACCCCAACTCCGACTCGAGCTTGAAGGTGGTGGCGTCCGCCTCCACCGTCGCACCGGCGATCAACGTCGACGCGCGCGGCACCATGAAGCAACGCATCACCTGCTTGTTCGCGGCGTCCCACATCCAGTAGCCCACTTCGGTGTGGAAGGGCATGTCCTCGCCCTTGCGAGTCGCCGCGGTGCGGTAGTCGAGGCCGTAGAGAACCTGCGGACCGTTCTCCACGGGGCCGAAGGGCTTAAAGGTGGTCTTCTCGAAGTACGGCGTCTCGCCGATCTTTCCCTCTTCGTTGTGGTACGAAACGTCGACTCCCTGGTCACCTTCCCATGTGCCGATCAAACCGGCCAGCGGGCCCCATTCTTCGTACGCCATGTGTCACTCCTTTTGAATTGTCGACGCGATTCGCGTCCGCGGGCCATCCTACGTTTCTCCGGCCTTCGGTGGTGCGAAGTGAGCCCCAGCGAGGGCGACGCCATTCCGGCAGGAAAAGGGATCCCGAGGGTCTCGTCGCGAGCGCTCGAGTGCCGTTGTGGGTGCGGTGGCGATAGCCTCGCCACAGTACAGATCGCACGGGGGGATCTCATGGTGCAACGCGGCGCAGCCGGCCCGACCTCAGGGACGCAGGACCAGGTCATTGTGAATACCGAAACGTTGGACGCGGTCGTCGAGGCCGTGGCCGCCACGGCGGACCGGTGGGCGATGACATCACCGCGCGAGCGAGCGGATCTGCTCGAGCGAGTCGTCGCCGACACCTACGCGGTCGCGGAGGCGTGGACGCTGGACGCCTGTCGCGCCAAGGGTCTCGACCCCGATTCACCAGAGGGCGGCGAGGAACTCTTCAGCGGTATCGGGACCTTCTTGCGCATGGCGCAGACCTTTCGACGTTCGCTTCTCGACATCGCCGACAAGGGACGCCCGCAGTACCCCGGTCCGGTTGTCCACAAGCCCGGCAACCGCATCGCGATCCAGGTTGTCCCCGCGGCCGGCTTCGACAAGATCCTCTACAACGGCATCACCGGCGAAGTCTGGATGGAACCGGGCGTGACCGAGGCCGAGGTGCAGGCCACACAGGCCGAGGCCTACAAGGACCCCATGGCGCACCGCGGTGTGTCCCTCGTTCTCGGGGCGGGCAACGTCGCGAGTCTCGGGCCGCGCGACGTTCTGACCAAAATGTTCGCGGAAGGCAAAGTCGTTGTGCTCAAGGCGAACCCCGTGAACGACTACCTCGTGCCCCATTGGAACAAGGCGTTGTCGGCGCTCATTGAACAGGGCTTCCTGCGCATTGTCAGTGGCGGAGCCCAAGTGGGCGAATATTTGACGAAGCACCCCGCGGTGGCGGATATCCACGTCACGGGATCCGACAAGACCCACGACGCCATCGTGTTTGGTGTCGGTGATGAAGGAGCGCGACGCAAGGCGGCCAATGATCCCGTCATCACGAAGCCCGTGAGTTGCGAGTTGGGCAATGTGTCGCCCGTCGTGATCGTGCCGGGGGAATGGGACGCCAAGGACATTGCCTTCCAAGCTGCGCACGTAGCGACCATGCTCACGAACAACGCCGGTTTCAATTGCTTGACGCCTCGCGTGCTCATCACGCACGCCGGTTGGAAGCAGCGCGACGAGTTCTTAACCGCTCTCGAGTCCACCCTGGCGGCCCTGCCGACCAGGAAGGCGTACTACCCGGGTGCCCGTCAACGCTACGAGACCTTTCTTGCCGCCCACCCCGACGCGCACAAACTCGGTGCGGCCGAAGGAGACCACTTGCCGTGGACGCTCATCCGCGGCGTCGAGCCTGGTCGTATTGATGACGTGTGCCTCAACGTGGAGGCCTTCTGCTCGCTGATGAGCGAGACCGCGCTCGTCGCCTCGTCGCCGGCGGACTTTGTCGACAAGGCCACCGCATTCTGTAACGACGTCGTGTGGGGAACACTCTCGATGACGCTGATTGCCCACCCGACGTCACTGAAGGATCCGTTGACCGGTCCGGCGATCGAGCGCGCCATTGCCGACCTGCGATACGGATCTATCGGCGTCAACTTGTGGCACGCCATGTCATTCGCCTTTGCGACCACCGTCTGGGGCGCGTACCCGGGTCACCACATCACCGATATTCAGTCCGGTTCCGGATTCGTGGGCAATGCGTACCTCTTCGCGTGTCCCCAGAAGTCGGTCGTGCGGGGACCCTTCCGTGCGTCACCCGCCCCGCCGTGGTTCGCGACCAATACAAAGGCGGCGGTCACGATGCGTAAATTGCTGGCCTTTGAGGCACGTCCCTCGTGGCTGAAGCTTCCCGGGCTGCTCGCGGCCGCGATGAAGAGCTAATTAGACGCCGATACTGACGACGCTCTGTGCGCTGACCGCTGTGCACACTTTGTCGCCGCACGCGATGCTGACAAGACCATTGGGAACGTAGCGCAACGTCACGTCGGACCACGCCTTCTTGGAACTGATCCCCAAACCCGACGAGGACCCACCGTTCGCGGTGATCGCCGCGCAGCGGTGAACGCTGACGCACGAGAGAGATTGAAGGGAGTTTCCGTCCTGCGACGAGGGCGTCGTCCACGACACGCCATCTGTCGCCGAGGTCACGAGGACGCCCCGACCATCGGAACCCACCGCGCGCGCGACGCACCAGTTGGACTGGCAGTGCAAGTCGGAGAGAGAAGTCCACGTGGTCGCCGCACCCGGCATCCACGTCACGCCGCCGTCCTCGGTGATGTCCACACTCACCGTTCCCGTCGCGTTCCACGAACCGGCCACCACGCAATTGAGTGACGAGAGACACGAGCCCGACAGCGCGGTGAAACCCTGCGCGGTTGCGGGCGAGCCGGGCGAACCATTCGTCGGTGCCGCCCAATGGATGACCGTCGGGCTACTCCACGTCGCCCCGGCGTTCGTCGTGGTCGATAGCCGCGCACTTCCGTCTGTTCCCTGGTCGAGCACGGTACAGGTGGCGGTGGCGTAACAAGAGATACTGAGGACGCCGGCACCTCGGGCGGGAGAGGCCTCGGTGGTGACGGATCCGTGATCCTCGACACTCCAGAGCAAATCGGCGCCGTTTTCGTTGGATCCGCCGAAGAGACATCCGGTACCCCAGCACGACGAAGCGGTGATCGATGACAAAGGTGCCGGCGGGGCCGCCACCGCGTGCCAGGTGTGCCCTTGGTCGCTGTACTGAGCAGCGGTGGTCACGCGGGAATCAACTCCCGTCGTCCCGACGGCGTAACACGTGTCATTCGTGGTGCAACCCACCGATGTCAGCGGCACCGACAGGCTGATCGACGGTGTGCCGTCGACGACGACGCTCGATGACGTGCTCGATCCGCACGCCGCGAGCAGCAGGGCGCCCGCGAACATGGCGAGGGTCGCGGGGAGGATTCGGCGCACGAGAGTTGAGCGTAGTTCTGCAGTGACGTCGTACTCGGTCTACCCTCGGCAAGGTGAGTTGGGCCGACGTCGTCATAGTGGTCGTCGTGGTGCTCGCCACGTATCGCGGCATCACGGTGGGGGCATTACGGCAACTCGGTGCGGTGATTGGCTTCGTGACGGGCTTCGTCGTGGGCACCATGGTGGCGCCCGCTCTCGCGTCCCACGTGCACGCGTCGACCTGGCGACCCTTGATCGCAATCGCGATCGTGATTGTCGCTGCGGGCACCGGCGGGGCCATTGGCGGGGCCATTGGGGCGGCGGCGAACCTGTCATTGCGGCGATTGAAATTGGGCTCGGTGGACCGCGTGGGCGGAGCGGCGCTCAGCGCCGTTGGTGCACTCGTCGCGTGCTGGCTCGTTGCGGGTCTTCTCGTGAACGCGTCGTTCGCCTCATTCTCGACTGAGATTGCAAATTCGCGGATCTTGGATGTCATGGATGTCGTGATGCCACCGGTGCCGAGCGTCGAAGCCAAGGTGCAAGCACTCTTTCGCACCGCCGACTTCCCGAGCGTGTTTGCGGAAGTGGTGGCCCCGTCGGTCACGCCCGTGACGACGCCGGACGGGGCCGCCACCGCACTCGCCGCGGATGGCGCCCCGCCGTCGGTACTAAAAGTCACGTCACTCAACGCGTGCGGCACCGATCACGAAGGCACGGCCTTTGCGGTGAGTGGCGGTCGATTTGTGACGGCCGCCCACGTCATCGCCGGCGCGCGTCGCGTTCTCGTCAACGGTGTGGTGGCGCGAGTTCTGTTCTTTGACAAGAACAACGACGTCGCCGTTCTCCAAGTACATTCTCGCGTGTCGCCGATCTCCTTTGTATCGTCCCCGCCCGGCGTCGGAACTCCTGCCGCCGTCGTGGGCTACCCACAAAACGGCGGACGTCGCGTGACCGCGGCGGCGGTGGCGGGGACCCTCAGCGCCCTCGGCCGCGACATTTATGACAACGAGCTGGTGACGCGATCGCTGGTGGTGATATCCGCCAATGTCGAGCCGGGCAACTCGGGCAGCCCGCTGCTCGTGAAAGGACGCGTCGCCGCCCTGGTGTTCTCGAAATCTGTGGTGCAGGACAACGTCGCCTACGGCGTGCCCGCCGCCGTCGTGGAAAGCGACCTCGCGCGTGCGACGTCCTCGGCTACCGCGTCGACCGGGGCGTGCGTAACGAACTAACGAAGAGAACGCACGGCGGCGGAGAGGACCTCGAGTCCGTCGGCGAGCTGTTCGTCAGTGATGACCAGTGGCGGCAGGAGTCGAACGACATTGCCGTAGGTGCCACACGAGATCGCGATCACTCCCTGCTGATTGCAGTAGTTCACAATCGCCTTGGCCGCCGTCGCGTTCGGTGTCGTCGTTCCGGGTTCGACGAATTCCATGGCGATCATCGCGCCACGTCCGCGCACGTCACCGATGATCGGTGAATCTTGCTGGAGGGCTCGCAGCGCGGCGAAGGCGACGTCACCAATGTGTTCGGCTCCGGCGGCCAGATTCTGTTCGCGCATCGTGGCGATGGTCGCGAGTGCCGCGACGGCGGCAACCGGGTTGCCACCGTAGGTGCCACCGAGGCCCCCTTCGTGGACTTGGTTCATGATCTCGGCACGGCCCGTGACCCCGGCCAACGGCATGCCACCGGCGAGACCCTTGGCGGTCGTCACGATGTCGGGGATGACGCCCTCGTGATCGACGGCGAACCACTTGCCGGTGCGGCAAAATCCCGATTGAATCTCGTCGGCGATGAACAGCGCGCCGTTGGCCGTCGTCCACGCGGACAACGCCGGGAGGAAACCTTCGGCGGGAACAATAAAGCCACCTTCACCCTGGATGGGCTCGATGACAATGGCGGCGACGTTGTGAGCACCGACGGATCCTTCGATCTCGGCAATGGCACGGGCCGCCGCTTCGGGTCCACTGAGGCCGTCGCGGTAGGGGTAGCTCGTGGGAACTCGGTAGATCTCCGGGGCGAAGGGACCGAAGCGATCCTTGTACGGCATGTTCTTGGCCGTGAGGGCCATGGTGAGATTGGTGCGGCCGTGATACGCGTGGTCGACCACGATGACCGCCGGACGACCGGTCGCCAGACGAGCGATCTTGACCGCGTTCTCCACCGCCTCGGCACCCGAATTGAAGAGCGCGGACGTCTTGGCGTGATCGCCGGGGGTGATAGCCGCTAACTCCTCACAAACGTTGATGTAGGCCTCGTAAGGAGTGACCATGAAACACGTGTGCGTAAAGGCGGCAACCTGTTCGTTCACCGCGTTGATGAGTGCGGGCACGGCGTGACCAATGGAGGTCACCGCAATGCCTGATCCGAGGTCCAGGAGGTGATTACCGTCAACGTCCACCAAAATCGCGCCTTCGGCGCGATCGATATACACCGGGAATCCGTTGGTGAGACCCGCACTAACGACCTTCTGACGTCGGGCGTGGAGTTCGGTCGACTTGGGTCCGGGCAGTGGGGTCACTAACTTGCGCTGGTTGCCAATGGTCGTCTGAACGGTGGTGTCCACGTCAGGTCCTTTCCTTCACTCGGTCATCCGAGAAGTAGAACCAGCGTACCGGTCACGTTCGTTTCGGCGATTGTGGCCCGTACAGCACGAAGCGGGCGGCTCTCGCCGCCCGCTTCGTCACCGCGGAGGAGGTGGGATTTGAACCCACGGTGCCCGTAGACACAACGGTTTTCGAGACCGTCCGATTCGGCCGCTCTCGCACTCCTCCGGGGTCGAGTCTACTCAGGACCCCCTAGGTCACCAAAGGTGCGGGCGTGTCACAGAGTTCATTGAATGGTCGTTCTGCAATTTCCGGAAATTCATGACTTCCGTGCTAGGAATTCGGGGTCAGCGCGTAACGCGCGGCGGAGGGAGTGACGTGCCGACGAGTAGCGAGGAGTCCCAGCCACAGGCGGCGGCGATCTCGACCCTCGACGCGCGCAATGACGCCGCGCCGCCCGAAGACACGCCCGGCGGCTTGGAACTTCGGTTTCGGCCCGACATTGAAGGACTTCGTGCGGTTGCCGTCGTCGTCGTGGTGCTCTTTCACGCCGGCTTGTCCCAACTGGCCGGCGGATACATCGGTGTTGACGTGTTCTTCGTCATCTCGGGTTTCTTGATCACCGGCCTGCTGCTCCGTGAGCGCGATACGCGAGGCCGTATCTCGATTTTGGGCTTCTACGCGCGACGCGTTCGCCGGATTCTGCCCGCCGCGATATTGGTCATCATCGCTACGACGGTCGCGGCGTATTACATCCAGAACATCATCACGTACACCGTCACCGCGGGCGACGCGAAGTATTCGTCGCTCTTCGCGGCGAACTGGCGCATGTCGCAGTTGAGTTCCTATTTCAACATGGGTTCAGAACCCTCGCCACTTCGTCATTTCTGGTCGCTCGCGGTCGAAGAGCAGTTCTATCTCGTCTGGCCGCTGCTCGTGCTTGTTCTCGGCGTTCTGGCGAGACGGATGTCGCACCGGTGGAAGGTGCTGGTGGCCTCGTCAATCATTGTCGTCACCTCTTTTCTGTGGGCGCTCCACGAAGTGACCGCCAATCCGACGTGGGCCTTCTATTCTCCATTCACCCGAGCGTGGGAACTCGGACTCGGTGCCGTCGCCGCGTGTCTCGCCGCGGAGGCCGCGCGCATACCCAAGGTCACCGGTGTCGTCATCGCGTGGGTGGGGCTGCTCGCCATTGTCTGGGCGGCGGTGTTCCAAGGACATCAGACGGCCAACTATCCCGGTTGGCCCGCTCTCGTCCCGGTGCTCGGTGCGGTGGCGGTCATCGTGGGCGGGGCGTCGGGCATTGGGGCGGGTCACTTTCTCGCCTTCGCCCCCGTGCGCTCGGTCGGTCGCGTTTCCTACGGGTGGTACTTGCTGCACTGGCCGCCCATGATTCTGGCCATCGGCATCATCTACGAGGGCCACTACATTCCGGTGAGTGACGCGCTATGGATTTCAGCCGCAACCTTGGCCGGGGCCTACCTGATGTACTACGTGTTGGAACGTCCGGTGCGCCGATCGTCCTGGCTGGCCCGACGTCCCGTGATCACGTTGCTCCTCGGTGCCGCGTGGATCGGTGTGGCGTTGATCGTGGCATCGAGTATTCACGTTCCCCTGGTGTAATCAAGAGTTCGGCTGCATGTTGCGAAATGATCACGATCGCCCGCGCGAAGGAAAAGTGGCTCAGCCACTGTCTACAGTGGACGGGATGTTGAAACACGCCTCGAGCTCCGCGCGACGTATTGGCGTCCTCGTCACCAGCATGGTGCTCGTAGCGAGTTCGGCCGCCGCCGCGGTTGATTCGTCTGCTCCCGCACTGCCCACTCCGGGGACCGCCGCACAAGTGCAGGCCCTGGTTGCCGCGTCGCCCAACGTGAATTCCCTTCCGTCGGACCTCTACCCGAACCTGTCGGCCGTCGCAACGGATTCTTCGGGTCTCTATTACCCACTCTCCGATAAGGAGTGCGACGGAACCACGAGCTGCGTCTTTGCTAACGCGAGCTCCAAGAAGACGATTGTTCTCTTCGGCGACTCTCACGCGCAGATGTGGCTGCCAGCCCTCGTGCCGATCGCGCAGAAACTCGGTTACAAGATCGTTCTCGTGTGGCGACCTGGTTGTCCCGCGGCGTCGGTGACCGTGTGGACCGGAACGACCCTCGGTCCCGACACGGCGTGCAACACCTGGCGCTCGACGTCGTTGACGCAAATTCACGCACTCAGTCCCGCCCTCGTGTTGTTAGCGGGCCGTACAACGGGAATTCTCGACGGCAATGCGCAACCGACCACGGACTCCGCGTGGACCAATGGTCTCGAAACCACGATCTCCGCGGTCGCCGGACCCCATACGTCCGTCGCGGTGATTGGTGACATCGTCACGTTCAATAAGCCGCTACCCGAATGTCTCGCCGTGTATCCAACGTCAGTGCAGAAGTGCAACGCCGGTAACCCGAACAAACAGATCACGAATCACTACCAAGCCGAGCGTAACGCCGCGAAGGCTGAAGGTGCGACCTATATCGAGACCAACCCGTGGCTCTGTGCGCCGAAAGTCTGCTCTCCGGTCGTGGGTCACTTCGCCGCGTATTTCAACGCGGGACACGTGTCGGCGACCTACGCCGAGTATCTGTCGACGGTCTTCGGCGCGATGGTGCAAAAGATCCTGAAGCCTTAACGGCGTTGTTCAAAAAACTCGCGCAAGAGGGTGGCCGACGCTTCGGCCTCGACGCCCGCCTCAACGTCAGCCTCGTGGAGTAGGCGAGGATCAGTCAGCACGTTGTACCGCGATCCAACAGCGCCAGCTTTCTCATCGGTTGCTCCCATCACCACGCGGGCCACTCGTGCGTTGAGCAGCGCGCCGGCGCACATGACGCAGGGCTCCAGCGTGACGTAGATGGTGGCGGTATCGAGGCGCCAACGCCCGAGGTGCGTCGCTGCGGCTCGCAGGGCGAGAATCTCGGCGTGCGCCGTGGGGTCCGCGTCCACTTCCCGTCGGTTCTCGCCTCGACCGACGACGACACCGTCGACTTCCACCAGACATCCCACTGGGACGTCTCCGTGCAACGCTGCGGTGCGCGCCAGTGCGAGAGCCTCGCGCATGCGCTCGGTGTCGTGGTCGCCTCTCACGCGGCCGACACCTCAGCGGATGTCGAGCGAGTCATTAGTGGACGAGCGTGTTGTACTGCTTCTGCAACAGACCGGCGATCACGGTGTAGCCAGCCGTCTTCGGGTGGATGTCGCCCGCGACCGAGCAGAACCACGTCAGCTCGCACACGTTGGCCACGGCCACCGGAATCTTGCCGTAGGGCTTGAGCTTGGTCGTCTTCGACCACGGCGTGTAGGCCCCCGTGGCGGTCGTCACGTCGACGAAGCTCACGTTTTGCGTGGCGTACGCGGCGGCCAGGGTCGGGTTGATGATCGCCTTGAACGCGGTCACGGACAGCGACGCGAGGCTCTTACCGTTCGTTCCCTGCAACCATTCACCGAGAACGACATCGGGGTACGTGATGCCGATGATGGGCACGCCCGCACCTACGGCCGTGCGCAGGTCACTGGACAACTTCTCGACATTGGCTTTCATCGTCGGCATAGCGTCGAGCACGCACTGCGCCGGGTTCGATCCGCCGACACAGCTGTCGAAGTCATTGCCACCAATGGAGATCGTGATAAGGCCGATCTGACCGGGGTGCGCGGCGATGAAGGCGAGAGCGGCGGCTTCCTGTGACGTCGTGGTGTACGTGGGCCCATTGGTGGTCGGATCCGGACAGTTGACGGTGTTGAGCAGCGAATCGGTGGTCGCACCTCCGCAACCGAAATTTTCGAGTGTCATCGGGTGCTTCTTCGCGAGAGCGGCGTCCAGTTGATTCGCGTACCCGTGTAATTCGGTGTTCGCCGGCTGACCGCCGTACTGATAGCCGGCGGCGTAGGAGTCACCGAGGTTGACGTAGTACATCGTGGTTTTCTTGGCTGCTCCCGCAGACGGGGCCACGGTGACTGCGGCGGCCCCGGCGATCAAAGATAACGACAACACCACATTGCGAATCGCGACGCGTGACATGAACAACTCCCCTGAAATGAACTCGTCACATCGTAGGTCGTTCGTCCGAAGGCCAAGCAGTCAGGTCGGTGAAACTTGAGCGCGCAGTGACCTAATGAAGCGTGACGACGTGGAATCAAGATTTCCTCGCAGCAAGACCGACGTCTCATTATCGAGCTGACGAATCGTGACTGCCGTACTCACTGGATCGCGGAGTACCGCGATACTCACCGTGACGGCGATCGTCACCGTACAGATCATGATGAGAACGGCCAGACCATTGGCGGTGAGTTCGTGGTGCCGAAGACCGATGGAGAAGAGGATGGCGGACGCTCCCGCCACGATGGGCAGGGCCTGGAGAGCGACTACGGGGGAACGACGTCGAACGAATTGGAGCGTCGTATCGCCAAGGGGGATGAGATAGCCATTACTCAGGCCCGACGCCGCGGTGGCGATCACGACGCGAGCTTGTTCCGGACTCTCGAATCCACGGATCTCGATAGTGTCAAGTCGCTCAGCCAACTCGTCGGCGCTCACGGACATCAATGTACCCAAAGGTTCATCAAAATGCCTTTGAGTCCGAACGCGTCTCGTGAGGAGCGCGCTGTGGCGGAGGAGGTGGGATTTGAACCCACGGTGAGTTTCCCCACACACGATTTCCAATCGTGCCGATTCGGCCGCTCTCGCACTCCTCCGGGAGTCTTCGTCTCGCGACGAACACCGGCTGCGAGGCTACCCGAGTTGGCGACCCCCCTTCGCACGGGTAAAGTTCTGTCGCCGAGGTCCAAAGCGGTGGTCGGGTCCCGCGCGACGTCCGCTTGTGAACCGAGTCAGGGGCGGAAGCCAGCAGCTCTCAGCAGGTTGTGACGGGTGCCGCGGATCGCCTGGCCATCGCTTTGGACCTCGGCCTCTCACAGTGCGCCGGTAGCATCGCGCCATGAGTGATCGCGTCGCCAACGAAAACGTCGCCTCTTTGTACCGACGGTTCCGACCCGGTCGATTCTCCGAGATGCGGGGTCAAGAGCACATTGTGCGCGCCCTTCAGGGGGCCGTGTCGAATGACCGCGTCGTTCACGCCTACCTCTTCAGCGGTCCGCGCGGCACTGGCAAGACCACGACCGCGCGCATCTTGGCGAAGGCCCTCAACTGCGAGAACCCCGAGGACGGCGACGCCTGCAATCGCTGCAGTAGTTGTATTGCCATCACCCGGGGCACTTCGTTGGACGTCGTCGAACTCGACGCGGCGTCGAATAACGGCGTTGACGACATTCGCGAGATCATCGCCGGAGCGTGGCACGGGACGCCGGGACGCTGGAAGGTCTACATCGTCGACGAGGTTCACATGCTCTCGAAGGCCGCCGAAGCGGCGTTCCTCAAGACGCTGGAAGAACCTCCTCCGCACGTGGTCTTCGTGTTGGCGACGACCGATCCGCACAAGGTGGTCGCCACCATCCGGTCGCGCACGCAGCATCTGGAATTCCGACTCCTGTCGGCCGAAACGCTCCAGAGTCTCTTGGGCGAGGTGCGTGACGCCGCGCACCTCGATCTCGACGACGAAACCCTGGCGGCGGCGGTGCGGATGGGTCGAGGGTCGGCTCGTGACGCATTGAGCGCTCTCGATCAAGTTCTCGCGACTGGTTCGCTCGGCGACGCCACACCGCCCTTTGATGATCTTCTGGGCGCTCTCGTGAATGCCGACGCGGTTCAGACGTTGACGGCACTGTCGGAACTAGCTCGTTTGGGTTGGGACGCGGAGCAGTTAGCGGAGTCCTTCGCCGGCGAGTTGCGTCAAGTCTTCTTGTTGCTCGTAGCTCCCGAAGTCTCCGACGCCCTGGACGTGGATCGCGAGCGATTGACGGAATGGGGACGTCAATTGGGTTTGCCGCGCACCGTGCGATCGCTCGAGACCGTTGGGCGGACCTTGCGAGAAATGAAGTCGTCCCCGGTGCCGTCGATCATGCTGGAAGTCGCCCTCGTGCGACTGTCACGTCCCGAGCTGGATGACTCCGTGTCCGCGCTCGACGAACGCCTCACCCGTTTGGAGCGATTGGTTGCTCAAGGTGCGACCGCTCCCGCACCCGCTGCGCCACCGGCGCCACGCGAACCCATTGCGAATCTCGCTCGGCCCGCCGCGAAGGTGGCATCCACTCCCGCGCCGGCGGCGCGGCGTGAGATCGCGAACACGGCGCCGGCGACAAAGCTGGCGCCCGCCACCGAACAACCAGCCGCACCCGAACCTGCTCCCGTCGTCGCAACTCCCGAGCCGGCCGAGACATCGAAGGACGACCTGTCCTTCGATGAGGTCGTGGAGCGCTTCACGACCCGCGTCGTTCCTCGCCTGTCGCGCAGTGCCTCCATTTTCCTCGCCACGTCACAAGTGCGCTCCTTTGCGGGCAGCACCTTGACCATCGCCGTCCCCAGCGAGGCCATGCGAACGAGCAGCGACAAGATCCAAAGCGGTCTGCGCAGCGCGCTCGAGCACGAGTTCCGTCAGACGATCCAAGTGTCGTGGATCGTCGACGCGTCGATGGAGCGAGGGGGGACCACCATCGCCGATCCGACGGCACCTCCTCCTCGTCCCGCGCCGGCTCGCGACGAGGACGTCGTCGATATGAACGACCAAGAGATCGCCGAAAGCGATGATCTGGATGCGACGTCGGTGGCGTCGATGCTGATTTCTGAAGCGTTCCCCGGAGCCGAGGAAGTCGAATGAACTATCCACCCTCGCTCCAAACAGTCGTTGATGAGCTTGGTCGATTCCCGGGCGTGGGTCCAAAGTCCGCACAGCGCATTGCCTTTTGGCTGATGCGTCAGCCGACGGAGGACGTCACACGACTGTCCGAAGCGTTAGCGGACATGAAGACCAAGTTGTCTTTTTGCGAAAACTGTTGCAACGTGGCCGAGACCGGCGGACTGTGTCCCATCTGCGCCGACACGCGACGTGACCCATCCATCATTTGTGTGGTGGAAGATCCTCGTGACGTGGCGGCGGTGGAACGCTCGGGGGCCTTTCACGGGACCTACCACGTGCTGCACGGTGTCCTCAATCCTCTCGAGGGCGTCACGCCGGATCGGCTCAAGATCAAAGAACTCGTGGCTCGACTCCACGGTGAGGTCACCGAGGTGATCTTCTGTCTCAATCCCACGGTCGAAGGTGAAGCGACCACGCTGTATCTCACGAAGTTGTTGCAGATTCCCGGGCTGGTTTTCTCGCAACCCGCCAGCGGACTGCCGGTGGGTGGAGATTTGGAATTCACTGACGACCTGACGCTCGGACGAGCGATTGACGGCCGTCGCTTGCTCAGCGCGTAGTTAGGCGAAGTACGCGACGCACCCCGCGCCGAAGACCAACGAGTAAATCGCAAAGGGCCACAGCGTGTGGGAGTGGAACCAGCGAGTCAGGAAACGAGCGGAGAGATACGACGCCACGCCGGCGCACACTGCTCCGACGATGCTTTGCACGCGGATGCCGTCACCCGTCGGTCCGAGCAATTTGGGAAGTTCGTAGAGGCCCGCGAGCAGGATCACCGGCGTCGCTAAGAGGAACGCAAAGTTCGCCGAATCCTCGTGGTCCAGACCACGCAGAAGGCCCGCAACGATGGTCACACCACTGCGGGAGATACCCGCGAACAGGGCGAGAATTTGGCTCGAGCCGACGGTCAGTGCGCTGGTCGAGGACAACGTGTCGAGGGACGCCTTCGTCGCTTTCGTCTGCGTGCGACGGCGGAGGAACTCGCCCCCGAGCAAGATCACACCATTGATGGTGAGAAAAATGGCGGCGGCCAGCGGCTTCGTGAACAGCTCACGCAGCTTCTTTTCGAACACCAGACCGATAATGCCGACGGGGATCGTCCCGATCACGAGCAGGGCGAGAAGTCGGTAGTCCTTGTCGGTGGAGGGATCATTCAGCGCCACAAAACGCTTCAGGCCACCGGTCGATTTTGCCTGTCGACCGAGACCGCCGAACAGTTTGATCCAGGTGCGACGGTAAAACACGAGCAGACCGACGGCGGTCCCGACGTGGAGTCCGACGAGAAACGCGAGGTAGAAACCAGTCTTTTGGGTTTCCGCGCCCACCAAGTTGTGCCACCCGAACAGGGCGGGCAGTAAGACCCCGTGACCGAGGCTCGAGATGGGGAAGAGCTCGGTCACACCTTGGGTCAACCCGAGCACGATGGCTTGAAAGAACGAAATGGTGGAATGCACGTCCCCACGCTAAGCGAGAGCGAGGGTTCCTCGTTTGGAATTCAGGATTGATTAAGGGCAATATGGCTGCATGCGCTTTCTCACCGTGGTTCGTCACGCCAAAGCCGTCCCCGCCGAAGGTGGCGTCAATGATTTCGATCGAGTTCTGACCGAGAAAGGTCGAGCGCAGGCGGAGATTCTTCGACAGTGGGCCTGTGATCCGGAGGCGCTCGGCGCGTATGGTCCCGCGACCGCTCTCGTCAGTGCGGCCGCGCGAACGCGTGAGACCTACGCACTCGCGTTCGCGGGTACGCCCTTCGTGCACGCGGTCGAGACGAGTGAACTCATCTACAACGGACGTCGGGACGTGAGCGCGCACGACGTCTTGGTCGAACTCGCCGCTATCGACCCGGTCAGCGAGTCACTGCTCGTCGTCGCCCACAATCCCACGGTGTACGACCTGGTCACGTTGTTGAGTAAGTCCGAGGTCGAGGAATTCGCCGAGGGCAAGTACCCGTTGTGTGGCGCTTTCGTCTTCCGGCTCAAGGACGAGCCCGTCGGGCTTCGTCGCTACGAACTCGTCGACCGATTCATCCCAAAGGTCTAGAGCGTGCGCAGAATGGCGCCGTCACCCTGACCGCCACCACCACACAATGCGACGGCCGCTGTGCCGCCACCGCGTCGCTGAAGTTCCATGAGAGCAGTGATCGCGAGTCGAGTACCCGACATGCCGACCGGGTGTCCGAGGGCGACCGCACCGCCGTTGACATTTACCTTTGTCTCGTCGAGACCGAGTAGGTCCGAAGAGGCCAAACCAACGGCCGCGAACGCTTCGTTGATTTCGTAGAGGTCGAAGCTCTTCGGGTCGAGGCCCGCCTTCTGGGCCGCCTTCGCGATGGCGTTGGCCGGCTGGTGGAGCAGTGAAGCGTCGGGGCCGGCCACCATGCCGTAGCTGACGAGCTCGCCGATGGGTGTGAGACCCAGTTCGGCAGCCTTCTCTTCGGACATGATCAAGATGGCGGCGCCACCGTCGGAAATCTGCGAGGCATTGCCGGCCGTGATCGTGCCGTCCTTTTCGAACGCCGGACGCAGGCCACCCAAGGACTCGGCGGTGGTCTCACCGCGGACGCCTTCGTCGGTCGTGACGACGACCGGGTCACCCTTGCGCTGCGGCACGGGAACACCGGCGATCTCGGCCTCGAACTTGCCGGCGGCAATGGCCGCGGCGGCCAACTGGTGACTACGGGCGGAGAACTCGTCCTGACGAGCACGCGAGATGGTGCCGCCGTTGTAGCGCTCAGTGGCGAGTCCCATCGCGCAGTGGTCGAAGGCGCAGGTGAGTCCGTCGAACATCATTGAGTCGACGACGCTCTGGTCGCCAATGCGGTAACCGGCGCGGGCTCCCGGCAGTAGGTACGGGGCATTGGTCATCGACTCCATGCCACCGGCGATCACGATGTCGGCCTCACCGGCGCGAATCATGAGGTCGGCCAAGTAGATGGTCTGCAGACCCGAGAGACACACCTTGTTAATCGTTGTCGCGTTCACGGTCATCGGGACGCCACCCTTGACGGCGGCCTGGCGCGCGGTGATCTGACCTTGACCGGCCTGGATGACCTGACCCATGAGGACGGCGTCGACCAATTCCGGGGCGACGCCGGCGCGCTCGAGCGCCGCCTTGATGGCGACGCCACCAAGGTCCTGGGCACTCAGAGAGGCGAAAACACCCGACAACTTGCCGATCGGCGTGCGGGCTCCAGAGACGATGACACTGCGCGACATGGTGACTCCTTAACAGTTACGGCCGTACGGCACTCCTCTGACGATAGACGAGTGACGCGTTCGGTATTACCGAAGGGTAACCTCGCCCCCATGAGTGACATCCTCGACCTCGTCAGGGCCGGCGCGCCGGCTGAAGAGTTGGCTGCGGCCCCAATGCCGGAGACGACCCGCGCGGTCTTCGTGCGCCGGGACGAACAGAACATGTTCGAAGGCATGGAGAGTAACGACAAGGACCCGCGCCAGTCATTGCACGTGGGCGAGGTCCCGTTGCCGGAGCTCGCGCCCGATGAGGCCTACGTCGCCGTGATGGCGTCCTCCATCAACTTCAACACGGTGTGGACCTCCATCTTCGAGCCGCTGCCAACCTTTGGATTCCTCGACCGATTGGGCAAGGAATCCGCGTGGGGCAAGCGCCACGCGCTCGACTATCACGTCGTGGGTTCTGACGCCGCGGGCGTGGTGTTGCGCGTCGGCAGTGCGGTGCGCAACTGGAAGGTCGGCGACGTCGTCACGGTCCAGTGCAATTACGTCGACGATCAGGACCCGAGTGCGCACGACGACTCGATGCTCGCCGCGAACCAGAGGATCTGGGGTTTCGAGACCAACTTCGGCGGCCTCGCCGACATCGCGGTGGTGAAGGCGAACCAGCTCATGCCCAAGGCCGGTCACCTCACGTGGGAAGAAGCGGCTGTCAATGGCCTGTGCAACTCCACCGCCTACCGCATGATTGTCTCTCGTAACGGAGCACCGGTGACCCAGGGTGACCGCGTCCTCATCTGGGGGGCCTCCGGCGGCATTGGTTCCTACGCCGTCCAGTACGTCTTGAACTCGGGTGGCACACCGATTGGTGTCGTGTCTTCGCCCGAGAAGGCCGAACTTCTTCGCGAACTGGGTTGTGAACACGTGATTGACCGCCGCGAGAAGAACTACCAGTTCTGGTCTGACCCGCACACGCAGAATGAAGCGGAGTGGCGTCGTCTGGGTAAGGACATTCGTGGTCTCGTGGGCGACGACCCGGACATCGTCTTCGAGCACCCGGGTCGCTCCACGATGGGCGCGAGCGTGTTCGTGGCGCGTCGTGGCGGCACGATCGTGACCTGCGCGGCGACGAGCGGCTACATGATCGAATACGACAACCGACACTTGTGGATGAAGCTCAAGACCATCAAGGGATCGCACTTCTCGAACTACCGCGAAGCGTGGGCCGCTAACCAATTGATCTGCGATGGCAAGGTCGTGCCACCGCTCTCCGCGGTTTTCGCACTCGAAAACACCGGAGAGGCCGCCTATCAGGTGCACCACAACCGTCACGAAGGAAAGATTGGCGTGCTGTGTGCCGCCGATCGCGAAGGATTGGGAGTTACCGATCCCGAACTGCGGGCCAAGGTGGGCGAAGACCGTTTGACGATTTTCCGTCGACACAACTAGGAGTGACTATGGACAACCTCTTGACCGAAATTGATCACGTCGCCATTGCGGTCAATGATCTCGACGCCGCCATCGCGTGGTACGAGAGCGTGTTCGGGGCCACTGTTGAGCACCGCGAAGTGGTTGACTCCGATGGCGTGGCCGAAGCCCTGTTGCGCGTGGCGGACTCCTACGTTCAGTTACTGACCCCCACGCGGGATGATTCGCCGGTCGCCAAGTATTTGGCGAACAAGGGCGAAGGTCTGCACCACGTTGGCTACCGCGTCGCGGATTGTGCCGTCGCGCTCGAGGCGGTCAAGGCTGCGGGCGGTCGCGTGATCGACGAATTTCCTCGCCCGGGCTCCCGCGGGACGACGGTGGCTTTCGTGCACCCGAAGACGTCCTTCGGCACGTTGATTGAACTCGTGCAGGACAACGGCGTCGGTCACTGAGCCACCCGCGGTAGGGGTGAAGAAGACTTTTCACGTCGAAAAATCTTCTCCGACGCGCGTGGCGGCAACTTGGTGAAGACTCGCGTAGGACCGAGAATTTCTCGGACTGACGTGAGGGTGCGAGATCGTCACGCCGCCACAGAAGTTGGGATGCATTCATGTTGGCTGAACTTCCGATACGTGACGACATAACCACCGACGAGCGCGACAAGGTGGACGTGATACTCGACATCACCGAACGCCATCTCGAAGCAAGCGGTGAACACGGACTTCGCATCATGGACATCGCTCGCGAGTCGGGTGTGTCCACGTCGACGCTCTACTACCACTTCAATGATCGAGAAGGTCTGATTCAAGCAGTGCAGGCCCGGGCCGTTCGTCGCGTGAGTTCAGCGTCCGTCAATCGTCTATTCGAGAAGTTTCGACAGGAACATCACACCCACCACGACGCTCGAAGCTTCGCCCATGAGTTGGTTGCGGTCGTAGGTTCCGAAGTGGGTGAGTACCTCTCCGAGGAGCGTCGTCGCAAAGTGGAGCTCATGGCCGCGGGTAGTACGCGACCCGGTCTGGAGCGCCTCATCCAGTCCGAGATCACCCACATCATTGACGACGTCACGTCGTTCTGTCAGGTCATTTACGACCGAGGTTGGCTGGCCGACGGCGTCACCCCACGCGCGATGGCCTCCGCTCTCCGTGCAGTCCTCCTGGGTCGAGTCGTCGGCGATTATGACCTGACGCCGATTTCCGACCAGGAGTGGTACCGACTGGCCGAACTTTCGATCCTGTCGCTGTTTCGACTCGAGTAGTCGGTCACCTTCGCCCTCGCCACCGAGACGGACGACGTGTTCGTCGTGACCGGCCGGTTCGGTAGCCTGCAACCCATGGAACACACGATGGCGGAACGTTTGCAGGAGCTGGAATCGCGCAAGGCGGAAGCTCGTCTGGCCGGAGGCGAGCGCGCCATTGAGCGCCATCACGCCAAGGGCAAGATGACCGCTCGCGAGCGAATCGAGTATTTCCTCGACGAGGGATCCTTCCAAGAACTCGACATGCTGAGTAGACACCGGGCTCACGGTATGGGCCTCGAGGACAATCGCCCCTACACCGACGGCGTCATTACCGGCTTCGGCACAGTGGACGGGCGCAAGGTCTGCGTGTTTTCGCAAGACTTCACTGTCTTCGGTGGCGCACTTGGCGAGGTGTTCGCCGAGAAGATTCACAAGATCATGGACCTCGCGCTCTCGCTCGGACTACCCATGATCGGACTGAACGACGGCGCGGGCGCGCGTATCCAAGAAGGTGTGGTCTCCCTCCACTCCTACGGCGGCATCTTCCACCGCAACGTGCAAGCGTCCGGTGTCATTCCGCAGATCTCCGTGATCCTCGGACCTTGCGCCGGTGGTGCGGTCTATTCGCCGGCCATGACGGACTTCATCTTCATGGTGAAAGAGACGTCCCACATGTTCATCACCGGTCCCGACGTCGTCAAGACGGTGACGGGCGAGGAAGTCACCCTCGAGCAATTGGGCGGCGCCATGACGCACGCCAGCAAGTCCGGCGTGTCGAACTTCGTGTTGAACGACGAACAGAGCTGCCTCGACGAAGTGCGCTACCTGTTGTCGTTCCTTCCCGCCAACAACATGGAATTGACCCCGCGCCTTGCGACCGACGACGATCCCGCGCGCCTGTGTGAAGACCTTCGCTCGGTGCTGCCGGCCTCGCCCAATCAGCCGTACGACATGAAGAAGGTCATCTCGTCGGTGGTCGACGATGGCGAGTATCTGGAAGTCCACGCGAACTACGCGCAGCAAATCACGTGTGGCTTCGCGCGCATTGACGGACACGCCATCGGCATCGTCGGCAATCAGCCAGCCGTACTGGCCGGTGTCTTGGACATCGAGTCGTCCGAGAAGGCCGCCCGCTTCGTGCGCACGTGCGACGCGTTCAACATTCCCATCGTGTCCTTCGTGGACGTGCCGGGTTTCATGCCCGGGACCGATCAGGAATACAACGGCATCATTCGCCACGGCGCCAAGCTGCTCTACGCGTTCTGCGAAGCGACGGTTCCTCGTGTGCAGATCATCACGCGCAAGGCCTACGGCGGTGCGTACGTCGTCATGAACTCGAAGTCCATTGGCGCCGACCTCGCGTTCGCGTGGCCGACGGCGGAACTCGCGGTGATGGGTTCGTCCGGCGCAGTCGAGATTGTCTATCGTCGCGAACTCGCCGACGCCGCGGACCCCGCAACACGTCGCGCCGAGCTCATTGACGAATATCAGGAGCGCTTCGTGAATCCGTACCTGGCCGCCGAGCGTGGGTTCGTCGACGACGTGATCGACCCCGCCGAAACGCGTCGGGTCCTTGTGCGTGCGCTCGACGTCCTGCGAACGAAGCGCGAAGAACTGCCGAAGCGCAAGCACGGAAACGTGCCCCTGTGAGCAACGGTCTCGCGCCTCGCCCCGAGTTGCCGCCCGAGGAGATGGCGGCCGTGTTGGCGGCCGCGGAACTCCTCCTCACCTCTGTTCCGGCACCAGTCGAGGTCGACGATGTTCCGGTGTGGCGGTTCAGTGGGCGGTGGTTCGCCGCACACCCGTTCTCATCTCTGCGTCGTCCCTGACGACGCGGCGCTAGCGACCCAACGAGGGTCGAGATTTCCGATACCTTGCTGTCGTGAAATTCATTCGACCCACACTCGCCGCGGCCTTGGCACTCGCGCCGCTGGCCGTGTTGGCAACGTCCACGCCGGCGGCCGCCGTCGCGACGCCGAAGAATTGGACGGCCAGTCTCCCAACGGGAGCCTCGCTCTCGGCGACGACCAGTCTGAAAGCCACGACCTGTTACTCAAGTACCCAGTGCGTCACCATCGGTAGTGACACGGTGGGCAGCGAGACCTTGGTGCCCATGGCGGTGACGACCAACCTCACGACCGGAACGTCATCCGTGCGCGAACTCCCTCTGCCGTCGCAAGTGACCGCGACAGTCGGAGGTGATGTGAACACCGTGGCGTGCGTGTCGACGTCGGCATGCGTCGCCGTCGGTCTGGCCGATATGAGTGGGACATACGAACCGTTTGCCATTTCGTGGTTGGCCAACTCGCCCACGTCTGTGCCGACCGTCACTCTGCTGCCGTCCATTCCGAACGCGGATGCCAACTCGGTCAACCCCAGTGGCGTCACGTGCTGGGCGGTCACCGCCTGTCGCGTCGTGGGTAGTTACGATGCGTTCGACGCTCACAATTCGACCCACCCCCTGTATCCCTTCGTCGACACGCTGAGCTCCAGCGGCTGGACGGAAAGTTCGGTCACGCCAACTTTCACCGATCTGCGCACGGACGGGAGTGTGGGGCTTGACGGCATCGCGTGCTCGTCCTCGACGTCCTGTTTGGTGATTGGCACGTACGCCGCTGCATCTCTTCCTTCAAATCAAACGGCCGAGTTTTCCGCGACGTACTCCGGCACTGCTTTCTCACAACTACAGAAGGTGCCCGGCGTGTCGTCGCCGAGCGAAGCGCACGACCTCACGTGCGCTTCCGCCTCGCTGTGCTGGTTTCTTGATCTCGACTTTGTCCACGTGAGGGTGGGTGCAACGTGGAGTGGCGGGTGGACGATGAGTCTGCCCCCGCAACAGCCGGTGAATGATTGGTTGTATCCCGAGTTCGCGGGTTGCTCGTCCTCATTTTGCGAGGGTGGTGGTGAATACGGCACGGCCAGTCTGGGAGTGCCCAGCGCCTATACGACGGCCGCGGGATCGGGGATCAATCCGGTTGCCGCGACGGTACCGCTGTCGTCAGCGTTGCCGACACTCAATAGGGTCGCGGCCGAGTATCCGACGGTTTCCGGAGCGTGTCCCACCACGTATTTCTGCGTGATGGTGACCGTCGGAAGCACGGGAATCAACGTGACGATTCCCTCGCTCGCACCGTCGTCGCCGACCGGTGTCACGATCACGGACCCGCCCACCGGTGGTACCAAGATTTCCTGGAACGGACCCACTCAAGTGGGCGCGGGTGTCGCGTCGTACGACGTGACGGTGTTCGGATCTTCGGGTGCGGTGTACGGACCCACGTCCGTGAAGACGGCGTCCATAACGGTGTCGGGGTTGACGTTGCGCCAGTCGTATTACACACAAGTGGTGACCATCGCCACCGACGGTCAAGTGTCGCCCTTTTCGCAAGTGTCATTCACGAAGTACGACGCATCCAGCGCGCCACGCAAGGTGACCGTGACATCAACCACGAAAGCGTGCGCGCTGACGTGGCAGGCACCGACGTCGTCGGGCGGCTCGTCAGTGAATGGCTATCTCCTCGCCGCGTCGTGGTCGGGCGGACAGGTTGTCGCTCACGTGGGCGTTGTCGCGAAGGGAACCATCACGGGACTGGCCGCCGGTCGGAAGGTCGCCGTCACGGTCTCGGCCGTCACCGCCGCCGGGCCAGGTGCGGCGAGCGCCCCGTTGAGCTGTATTCCGAAGGCTTAGAGGCTCTTCTCGATCAGCGCCAGCAGGTCATCCATGATGGAGTGCAACTCGAAGTCCTTGGGCGTGTAGACCGCCGTCACCCCACGAGCCAACAACTCACGCGCGTCGTCGTCCGGAATAATCCCGCCCACGACAACTCGTGCTTCGACGCCCGCCGCGACGAGGCCGTCGACCACGCGGGGAACGAGCGACAAGTGCGAGCCCGAGAGAATTGAAATACCGATGACGTCAACGTCCTCGTCTCGCGCGGCGGCCACAATTTCCTCTGGCGAGAGGCGGATGCCCTGGTAGACCACCTCGAAGCCCGCGTCTCGCGCGGCCACGGCGATCTGTTCGGCCCCGTTGGAGTGTCCGTCCAGGCCCGGCTTGGCGACCAGCAACTTGGGCGGCGCCCCTCGTTTGTGGGCCACTTCCTTGGAGCGAGCCACGAGTCCGGCGAAAGCATCGCCGCGGGGACTGACGCCCGCCCGCACGCCCGTGGGCGCGCGGTATTCGCCAAAGACGTTGCGCAACGTATTCGCCCACTCACCCGTCGTCCCGCCGGCCTTCGCGAGCGCGATGGTCGGGATCATGATGTTGTCCGCCGCGCTGGACGAACGGGCCACGCGCTCCAGTTCGCTGAGCGCGGAAGCGACAGCGGCCTCATCGCGCTGCGCGCGCCAGGCGACGACGTCAGCGATCATTTCGCTTTCGACTTTCGGGTCGACGGTCAAGATGGCGTCGAGCGAGTCGCCGTCGGTCAGAGGAGAGACGGCGGTTTCGGTGAACTTGTTGACACCCACGACGATCTGTTCGCCGGATTCGATGCGGGCCAAGCGGGCCGCCTGACTCGCCACGAGGCGACTCTTTAGTTCTTCAATGGCGTTAAAGGCGCCACCCATGGCGAGCACGTCCTCGAGTTCCGTCGTGGCCTCGTCGATGAGTTGTTGGGTCTTCGCCTCCATGACGTGGCTGCCGGCGAAGATGTCGGGGTATTCCAGGAGGTCGGTTTCGAAGGCGAGAACCTGCTGCAGGCGCAAGCTCCACTGCTGGTCCCACGGTCGGGGGAGTCCGAGAGCCTCGTTCCATGCGGGCAACTGCACGGCTCGAGCACGGGCGTCCGCCGACATGGTGACGCCGAGCATTTCGAGAACGATGCGTTGCACATTGTTCTCGGGCTGCTGTTCGGTGAGTCCGAGGGAGTTCACCTGGACGCCGTAGCGGAATCGACGTTGAGCGGGGTCGTCCACGCCGTACCTTTCGCGACAAATGCGATCCCACATGGCGGTAAAGGCTCGCATCTTGGCAATTTCTTCCACGAAGCGAATACCCGCGTTCACGAAGAATGAAATGCGCCCCACGAGGTGACCCACCTGATCGGGCTCAATCTTCCCCGAGTCCCGCACGGCGTCGAGGACGTCAATGGCGGTAGCGAGGGCGTAGGCGATCTCCTGAACCGTGGTGGCGCCGGCTTCTTGCAAGTGGTAGCTGCACACGTTGATCGGGTTCCACTTGGGCACGTTGTTGATGCCGTAGGCGATCATGTCCACGATCAGGCGCTTGGACGGTTCGGGCGCGTAGATGTAGGTGCCGCGCGAGAGGTACTCCTTGATGATGTCGTTCTGCGTGGTGCCCTGGAGGACGCGGGGATCGACACCCTGCTCCTCGGCGTAGGCGAGGTACAAGCCCCACAGCCACGCAGCGGTGGCGTTGATCGTCATCGACGTGTTCATATCCCCGACGGGGATCTGGTCGAGGAGCTGGCGCATGTGCCCGAGGTGAGCAACCGGAACGCCCACCTTGCCCACTTCGCCCGCGGCGGCGGGACTATCGGGGTCGTAGCCAGTTTGGGTGGGCAGGTCGAAGGCAATCGAGAGACCCGTTTGACCCTTGGCGAGGTTCGTTCGATACAACTCGTTGGATTTGGCGGCAGAGGAGTGACCGGAATAGGTCCGCATCACCCAGGGCTTCGAGCGTTCAGCCACGAGGGCTCCTTTGTTGGGTACGTCTAGCGACGGTAATCGTAAAAGCCGCTGCCCGTCTTGCGACCGAGCGTGCCGGCGGCGACCATGCGGCGGAGCAACGGAACCGGCGAGTAGTTCGGATCAGCGAACTCGGCGTAGAGCGCTTCCAAGATGGCGAGCGAGGTGTCCAGTCCGACGAGGTCCAACAGCGCGAAAGGCCCCATGGGGAAACCGCAGCCGCCCTTCATGGCGGTGTCGATTCCTTCCTTGGTCGCAACTCCCTGTTCGAGGATGCGGATGGCGTTGTTGAGGTACGGGAACAACAAGGCGTTGACGATGAAACCCGCCTGGTCCTTGACCTCGACGGGCTCTTTGCCACAGGCAGTGGCGAACGCCGTCACGGTCGCGATGGTCTCATCGGACGCCGTCAGTGGACGAACAATCTCGACCAACGACATCGCGGGCGCCGGATTGAAGAAGTGCACACCGCAGACCGCGTCGGGACGAGAAGTCTCCATGGCCAGTTCGATGACCGGGAGAGTTGAGGTGTTCGTCGCGATGATGGCACCGTGCTTGACCACGCGGTCGAGTTCAGCAAAGAGGTGCTTCTTGACGGCGAGATCTTCGACGACGGACTCAATAATCAAGTCGCAGTCGGCGAGGTCGGCGAGCGAGGTGGTGGCTGTCACGCGCGAACGAATGGCGTCGGCCTCGTCCTGGGTTTTCTTTCCACGTTCGACCTGCTTGGCGAGGAGCTTGTCGAGACCGACGAGCATCCCGTCGGCGGTGGCCTCCGAACGGCTGCGCACGATCACGTGGGCACCGGCGGTGGCCGCAACCTCCGCGATGCCGCTACCCATGATGCCGGAACCAAGAACGCCAACTTTGTCAATAGTCATGGCCCAACCTTACTCAGGAGTAACTCGGTGTTCGAGTGGGAGACTGACCAGATGACGACGCGCACATTCTTCCTTGGATCACTGGCGACATTGCCCGCGCTCTTCAGCGAGACCTCGCCGCTCGTCCTTCCTCGCGGCAGTGACGTGGTCATTCTGCCGACTGCCGCCGCCTTCACGGGGGCGACCGAAGCCGCCGTCGCCACGAGCACCGCCATCGAGCAGGCGGGACACGAGGTGGAAGCCCTCATGGTGACCGATCGTGCCTCAGCGAACGAACCGTATTTCGCGCAACGGGTCCGCGACGCCGCGGCGATTGTGGTGACCGATGGTTCCGCCCTGCACGCTCGCTCGACGTGGCGCGACACGCCCTTGGGCGACGCCCTTCGAGCAGCTGCCGTGCTCGTCGTCATCGGTGAAACCACCACGGTGCTGGGCGAGCACATGATCGACCCGCGCGGGGGTGCGCCGACGACCGGACTGAACTATCGCCCCGGGGCCGTGGTCACTACGTTGACCAGTTCCGAGCAGCGACAGAGATCGCGTGACCTACTCGCCGACGGCGAAATATTGATTGAACTTGGCCCTCTCGGCGTTATCGCGAACGACAACGGTGACTGGCTCGCTCTGAGTGCGTCGGATGTCTACGCCAGTCGAGCCGGCGTCGACATCACGCTCAACTCTCGGTAATGGTGACTGATTCGATGACGACTTGTTCGGTGGGCTTGCCCGAGCCCGTACCGATTGCGTCGATGGCCGCGACGACGTCAAGACCCTTGACAACTTTGCCGAACAGTGCGTACAGCGGCGGCAAACGAACTCCGTCGGGACCAGAGATCACGAAGAACTGACTGCCGTTCGTGTTCGGACCAGCGTTGGCCATAGCCAGCGAGCCGAGCTCGTAGCGTCCCGCCTTCGGCAATTCGTCGTCGAAGCGGTACCCCGGACCACCAGTACCGGTGCCCGTCGGGTCGCCGCCCTGCAGCACGAAGCCCGGAATGACGCGGTGGAAGATGATGCCGTCGTAGTAGTGCCAGCGGGCCAGGAAGACGAAGTTGTTCACCGTCTTGGGTGCACCGAGCGGGTCGAGCAGGATCTCGAGGGTTCCCTTCGAGGTGACCATGGTCGCGTTGTAGGTCTTGGACGGATCGATGATCATCGGCGGTTCGCCGGCGAACTTCTGCGTCTTCGGACTGGAACCGTCAGGATTCGGTGCGTCGGGCGTGGCCATGATCGATCTGCTTTCTGTTACTTATTTCGTGTTGGAGATGGTGACGTTCAAAATGCGGTTGTATACCGTCGGTGTACCGCCCGAGGAACCTTGGTTGTTGATCGCGGCGATCACGTTCGCGCCGGAGACGAGTTGACCGAAGTCCGTGTACGTATTCGGAAGAGCTTCGCCACTCGGGCCGGCGACGATAAAGAATTGACTGCCGTTGGAACCGGCTTGACCGGTATTGGCCATGGCCAACTCACCGTAGGCGTATTGCTTCTTCGGATTAGCCGCAGCCGCCGGATATTCGTCGGCCGGCACGGTGTAACTCACGCTGCCTTGTGTGGTGGCGTTGGAATATCCACCTTGGTCGACGAAGCCGGTGATCACTCGACCAAAGATCGAGCACTTGTAGTAGTTGTGCTCGGCCAGGAAGACGAAGTTGTTCGTATTGACCTTGGTCGTGTTGTTGTTCAACTTCTCGACGAAGGTTCCCGCCGTGGTCTTGAACGTTGCGTAGTAACTCTTCGAGACGTCCAGCGTGTACTTCGGTGGCGTCGTCCAATTCGGCATGTTCACCGTCGTCGTCACACTGGACGGACAGCCGTAAGCGACGGCAATCGCGTCGGCGGCCTTCTGCGCGGCTGACGCCGGGAGAGTGGTGGTCGTCGTTGAACTTGTCGTGGTGGTCGCCGCCGACTTGGACGGGTTGCTGTTCACGAGCAGGGCGACCGACGTGATCACGACGGCTGCGATCACGACCACAATGACGCCGGTCCGGATGTTCTTTTGACGCTTGGCCGCGCGCCGCTGGGCTTCGAGCTTCTCCCGGCGGGCGGCTTTTTGACGGGCACGCTTTTCTGTAGGCACGGACGCGATCCTACCGAACCCGCTTCGAAGGCCCGTGGCGCGCGCCACTAACTTGTTCGCATGGCCCTCGTTGTGCAGAAATTCGGCGGCACGTCCGTTGGCGACGCCGAGCGCATTCGCGCCGTCGCTGATCACGTGGCCCGAACTCGTCGCGGTGGCGATCAGGTCGTCGTCGTGGTCTCGGCCATGGGTAAGTCGACCGATGACCTGCTGCGACTGGCCGATGACGTGTCCCCGGTGCGACCGCCTCGCGAATTGGACATGCTGCTCACTGCCGGTGAGCGAATCTCGATGGCTCTCGTCTGCATGGCGTTGGCGGGACGCGGCGTCGAAGCAGCGTCCTTTACGGGTAGTCAGGCCGGCATCATCACGGACGCGGACCACACTCGCGCCAAGATTCTCGAAATGCGCCCCACGCGCATCCGTGAGGCTCTCGACGCGGGTTTGACCCCCGTCGTCGCTGGTTTTCAGGGAGTTTCCACCACGCGCGACATCACCACGCTCGGACGTGGGGGATCGGACGTCACCGCGGTGGCCTTGGCGGCCGCTCTCGGGGCCGACGTGTGCGAGATCTATACCGACGTGACCGGCGTGTTTTCGGCCGATCCCCGCGTCGTCAGCAAAGCTCGACGCCTCAACCGGGTGTCGTTCGACGAAATGATGGAGATGGCCGCGACGGGTGGTCGAGTCCTCATGCTTCGTTCGGTTGAATTCGCGCGCCGCCACGGCGTGCCGTTGCACGTGCGTTCCAGTTTCACCTGGGAGCCGGGCACGTGGATTGTGGAGGAGGATGCCACCATGGAAGACGCAGTGGTTTCAGCAGTGACCGACGACACGTCGGAGGCAAAAATTACCGTCGGAGGCGTCCCGGACCACCCGGGGGTCGCCGCGCGCCTGTTTCGCGAGCTCGCTGATCGAGGTATCAACCTTGACATGATCGTGCAGAACACCAGTGAGAATGGTCTGACCGACATCTCCTTCACCGTGGCGAAGACCGACATCGACGACGCCCACCGCGCGTGCGAGGCCGTGCGTGAGGAATTGGGTGCCACCAAGGTCTCCGCCGACGCCGGCATTGGGCGCGTGACGATCGTGGGTGCGGGTATGAAATCCAATCCTGGCGTCACCGCACTGATGTTCGAGACGCTGTCGAATCGCGGCATCAACATTGAGATGATCTCGACGAGTTCCATCCGAATTTCCTGTGTCGTTCGCGCCGATCGGGTCGAAGAGGCCGTGATCGCGCTGCACACGGCATTCGGACTCGACGCGGTCTCCTCCTAGGCTGGCGACATGCGAGTAGCCGTGGTGGGTGCCACCGGACAGGTGGGCACCGTGATTCGCGCAATCTTGCGCGAGCGAAATTTT
>Ga0208872_1000393_pt1 | contig 34094 bp, 30 predicted proteins | sample CryBogCBH12Aug08_FD_185508 | JGI IMG/M metagenome (GOLD analysis project Ga0208872, IMG submission 185508) | Freshwater microbial communities from Crystal Bog, Wisconsin, USA - CBH12Aug08 (SPAdes) | ecosystem: Environmental > Aquatic > Freshwater > Lake | place: Crystal Bog, Wisconsin, USA...
TTTTAGTGTTAAATACAACTGGCGGGTTTAGGAACACCCGCAATTTTAGTGGCTGTTTTAAGCGGAGCATTGGGAAATAATGCATAGAATTCTTTAATATCCACCACTCCACTCTTACCAATTTTACGGATACTGAGCGGGCTTTCTTTTGTAACCTCATCCTGGATATATGTAATTACATCCCAGTGGCGGGGTGTTAATTCAATAGCATTTTCTTTCGCAATTTCTTCACCAATGGATTTTTCCCATTGCGCAAAATTGGTCAGGTACCCTTCTTCATTTACGGTAACTGTTTTACCAGCAATTAATTTTTCCATACAATAGTATTTATTTGTTGTTTAAAATTTAATCAAAATGTTTTCCTGCTTCCTGCATATTGGCAGAGACAAAGGGTATATGAGTGCCTTTTAAAAGCACATTCCAGTAAATCCAGCGGAAAGCCAGTTTACCCATATGATTCATCCTGCTTTCTTTTAACAGGCGGAGTGGGCCCAGTCCGGGAAATGGGAAAGTACCTTCTACAGGTTCATGAGTATAGTTAAAGTCGATCAGTAAAGCCTTACCACCACCTGTTTCAATAAAGCAGTTGGCATGCCCGTCAAATTCATCCTTTAATGGTTCTCCTTTGATATAATGAAGGATGTTTTCTGTAAGGATCTCCGCTTCAAAATGGGCTACAGAGCCTGCTTTGCTGGCTGGGATATTACTGGCATCTCCAATTACAAAAATATTTGGGTAAGCTTTTGATTGTAAGGTGGCTTTATGGGTAGGTACAAAATTCAACTCATCTCCCAGTGAAGAACGTTCCATCAGTTCATCGCCTTTATTGGTAGGTACGGTCACCAGCAGGTCAAATGAAATTTCCTTACCACCATAATCGCGCATCACTTTCTTTTCATTGTCAATACTTTCAATGGCAAAATCACCTACAATAGCTATATTTTTTTCTACCAGCAAATGTTCCAGTGCTTCTGTAGCTTTTGGTTTTGTAAAAGCACCGCTCATAGGTGTTACATAAGTAATGTCCACTTTATCCCGCATATTTTTATGCTTAAAATAAGAGTCCGCCAGAAATGCAAATTCCAATGGAGCTACCGGACATTTAATGGGCATTTCTGTAATATGTACCACCAGTTTACCCCCTGGCCAATCCCTCAGTTTATTTCTTAAATTCAGTGCCCCTTCAAAAGTATAAAAGTCAAATATGGAATGATACCATTCTTTTCCTTTCATTCCTTCTGTTTCTTCCGGTGCAATTTTTGCACCAGTGGCAATAATCAATAAATCATATGGAATAACAGTTCCGTTTTTCAGTTGAACCTGATTTTTTTCAGCCATTACTTCTTCAATAGGTTCATTGATAAAGTTTGCTGCTTTGGGAATAAATTCTGCTATGGATTTAATGATATCTGAAGGCTCATACATATCAAAAGGAAGAAACAAATAACCTGGCTGGTAATGATGTTCCTTTCTTTCATCAATAATGTTAATGCTCCATTCAGCTTTATCCAGTTCATGTGAAAGATGGTTGGCCATCATTGTTCCGGCTGTTCCTGCACCCAGTATCACAATTTTTTTCATAATGCTTATTTTACCTTGATTTCATATTAGCAGAACAAAATTATTTTGAGGGTATAGGGTGGTCTGTGATAGGAGTTACTTATCAGTATGACTTTTATCAGCAAATAATAAATGTTTAAACAAATAATTTAGTATGCTATGGTAACAATTGTTACTAACCAAAGCTTCAACCTGAATTATCTTTGCTGCTTTAAATAATTAATTGGATAAATCAGGGTCTGGTAATACAAGATTTTAACTGTACTAATGAATTGAGATGATAATCAATAAACGATTATAGATTTAAAAATGAACTGCTTCAGTTAATTTTCATTTTCATGTGCAATTCTTATTAACTCATCCTGAAATTTATCAGGTTCTTCCACGCTTATATAGTGTGCAGCATTTTTAAACCAGATAATTTCTTTCTTTGGTGCAGTTACCTTATTACAATAATCAACAACCAATTCAGGAGCACAGGCAATTACATGGTCATGTATCCCTTCAAAAAAGTATAATGGAACTTCTATGTTATTAACAGATTTATTATTTGCTGTTTTATTGTTTTGATTTTTTGCTACATAATACTGGGAAAATTCTTTCCCTTTTTTTAATAAATCCAAATACCCATCAAAGTATAAAGGGGAGTTTTTAATAATGGAATCTAAATTAAGGGATAAGCGGTGATGGCCCCCATATTTAACAACTAAATCAATATAGGGAAACCTGTCTGCTTCTATTCTTTTTAGTCCTGCTGTATCGTTTGATTTTCGTAAAGTATCCTGCAACCATGTATAGGTTAATTCAACAGACTTATCCCAGTTAATTACCTGACCCATTCCTATATAAGCTTTTATAAATTCAGGGTTATTGGCAACCAATTGTAATCCAATAACACTTCCAAAAGAATGACCCAGTAAATAAATTTTTCTCTTATGAAATTTCTTTAATAAATATTTGATAAGCACTACAGCATCATCCCGTATTTGAATTTCAGATATTTTATTAGTATCCATTCCATCATAGTAAGATAAAGCTGTACCTCTATTGTCCCAATTTACAAATGTATAGTTCTGTACCAGCTTACTGGAATACATATAAGAGTAAAGCATGAATGATGAACCGGGGCCACCGTGCAGGTACAATAATATAGGATTGTTTATATCATTTGATTGAATATGAACTTTTTGTTTACATCCATTAATATTCAGGTCAAATAAACGATCAAACTTAATTGGTTTTTGACCACTTACTTTTTGACAATTACCGCAAAAAGAAAAAAGAAAGAATACAGCAAGTAAAGAAATTATTAATAAATATTTCATAAAATTCTTTAGTTACGTAATAAATAATTTCATTCAGTTGAAACTAAAATTAATTAAACCCAGTTAATTCAAATGTTCCAGAATTGCTTTTTCTTCCAGGTAACCACTGTTACGCCAGGTTTGCTGTTTATTTTTAAATAAGAGTAAGGTAGGAAGAGAATCAATGCCCATCTGTTTCATCAGGACCTGGTTATCATCTGCATTGATCCTTATAACCGTTACTTTATCCTTGTCTTTTTCTTGAATAGATGCTAAATAAGGCTTCATCCGCATACAAGGTGCACACCAGTCGGCATACACATCCACCAGCACCATTTTATCGGTATTCAGCAAGGCATCAAACTGTTCTTTTGTCATTCCTGCAGATGCAGCAGTTCCTGCAGCTTCGGGCAGTCCGGCTGACCTCCACTGCATAATACCTCCTTCCAGTTCATAGACCCTGGACAAACCTGCTGCTCTCATTTTTCTGGCGGCTGCCGCACTTCTGCCTCCGCTTAAACAATACACAAATACCGCTTTCCCGGTATCCAGCTTACTAACCGATTCCGCAAAACCATCATTTCTGATATCCAGGTTTACCGCATTGGGTAAATGCCCTTTTGCAAATTCTTCCGGCGTGCGTACATCAATCACCATTGCACCGGGTGTTTGCTGTATTTTATCTGAAAACTGCTGTGCAGTTAATTGAAAATTATCATCCGTTGCAGATAATACCCCCTGTCCATTGGAACAGGAATACAGGGAAATAATCAGTAAACTGAACAATAAATACTTTACGTTTTGCATATTTCGATCATTAATAAATTCAAATATATTAGTTTCCCCCGCAAGAATTATCCATCCTCTCAACAGTCGGCATAACTACACCCTTCCACCGGCAATATAAATGCACGTAGCGGAAAACCATCCTGCTTTCCCGCATTGAAGCCTTTTACCAGTTCCACCGCTTTTACGGCTTTCTCATTCTCTGTAAAACTAAAGAAAAATAAGGCACTGGTAGCTGCATCACTCCTGGCAAACCAGTTATTCAAGAGGTAATTATTATGTTCTGTTTTATGCCCGATGGTTTCAGATACACTGAATACAGGCACCGCTGCTGCTTCTAAAATATGGGAAACATGCTGCATGTCTTCCTTAATACTGGTGATAATCAACATTTTCATATAGCTTGTTTTAATGGTTCGCTTTTTTACGCATCATTCTGTAATACAACAGGGGTACTACCAGTAAGGTAAGGAAGGTAGAAGTAACAGTTCCACCCATGAGTGATATAGCCAGCCCCTGGAATATAGGGTCAAACAAAATTACCACTGCACCCAGTGCTACTGCTCCTGCTGTTAATAATATGGGGGTGGTTCTTACCGCTCCAGCTTCTATAATGGATTGCTTTAATGGTATCCCTTCAGCCAACCGGATATTAATAAAATCAATCAGTAATACCGAATTCCGCACCATCACCCCGCCCAGTGCAATAAAGCCGATCATGGAAGTGGCTGTAAAATAAGCTCCCATCATCCAATGGCCAATCACAATTCCTATTAAGGACAGGGGTATTGCTGCCAGCATGATGATAGGTACCGTAAAATTCTGGAACCATCCTACAATCAGCATATAAATAATAATAATCACTACCAGGAAAGCTATTCCCAAATCCCTGAATACCTCATAAGTCACCTGCCATTCGCCATCCCATTTCAGGGTATAATTATCTTCCATTTCGGGCTGATGAGTATATTCTTCTTTTAGTGAATACCCAGCAGGCACTTTAAGTGTTTTTAAACTGTCTGATATTTTACTGATGGCATAAAAAGGGCTTTCCATTTTACCGGCCATTTCTGCGGTTACATAAATCACCCTTTTCTGGTTTTTCCGGTAAATGCTTTTCTCTTTGATATTGCGGTGTATGGTTACCAGGTCGCCAACGGATATGGCCATGCCCTGCTGGTTAATGACTTTAATATTCTTTAGCGCAGAAAGATCTGATTTGTCTGCATCTGCCAGTTGCAGTTTGATATTTACCTGGCTATAAGCATCCGGGCTGTGTAAGGTTCCGGTATTTTGTCCGGATAATGCTGCATTCATCACAGCTACCACCTGTGCCGGTGCCACACCATATTGCATGGCTTTCTCTTTATCTACTTCAAAATCATACTGCGGCTGATCGTGCTCCACCCGCCAGTCCACATCCACCACATCGGCAGTATGCTGTAACCTGTTTTTCACCTCAGCGGCAATCGCTACCTGCTGGTCATAATCCGGGCCGTAAATTTCTGCCACGATGGTTGATAATACAGGAGGGCCGGGTGGTACTTCCACCAGCTTTACATTGGCATTGTATTTTTTGGCAATCAGCTGAATAGCTGCCCGCATTTCTTTTACGATCTGGTGACTTTGCTTCTTACGGTCTGATTTATCAATCAGGTTTACCTGTATATCTGCTACATTATCTCCTTTGCGCAGATCATAATGCCGTACCAGTCCGTTAAAACTAATCGGGCCAGCCGTACCCACATAACCCTGATAATTAACCACCAATGGCTGGGTAGCAATATAACTGGCTATTTCATCGGTTACCGCTGCTGTTTTTTCCAGTGTGGTGCCTTCAGGCATATCAATTACTACCTGAAATTCATTCTTATTATCAAAAGGCAGCATTTTAACAGCTACTGCTTTGAAATAAAATAAGGACAGGGATGCAAATAAAACCACGATAATACTGATCATGAAAGTCCATCTTTTCCACCTGCTTTTCAGCATAGGGTTAATGGTGGAATAATACATTTTATAAATACCCGTCTGTTCTAACGATACAGGCGCTTTTTCATTTCCGTGCCCTTCTTTTTCACGCAGAAAAATATAACCCAGGTAAGGTGTTAAGGTTAAAGCCACAATTAAAGAAAGCATCATGGCAATACTGGCCCCAATGGGCATCGGGCTCATATAAGGGCCCATCAATCCGGATACAAAGGCCATGGGTAATACAGCCGCTATCACCGTAAAAGTGGCCAGGATGGTTGGGTTACCCACTTCATTAATGGCATATAAAGCTGCCTGGAGAAAAGGAAGTTTTTTCATTTTAAAATGCCGGTGCATATTTTCTGCAATAATGATGGAATCATCCACTACAATCCCGGTAATAAATACAAGGGCAAATAAGGTAATACGGTTTAGGGTATAGTGTAAAAAATAATACGCAAATAAGGTTAATGCAAAAGTTACCGGTACGGAAAGAAATACTACCAGTCCGCCCCGCCATCCCATGGCCAGCATAACAAATAAGGTAACTACTACAATGGCAATAAATAAGTGGAACAATAATTCAGATACTTTTTCCGAAGCAGATTCTCCATAATTACGGGTATTGGTCAGGTGTACTTCATTTGGTATCAGGTCTTTTTTTAACTGATTGACTTTATTCAATATTTGCTCCGACAAATGCATGGCATCTGCCCCTTTCTTTTTGGCAATTGAGAGGGTAACTGCCGGATAGGCTGATCGCAAAATTTTAGATGTATCTTCCTTACCCTTCCCGAAAAACACATACTGGGCAGGAACTTCCGGCCCGTCTGTTACGGTTGCAATCTGTTTTAAGTATACCGGTTTCTGTCCGTTTACACCCACCACCAAATTGGCCACTTCTGCTGCTGACGAAAGAAAATTTCCAGTTTCCACTGCAAAGGAAGTATCCTGTTTTAACAGGTTACCACTGGCCATCTGCATATTACCTGCCTGCATTTGCCGGGATACAGATAAAAAGTCCACATGGTTTTCTGCCATCTTATTTTTATCCATCACCACTTTCACTTCCCTGCTTCTTCCACCCAGAATATTAATGGCTGCAACATCCGGGATCTTTTTTATTTCATTGGTCAGTGCTTCACCCATTTGTTTTAACTGGTAATCATCATATTTTTCACTCCACAGAGTAATACCCAACACCGGCACATCATCAATGGCCCTTGTTTTTACCAGCGGCATAGTAACCCCCTGGGGCATTTTATCCATATTCTTCATGATCTCATTGTACAGTTTTACCAGCGATCGTTCCACATCTTCTCCCACATAAAACTGAACAATCAGCATCGCCTGTCCTTTCATTGTGGTGGAATAAACATATTCCACTCCCTTAATATTGGAAACAATCTTTTCCAGCGGGGCTACTACCTTGGTCTCTACTTCCCTCGGTGCAGCACCCGGGTACCCAATCATGATATCTGCAATGGGCACTTCTATCTGCGGCTCTTCTTCCCTGGGTATCAGAAAAGTACTGTATCCGCCAATGAGTAAAAACGCAATCATCAATAAAATGGTTAGTTTGGATTTGATGAATGCTCCGGCTATTTTACCTGCAAAACCTTCTTTCATTATTTGACTATTTTAGGGCGTTACCGCAATTATTTATAATTCATAAACAGGATACTGCTTATTTCTTTTCCTGCACTGGTGCTCCGTTATACAGTTTTCCTTCTGCACCGGATATATAGGTTTCACTGGCATTTAAGCCAGATAATACTTCTGCCTGCTGCCCGCTTACCTTACCCAACCTTACCCAGCGTAACAAAGCTTTATGGTCGTCACTTACGGTATAAATCCCGGTCAGCTGATCGCGGTACACAATACTGCTAACAGGAACCATCACCGCTGCTGCGGTTGTATCTGTCTTTTTTGCCACTGCTTTGGAAGGAATACTGATATTCACATACATACCGGCATAAAGGGCCGATTTTTCTGATTCCGGAATATTGATTTTAACGATATACTGCCCGCCGGTAAACTGAGAAGACGGACTGATTTGTATGATGGAAGCATTAAAGCTTTTATTCAGTGATTTTACCTCTACCTGTAAGGCATCATGCAGTTGTATGCTTGCAATATCAGATTCTGAGATTGTGGCAGCTATTTGCAGGCTTCCTTTCTGTTCAATGGTTACAATTGGCATTCCCGGATTAGCCATACTACCAGCATCCATCATTTTTTGTGTTACTATTCCGGCAAAAGGTGCTGTTAACCTTGTATAAGCCAGACTGGCATTAATTTCATTGCGCATTTGCCGGGCAGCTTCTAATCTGGATTGCACCGCATGATACTGTAAGGTTACATTGTCCAGCTCTTTTGCTGTAGCACTTTTTTGCTGGTATAAGACAGTAAACCGGTCTAAGTCTTTCTGTGCATTTTGAAGGGTAGCTTCCGCTTCTTTAATCTGGGCGTCCACCTGTGCCCGTTTAGATAAGATATCTTCATTACTGATGGTTGCCAGCAACTGGCCCTTGCTTACTGCATCTCCCACTTTTACAGTCAATTGAGTAATATAGCCCATTACCCGGGTACTGATATTCACGGTCTGGGAAGCTTCCACCTGGCCACTGGCCGTAATATTTTTATCACTATTGCCGGTAGGAGTAGATAGCGTAACCATTACCGGTTTAGCTTGGTCAGTATCCTGACCGGCTTGCTTTTTATCAGACGAGCATGCAGTAACAGATACAATTACAGCAAACAGAAATAAAGAAGAGGTTATTGATATAGACTTATACATATGACTGATTTATTTAGTATTGGATGAGGTTAATAATTGCAGGTAAGCTGCTGTAACCTGCAGGTTACATAATGACTGGCGGTAATTGAGTTGCTGGCGGGATAACTGGTTAGCAGCCAATAACACATCGGTAGTAGAAACCAGCCCCTGTGCATACCGGTTTTGTAGAATGCGTAAAGCTTCAGCAGCCTGTTCCACCGCTAATTTATTTTGTACCATACTGGCGCGGGTATCGTTCAAATCCCGTACTGCCTTATTCAGTTCCAGCCGGCTCTGGTCTTTCTGCTGTTTTAATTCCTCAGACAGTTTATTTCTTTCCAGGCTTTGGGTTACAATAGCGTTTTTGGTGGAATTACCTTTGAATATATTCCAGGATAACTGAATGCCTGCCAGGTAAGCATTGGCACCAAAACCCAGTACAGCAGCATCATTCAGCTGATAAGACCCAAAAGCATTTACTGTAGGCAGGTAACGCTTTTTAGCAGACTGAATCATCAGGTCGCTCGCTTCCAGTCCACGTTGCATGGCCAAAAAATCAGCCCTGTTATCGTTCAATACATAACTGCTGTCTGATACAACAGGCAGGTAATCATTTGCTGTAACTGTATAAATGATACCCGGCTCTTTCCCCATCAGCAAACCCAGGTAATCGGCTGCATTGGCAATATTGGATTTTGCAGCAGTAAGACTGGTCTCCATTGTAGCCACAAAAACCTTTGCATTCAATACATCCGATTGTTGCACCAGCCCCTGCCGGGCATAATTATCAGACTTTTCTGCCACCTGCCGGGCTGTAGTTACAGATTCTTCCAGCACTTTTACAGCATCATAAGCCAGTGATAGTTGCAGGTAAGCTTTCTCAATTTCAAAACTGATATATTCTTTGGTACGCTGTGTTTTATATTGATAAATCTCCGTCTCTTTATGAGCAGCTTTACGCATATACACCATATCCATATTGATTACCGGCTGCTGTAATTCCAGTTTAGTCATAAAATCCGGTGTACCGGAGGGATGATTCAGCAGGTCCGGGTTAAAATCATTCTGTGTAATGGTTTTTTGCTGTAGTTTAAAGCCAAATGCATTCAGCGGATTGTTGGTAGTCAGGGCAGTATAGGAAAAAGCAAGCTGCGGCAGGTACACCGCTTCCGTTTCCTTATACTTCGCCCTGGCAATCTGTTCTTCCATTACAGAAATGCCAACAGTCCTGTTATTTTTTAATCCCGCTTCCAGTGCATCTTTTAACAGTAAAGGTTTTACTTCCTGGGCATCCGGCTGCAGAAAGAGCAGCCCCAGTAAAACAGCTAACGAATACTTTAACATCTTGATTTATTGATTTGACGCGAAAGTATAGGGCAGGCAGCTTTCTGTCTGTAACATATATCACTATATAAAGAGGGAAAAGGGATCGCATCAATCAAAAAATAAATTCAATAAATAATTTTACTATGCTGCAAATTAGTTGTGTCACATTATCTTAAAAAATATTAAAATCGTTACTACAGATTTATAGGAGTATTTGCATCTATAGCAAGTGTACTTTCAAATCATTTAACGAATTATAGAATTTCAATGCCTTTTTGTTATTTTTTAAATACGAAATTTATTTTCCGATTTTTTTTATTATTTTTTTTTATTTATTTATTGAATTGTTGTTTCTTTGTAATCCCTGCTTGCTTAAAATAAAATCGTATATTCTATATTTTATATAAATTAAGTTTATATAAAATAATCTATTATTGTATTTTTATTACTAAATAATGCGTACAACATTTTTTAAAAAAAAGGTGCTAAGTTTACTTATTAATTCTCAGTATTATACACAAGAAATCTTTAAATCAGCCTTTTCTTTCAAACCAAAATTAAAAATATTATTTCCTGAAAAAGGGTTTGACTTTAATACCAAACTGGGCTTTTATTTTTCAAGACATGAAATTAGCTTTGCTAAAATCACATTAGATAATATTAAAAATAATGATTTAATAATAGCTCTTGATATGCATGATATTGAATTCCTGAGCAACCATAAAGATCTTAAACCCAATTGTTTAATTCCAATTCCAAATATTGAATTAATTAATTTATGTAATGATAAATTTTTATTCAATAAAACAATTGTCCAAAATGGGTTTGGCAGGTTTATACCTAAAATAGGCCAGAATTTACCTTATCCTTATATCCTTAAAAAAAGTATTGCATTTGGAGGAAGTGATTGCTATATCATAAAAAATGCAAAAGAAGAAACGCTATTCAAAGAACTGCTCGATGATCCTAATTACTTTTGCCAGGAAATTATTAAAGGAAATACAGAGTTTGCTACCCACTTAATAATAAGAAACCGAAAAATTGCTGCTTCTTTAACCATAAAATATATTTTCGAAAGCAATATACAGATTAAAGGACAGGACAAATATGTTTGCAGATATATATCAAATTGCAATTATATTGATTTATTTTTAGAAATTTTGAATACAATAGATTTTGAAGGTATTTGTTGTGTGAACTATAAAATTGAAAATAACATCCCATATATTTTAGAAATAAATCCTAGAATTGGAGGAAGCCTTAATCCTTACTTTTTTTCATTCGTTAGACAAATTCAATAGTGTATAATTTTTTCCTTAGCATAATAAATTAAACTTTTCTTTTCCATTTACCAAACAGGTTTGCAATTCAATAGGCTATTAATCTGCCATATTTACACCTTCAATTTGTACAGGTTTTGTTTTAATAGAATTTGAGATATAGGCCTGTTTCAATAAGACTTGAAAAACAAGAATCATTTAGAGCAATTGGCGAATATTTAATTTCATTAGCTGATTTGAAACAAGAAATAATAGGTAAAATGTATTAACCCAAATGAAGTAATTCGGATAATTTCATATTAAACCTATCAAAGGCTACCTCAAAATTCCAGGTAGCCTTTTTTATTAATCCCAACTGAAAACAGAATATCCCCACTCCATAATTACATTAATCAAACTTTCGGTTTCCCCACTACAAAAAAGGTATCAGCACGGCAATCGGATAGTAGTCGGCTCATGTCAAGTCCGTCATTTGACGGACTTGGTCCTAACCGATTCCGAACCGATAGGCGTGCTGGCACCTGCCTGACCATGATAATTCTGCCCTTTTTCAGGGTTTTTTAGTAATTCTTTTGAACATTTGCCCGATAGTAAAATTGTATTTCATTTTGAAATTGCTGGGAAATGCAAGGGAACAGATCTTACGAAACTGGTTAATGAGGGTAGAGTTTATTATTCAGGAAATAATTCAGAAAGCGTTATGACTTTAAAAAAGTTGCACGAATATCTCAATCCGTAATAAAAGGAATCTTCGCATTTACATATTGGGGAAGCTGAATCTGTTCTTTTAGTTTCAGAAAGGTATCATAAGGACCATTTGCTATAAACAGGTTCAAAATCCAGGCAGGCACGCCGTCTCCCGGATCAATTTGTACCCGGTATTCGATCCTGAATATTTTATTTATAAGTGGTGTGATGATCCAGTTGGATCTGGAATATTTAATCCGGACAATATGCTTTTTTTCAGGCATAAAATCATTCACTCCGTTTGATTCAATCGTTACAATCTTATTACTGCTGTTTTGTACCACTTTTAAACGAGCAATCAGATCTCGGTTTTGAAATGGCCAGGGTGCCATGACCTCTGTATAGAAAAAAATATCGGCATCACTGTTCTTTTTTAAAAATTGCGTTTTGGCAGCTTTATAGACCCACTCATAATGTTTATTTACATCTAATACTACCGCAACCGGTTGTGAGATTCTTCCATTAAATTCACATTCCACTTTTATTTCATCTACTTTGAAGTTCTTGGTTTTGCGGGTAAATACTTTAATACCGTTCTTGTCTTTTTTCAAGGACCAGTCTTCTTGTGATTTTCCTGAAAATTGAAGAAGCAGGCAAACCGATACTAATATTACAGAACAGTAATTCAAATTTTAGTCTTAATTGCAATATTAAATATACCGATTTTTTAAGTAACATCTGTTAAGCCCGAACCAAATTCACAGATTCTAATCGAAGGGGTAGTGCACACATCGCTGCATTAAAGGAAAAAATGCTTATAATGTATAAATATGTAGTATTAAAAAGCAATCAATCCTTACCAGGGTTTAAATCTGCCCTATAATGGCAATAAAAAACAGTCTATATGGCGTGTAAGGTCATTAGCTAATCTCTTTCCCTATTTAAAAAGGCTATAAACTTTGTTGCGATATCTTTATCACCTTTTTTTAGCATTGTTACATAGGATTTGATTATCTGCTGAAAATAAAAACATTAATTGTAGAGTTTATTCATCAATGGCTGAGAGGTATTTAACTCAAACTCATTTTCGTTTGCTTTCTGAAAACCACCAAAACCACATTTTTTATCCTTTTTAAATTACAGATATCACCTAACAAATACATTATTATCAAATTGTTGTTGCAGTATATCACCTTTTCATATACAATTTTGTTATACGCATCATATAAAATAATCGTATCGGAAATGTCTTGATTTGAAATAAAGCTAACCCCTCCTGCATTTTTTAATTGAGAAATTTTCCGGATAGTAGTGGTAAATCCAACGAAACTATAAAGTATTAAAGATTTTAAATAAAAACGGTTTTTGATAATTTAATAGATAACTTTTACTGCAATTTCAAATTCTGAATTTATTTCGTTTATTTTATTTTCATTGAATTTTATGATAAAAGAGAGTGTTGTGGAAATTATTTTCAGGTCTTCTTTCATGGAACTGATTTACTATTTCTCCCGTTTGTGATTTGATCTTTTTTCTATGATAATTTCGCAATAACTCCGGTAGAAACTGCCAATACAATCATAATATATTCAATAAAATATTCCTTCCCTGGTTTTGACTAATGCAGTAATTGCTGGTTATAATATACTTCCATATTTTTTTCAGATGATAGGTTTAAAGTACCAGATTCTCAGTTTAGTTCTTTGTCTGCTGGTTCATTACAGATGTTATACTCTTCATTAATAGTTACAATTTATAAAAAAGATTTACTTTTAAAAAATTTACGAAAGATTCAGACAAAAAACAAGTTGACTTTTAATTAATACCTGAAAAACAGGGTAAAATCTGTCACTGCCGTTGCAGTTTAAGATGACTCAGCTTCCAGTACTGAAAAGGCTTTTCATACTTAATATATAATACATTGTATAATCATTTGTTGCTATTCTACTTTATTTTAGTCAAAAGAAAATGACTAATTTTTTTATATATATCAAGTAACTCTTCAATTAATGTTATAAATCTATTAGGGAAAATTAATACTTGTACTATCAGAATATAGAAATCAGATTTACATCTGATACATGAAGAAATAAGTATTGACATAGGAAAAATGAATTCATAAAATTCAAAAAGATAAATTTGATAATAAGAACTCTCAGATATTGCAAATATAATCTTAGAATTATATATATATTGCCTGATTAAAGCATAACTACTGTAAAAAAAAAGAGCAAAGATAATAATGTAATTCTTCAATAAATAAAGCATTCCTATGAGACCAATTACTTCGAAAATAAATATAATTATAACTATTTTTTTTAAATATTCAATTTTATATTTTTGTACAATTGTATTTAAACCAACTAGTTCATCAGCTTCTTTATCCTTGAATTGATGCCAAATTATTCCCCTTAAACCATAAGATAGTGACCAAAGAAATACCGTTAATACCCAAATAAAATCTGGCTCCAGTTTATTTATACTGAACACAAACATTATTATAGCAATTGAGGGAAAACTATGAGCTCCTAAAGCATCAGACAATATTCCAAAATACTTCCTTTCTTTAAATCTAAAAGGAGGAATTGAATAAAGAGAATATGCCAGGAGTGAAAATAAATACCAGTATTTAGAATAACCATAATCATTTAAATATATTAATACATATATTTGAAGAAAAATTGTTAATGTTAAAATTAGATTGACATTTATTTCCGACATGCTTGAAAACAAATTTGATTTACCGGCTATTAAATCAATTTTTTTATCAGTAATATCATTTATTATACTAACATATATTGCTGAAGAAGAAATAATAAATAATAGCCTTAAAATATTTTTCCAATTATCTGAAATACAATACCCATAAAGATAAATCGTAGTATAAAAAACTGTTAGTAAGGGAGGTATTTTATACAACCACCAATCATTATACCGAATAATTTTAAAATATTTAAATAAATTCATTTTACTTTATTATGATGGCAGCTATTTTTTCTTAAATGCCAGAACCTTATAATATTGTTAATTTCGAGCATCTTATTACAAGCCTTAATTGGACTTACACATAACATAAAGTATATCAAGATCAGTGATTCTTTTATTTTATTTTCTATAAAAATATTTCTATATAAACTTTGATATAAAGAATTAATACGAAGTTCATTGATTTTTTGCATTTCAAATTTATTAATTATTTTTTTATTTTTATTTAATATTATATTAAAATCATGATAAAAAATTGATTTCATTTTCTGATTATGATTAAGACTTTCGTAAATATTATCACCAATGAAATATTTTGTCCATAATGGTGATTTACAAAAAGCAGCCTTACATTTTTTAGTTAATATTATTCTTAATACATATTCCCAATCATCTGCAACTTTTAATGTTTCTTCCCAATTCCCTACCATTGAATCTTTATTAAAAACTAATGCAGAAGATGGTGACGGACATGTTTTTAAATAAATATTCTTTAGGTTTTCATATTCAAAATAAATCCAAGATTGGTTAGCATATTTTAACTCTGTAAAATACATTTTCAATTCCATAAAATTATCTAATGTTCCAAAAGCTGAATTAAACTTTCCATCTCCTTTATCAGTAAAATAATTTGCAAAAACAAAATCTAAATCAAATTCAATCATTTGATTTATACATTCAGTCAAAAAATTTGGGTGCCAAAAGTCATCCGAATCTAATGTACATATAAATTTTCCTTTTGCTACTTTAAGGCCAGCATTTCTTGCATTAGCCTGCCTGCCATTTTGTTTATATATATAATTAACATTTGCAAATTGATTTACTACCTCCTCAGTATTGTCAGATGAGCCATCATCAATGACAATAATTTCAATATTCTTATACAGCTGATCTTGCACTGATTTAATAGCCCTACCAATAATTTTACCCCTATTGTAGGTAGGTATTATTACAGAAACTAATGGTAAGACTAAAGAATTCATTGAAAATTATTGAGTTTCAAATTTTGCTTCCAAGACAATTTTAATAATTTCATTTGCGAACAATTTTTCAGGTACTGTTTGAAATCTTCGTTCAATATATTTTGCTGCTTTATTCCCAATTTCTTCCCACTTATTTCTGAAAGTCCAAGCCCTTTCCAAAGCATCTTCAAAAGAATGAATATTTATGTTTCCGATAAATCCGTTATCTCCATCCGTTATAATTTCTGAATTTCCTCCTGCATCTGAAACAATAACAGTTCTTCCAGCAGCCATAGCTTCAAGCATTGCCAATGGCATGCCTTCTGAGCGTGAAGGAAGAACTAAGGCATGGTGAGTATGCCATACACTCGCAATATCCTCCACAAATCCTTCAAACTTAACATTTTCAACATTCAATAATTTTGCTAGTTCAACTAGTGATATATAATCAGTTCCTTCTCCGATAAACGAGACATAAACTGGTCTTGATTTCCACTTTGATGATGAAAGTATTTTTAATAAAATATCCTGACCTTTATCTAGAACAAAAAGACGCCCCACACAGGCAAGATGAAAACCATTTTCAGTAGATGGATATGGAATGTTATTGTATAATAATTTTATAGGATTATTAACTATTAAAGCATTAGTAAGACGAATACCAAATTGCTGTTCCGTTAAATTTAAATTATGTTTTGATACAAAAAAACATTTTTCAGCATTTAATAATCCTATTTTCATAAATGGCCTAGAATTTTTATTAGGCCAAAAAAAGTCGACGGCTTTTTGAGATATGGTTGCATAGGATATTCTATGTAGGTAAAATTGATAAGCATATTCTAATCCATCAAAATTTATACCTTGGGCAATAATTACCAGTACCGGATTAATTTCTTTTGTTTTGGTTATAAATGGATATTCAAAAATTATTTTTTTTGCCTCAGGTATTCTAAAAACTCTTTTTATTTTTTTTAATAATTTATTACGAAGGAAAGCTTTACCTTTTTTCTGTTTTTTTTGTGACTCTTTCAACTCAATTAACTGAACATTATTTTTTGCTAACTCTTTAAATTTATTATGCTCAAAATTAATTGTTGATTTAAGAACAAATATTTCATATCCTTCCTCTTGTAAATAAGGAATCGTTTTTAGCCATAATTCTTCACTCCCTCCCCAATCCTCTTCAATTGTACTGAATATAACAATCCTATTTTTAATCATCTATTCTATTTATTGGATAAGTATAAATTAATATTAATTTTATCTATTGAATAAACTTCAAATTAATCAATTACTGATTTATCAGAAAAATGTATTTAAATGATTGTTTTCAAAAATTTATACATCATTCTTAAACTGCGATAAATATGCTCCCTCAATAGCAATAAGTTTATGATGTGTACCTTCCTGAACAACATTTCCATTTGATAATACATAAATGTAATCAGCATGTTTTACAACCGAAAGTCTATGGCTGATTAAAATTACTCCACGTGAAAATATGTCTTCTCTTAATTTCTTAATCAGTTCATTCTCTGCCTGTGAATCAATTGCACTGGTAGCTTCATCTAAAATAATAAATTTACTCGGTTTATAAAGAGCTCTAGCCAAAGCTAGTTTTTGCCATTGCCCTATACTTACTTCATGTCCAAAATCAAATAGTTTACCCATCATTGAATTATATTTATCGGGAAAAGTGTTAATAAAAGAAGAAGCTCCGGATAATTCTGCAGCTGTATTTATTTCAATTTCATTGTAGTTTTGGTCAGGATTTCCCAAATATATATTTTCTCCTGCTGTAAAACAAAATTTACCGAAATCTTGAAAAACAACACTTATTTTATCCCTATATTCTTTTATATCAATTTTATTTATACTGTTATTTCCGAAAAATATTTCTCCTGAATCTGGCTCATATAATCTTAATAAAACCTTGATTAAAGTTGATTTTCCAGAACCGTTCAGACCCACAATAGCTATTATTTTGTTATGTGGAATAATTAATGAAAGATTATTTAATACCTTTTTATCTGTTCCCGGATAAGCAAAACTTATATTTTTTATCGCAATATCAAAATTTTTAGCCTCTGTAATTTGTGCGGATTTTGATAAGACAATTTTTGGCGATAGTGAAATCAATTCAAAAAAACTTGATATGTATAAACTATTTTGAAAAAGTGAGGAAAGGTTAGAAGATATATTTTGCATTACACCAAAAGATTGAAGCAAAGCGAGTAATAACAATGTTATATCTCCAATTGAATTTTTATCAGAAATTATATTAAACGAAATAATTCCTATACATAAAATAAATCCGAGGGTTGAAATTACACCTACAATTGTTTCATACAATAGGGTTTTTCTCTTAATTTTAATTTGTTCACTATTGATATAATTATGAATTTCATTAAACATTTTTATTAACATATTTCCAAATCTAAAAACACGAATTTCCTTAGCAAATTGATCACCGGTAATGACTGATCTTATATAATTTAATTTTCGTTCAGAAGGTGTTTTTTTTACATGCCAATTATATAATACTCTATTTGAAAATACTTTAACAAAATAGGATGGTAATACAATTAGAAATATTGAAGGGAACAGCACCCAGTTTACTGAAATGATAATCGTCAAAAAACCAATACCAGTAATAATATTTTTACTTATTTCTAACAGATTATTTAAGATAGCAATTGGCCTGGTATTTCCTTCTTCATAGGCTCTTTTTAATGTATCAAAGTATTGAGGGCTTTCAAAATACTCTAAATCAAGTTCAAGGGCTTTTTGAAAAATAATTTTATCAATTCTTTTTGATAAACCAATTATGTTTAATTCCTTTATATAAGATGAAATTGATTGAAATGAAATGAATAATAAACTTACCACTGAAATTTTTATTAATTGTACAGTAATAGATTTTTTTATAAATAAAATTGAATTAAAGTGTGTAAGCAGATTTAATAATATTTTAAAACAGTATAGTGAGTAGAAATAAAAAAATGTTTCTAAAAAAATTGATATAACTGTAAGTATTGTAAGCCATTTAGAATATTTAAAAATTAATTTAAGTGTTAATAATAAGTTTTTTTGAAATGAAAACTTTTCTAAAATTGGAAAAAACTTTTTAAACATTAAATGTATTATTTTAAAATTCATTATACCTCGAAATAGCTTCTATACAAAAGGCTGTAGTTAATTCCTCGCTCCCCCAGCCTAATAGTTTCTTAGGACCTATATAAAAAACTGACCAACGGGGCCAGTTTCCTTCTTTTGCCTGAGTGCTTATTAAATAGTTTCTTGCATTAGACATTTCAATGCAACTATGACCTAAATTAATTAAACTACATAAGGCCAAAGCAGTTTCAAGAATAGATTTACCAATACTACCATCAAGGTTTACATTTGAAAGAATACGAATAATAATAGGGGTTTTAATGGGTTCCAGTTTCTTGATCCCTCTGTTATAATTTCTGGAAAAAAAATAATAAACTGCTATTGGATCCCTATACCATAAATCACAATCCCCCTCTTTCTCAGAATTTATGATCGTTATCATATTTTCAATAATTGGCAATGTTTCCGGTATTTCCCCTAAATAGTAAAGTACATTGGCATTTACTACTGCATCAAAATTATCTTTAAGTACTGTTGCATATATTTTTGAATAAAATAAACTTTGAATAGTTCCAATTAAATTATAAAATATGTAACTTCTATATGAATAATATTTCAATTGTTTTAATCTGAATTTGAACCAGGTATAATAAAGGCCTTTTGAATCCCTATTTGATAATATTAAATTTTTATTACTTGGATTTGGGAAATCAATTTTTTTATCCCGATATAATGCACTTATAAAACAAGTGTCATCCAAATCATTTGGTATTACATTTCTATACCGGTGATATCTCGAGAAATAATTCCAAAGCCCTCCTTTTTCCATTTGGCCTCCTAAAAAAGCTAAACTCTTTGATTGAATTTCCTCAGATAAATCTGAAAGAATATACTGTAAAGAATGACAAATCAAAGCAGTAGTGAATATATTAGCATCTGGTCGAATCCAACCTTTCATTGCTGCATCACCAGAAACATAAGATGCAAACTCACCATTAGGGAATTGATGGTCAAATAAATATTTCAAACCCTTGCAGACAGGTTCATCTGAGATCTTTTTATCCTTTAATACCATATAAATATATTTTATATTATTTATAAAACAGCTGATAGTGATTTATCCTTTTCTCCTGGCTTATTAAAAAGAATTAGGAATTCTTATATTGGCTGAAATTTGGCTTTTAACATTAAGGAAATATAATTTAAGGTTATTATTATTAATTTTACTTTAATATGTACCACCTTGCATTACGAATCAAAAGCTTTTCATTATCGATAGTAGTTTAAATCAAATCCCTTTTTTAAATTCATTTTAAATCTAACCTTAAAGGAGATATTGCATTTTTCCATTTCATCGAAAATCTTATTGCAATTAAGTACAAATTAATCAAACAAACAGAATTTCATTCAATGGTATTTCTTTATTTATAAAAGGTGACTGTTTTTTGAATTGAAATGGTTAATATTTAATTGATGTAAAAGAGGAAAAAAATTTACAACCCGAAAAAGTTAAACACTATTTTGATGGATATTATTAAAAAATAATTTCTTTTTTGTAAATAACCATGGGAAATCTACCTTAAGATGCAATAAAAAACGCAAACCTATACTGGTATTGCGTTTTATTCTTGATTCTGCGGAGAGTGAGGGACTTTAACCTTTAAAAATAGATACCCATTCATTTTACATGAACCTCAATAAAAACCAGCATAATCAATAATTACAGTTAACGCCGTTTAAAAATAGTTAAACTAATTATCAAATAAATTGCCCCCTAATTTGCCCCCTAATTAAAATTAGTATTATATTTGGGTAAGGTTAAACGCTTCATTTATGGGTACAATCCGTTTTGAACTTCGTACAGATAAGCCAGACAAAGAAGGCTTATTTCCGCTGGAACTTATTTACTCAATTTCTGGCCAGCGCAAAAAATACGCTACAGGTATTAAACTTTATAAACAATACTGGGACAGGGATAATCAGGAAATCATTTATCTGGATAAACGGACAGCAAAAAAGCAGCTACCTACCATAGATTTCGACAAACTGCCCATTTCTAGCGAAGTAACTGAGATGAATAACAAACTTTCCCAGCTATCAAATGATATTGCAGCTATAGAAAAGAGGTTTGAACTGGATAAAGTTATTTATTCATCTGAAATGGTAATTGATCTTATTAAACAGAACCGGGGACCGGTTGTTAAGAAAGAACAAAACGGGGAAATCTTATTTAGTTTCATTGATCATTACATTGAAACCCACAAAACCACTAGGGAGCCGGGCAGCTTATCGGTTTACAGGTCATTAAAGGCACATTTAGAAGCCTACCAAAAGGAAACCCGCAAAAACATAACCTTCAATAATATTGATTACAATTTCTTCCAATCCTATCAAAACTTTCTGATTGAAAGGCGGGGATTGAATAACACTACAGTTGCAAAACAGCTTTCTACTATTAAAACATTCCTGAATTATGCCAAGCTGCAGGGAATGGAAGTCACAGGAAAATACAAAGATTTCAAAATAAAGAAAGAAAACCTTGAAGTAATCGCACTAACCAATGATGAGTTTGAAACCCTTTATAATCTGGACCTATCCAATAATAAAAAATTCGACCAGGTAAGGGATGTATTCTGTTTTGCCTGTGTTACCGGGTTAAGATATTCAGATCTTGACCAGCTTAAACGGGAACACATAAAGGATGATGAAATTATCATAACAATTAAAAAGACAAAAGAACGCCTATCAATTCCACTTACTTCATTCTCAAAAGCTATCCTGGCAAAATATAAAGACCAGCTTAAACCCTTGCCTGTAATAAGTAACCAGAAAATGAACGATTATTTAAAAGGGTGGGATGAAAAGGATAAAAGCGGTAAAATTATTAAAAGTCATCCTGGGTTATGTGAATTAGCCGGAATAAACGAACAAATTGAAATAGTCCGTTTCCGTGGTGCAAAGCGTGAAACAAATGTTTATCCTAAATATCAGTTAATCGGGGTTCATACTGGCCGTAAGACATTTGCAACACTTTCGCTTGAAAAGGGAATGAGTGCAGAAGAAGTAATGACCATTACCGGCCATAAGGACTACAAAAGCTTTAAACGGTACGTGAAAGTAACTGAACAGCGTAAAAAGGTTGTAATGCTTAAGGCTTGGGAAGGTGGCAAAAAAGATAGTAACCTGAAAGCGGTTTAAATTTTCAACACCAATACATTTTTTAACAATGACAAACGAAGAAATTAAAAAAATAATAGAGCAGGCACGCATAATACAGGCTGAAGCGAATAAAATACAAGCCGAAGCTAACAGAATTATGTTAAAGAAAATTCATGAAGCAAATAAGCAGTTAGAAGAAAAAAAGGAAAAGGGAAAATCAAAAAAGATTCAGTCAACCCATAATCCTAAAGATCTAGAACGTGCCAGGTTATTGAAACATTTTGAAGAAAGACTAGATCAAATTAAAAAAGACCAGGAGTTAAGGAAACAACTTTACCCGTTATCAGAATTTGAAAATAGATGTAAGATTTGTGAAAGGTATAAATATTGCCATCTGGTAAAAGTGTTTACAACCAAAGAACGGTTAAACTGCTGCGGTATATTATTACGTCATTCCCATTATTCACCAACAATTCAAAATTTAAGTATTCCTGAATGTCAAGAAGAATGGATAACCCGGTTAAGTGAATTTATTATCATTCATACCGAGTGTGATAGTAAATGTTCAAATATTGATTTAAGCGAATATCAAATTTTTAGTTTAGCAACTGGTAAAACAGGCGTGAACCTCATAAATAATAATTAGAAAAAAAGACATCATTAAAATATTTTTCACCAAATAAATTACACAATCATGGATAATCAAACCAAAGAAATGGAAGTTGTAAAATTGTATGATCCAGAAATGACAGCACTGCAAAACATTACTAAAGCCACCTTATTTCATTTGGACGGGTCAATTTCGGAAATGAAACTTTTTGTGCCTATTTATACTAGGTGGGGGGAAGCCCAAGAGCTTTCGTATCATCCATTAAGTGATTACATAGAAAGTTTAACAACTTGCTTTATACAAATTAGTTCTTATCAAATATCACTGGGGTCTATAAATGAAAATGGGGAAGAAGAATACTTTATAGATTACCCTATTACCGAAATACCATTGAACAAGGTTTATTTTAATGGCCGCTGGGATACACCAGAGAGATTTAAAAAGGAAGAATTTGAAAAAAGAAAAGTGGAAAGAGACATTTATCATTCAAAACTAAGCAAATGAAAACCCGTGAACAATGCATTGAGGATTTCGCAGAACTATTGTTCCAAATGCTGATGGATGAAATCCGCAATGAAAAACCCAAAAAACCTTTAGAAGATGTTAAAAATGAAGTTAAAAACCTCAAAATCGCTCACTTTCAGTAAAAGCTGAATCATAAAAGCCCGTTGTATGAGTAAAAAAATGAAAGGTGGCCGGGGCGCTGGTGATAGTGAGTCTTCATTTATTCCACTTATTCCACGTAGCATTAATCCCGATAATGATACCTGGGAGGATTGGGAATTTATTAAAGCATCTGAGGCCACTAAAGATTTAAACTTTCCGGAACTACTTGAATACATTTATACTCATTCAAATTATTATGGTCTATTCCAACAAATTGAAAAAGTAATTGATGGGTGTAATTATAAATATGGGCTTAACCCAGACAGTAGCCCAGTTGCAAATTTTGTGAGTGAATTCTACATACCATTAGAAAGAGATAGGATTTTTTCAATGTTTGAAACAGATTTAATTTTCAGACTTAATAAATGCCAAGAGATAGAACAATTATCATTTTTAGAGAATGAAAGTCTATACATAAATGAAAATGTACTAAAATATAAAGTAAAATCAAAGTATTTTTTACGGGGCTATTCAGCACAGAAAAGTAAAAGATTTAATTTCAGTTACATTATTGACATTTTTAAAAATCCTGAAGAAAATAGAACAGCTTGTTATGAAACCGCTTTTGGCGCAGCTTTTTACATTTTTGAAATGGAGATTTTAAAAATTACAAAAGAAACATCAATTGAAAATATTTCTAGTAAACAGAAAGAAGATATTAAAGAGCCAAGACAAACACTTAATGCCCCTACCATTGCCCTTTTTTGCACTATTGTAAATAGTAGCGGGGTTATCCACCATAGTGATGAAAGCAAAGATATATTTTGTAAAAAGGTCTGCGAAAGGTTTAATATCCGCTATACTGATAATATCCGAAAGAATTATATTAACACTCATAAGTTAACAGATATAACAAGAAATAAAAATTTAGAAAAGGTTAAAAGTTTAATTCTTTGTAATATCCCTGAAACTGAAAGGAAGCAGATTGAAACTTATTTAAACTCAGAGAATAAATTGTACGCTTAATTGTCCAGACAAAAAAGTGGACAAGGGTAATTTTGACTAAAATATTTGCATACACAAAAGCAAATATTTATGCAAGCGGTTACAATCACACAAATAACACCCCCTGAATTAGAAAGCCTTATTGAGAATAGTTTAAACAAGATTCTCAATTTAAAACCACAACAGGCAACCAAAGAAATTATTGACAGGGATGAATTATGTAAACGGTTGGCAATTACAAGCCCTACTGTTATAAGGTGGGAGAAAAAAGGGAAAATTCCCAGGTTATCAATTGGAACTTCAATCCGCTATAACTGGCACGCAGTAATAGAAGCCTTGGAAAGCCAGTCAAATAAAAAAGGAGGTAGATTATGAAATCTGCCCCCTTCAATAATTTCGAACCGCAAGACGAAGTTAATAAAATCCACCACACAGCCGACACTTCAATTGAATCATTTATAAAAATCAATGATTCAGGGATAAGATTAATTGAAAAGCTTAGAATTTTCGAAGCTATTAAAGCTAATCAGCCTGTCACCTCTCGCAAACTTGCAACATTAACCGGTACTGAAAGGACCAGCGTTACAAGGTCCCTATATGATCTCATTCATGAAATAAGCCCCCAGATTAAAGAAGCCTTTACTGCAAAATGCCCAGTAACAAACAGAAGGGTTAAGTATTACACTCTTATTGATTGGGTTAAAATTGGAGGGTAAAATGAATAAATCATATTACTTCCAACATGATTACAATGCGGCCCAAGATATAAAGATTCTATTCTTAAGGCAGCAGCTGGGCATTGAAGGTTATGGAATTTATTGGTTTGTTTTAGAACAGTTGGCAATTTCCGGGGGAACAATGCCAATGAAACTAATTCCGGTCATTGCAATGCAAATTCAAACGCCTGCAGATAAGGTTTATGCAGTTATTAAGAACTATGAACTATTTATTATAACTAAAGATGACAGCTTTTTTTCTGCCAGGCTTATGGAGCAACTGGAATACAGAAAATTTCTTTCAGAAAGTGGTAAAAATGGTGCTCAATTACGATGGAAAAATAGGGGGGCTATTAAGGAGGCTATTAACGCCCCTAATGCAAAGGAAAGGAAAGAAAGGAAAGGAAATATAAATATACCATTTGCAACTTTCTGGGATTTATACAAAAAGAAAGTAGGCAAATCAAGATCAGAGAAACTATGGCACAGCTTAACGAATGAAGAAAGGGCAAAAGCAATTGAACATATTCCAAAGTATATCGCTTTAAATCCTGATCCACAGTATAGAAAAAACCCTGAGGGGTATTTAAGCAACAAAAGATTTGAAGACGAACAAACAGCAATTTGCAACCATACTAAACTTAATGTAGTCGTATGAAATACAATTGGGATAAAACAGAAATTGACATAAGCAAAGTAAGGGGCGGCAAAGCGGTTTGTCCTAAATGCAGCCATACCCGAAAGCATAAGAATGATTTATGCTTATCGGTGGATATTACGAAGGGGGTGTTTAACTGTCATAACTGCGGATATAAAGGGACCGCTTTGGAGTTTGAGAAAAAACAGTATGTAAAGCCCCTGCCCCGTTTAACCAAAGTAGGGAGTAAAATATTAACCTATTTTGAAAATGAAAGGAGAATAAGTAATAACACTCTTTTACGATTTAAAATAACTGAGGCTGTTGAATGGATGCCCCAATTTAACGCAGAAGTGCCGGTAATTTGCTTTAATTACTATAGGGATGAGGAATTAATCAATATCAAATTCAGAGGTCCTGAAAAGAGTTTTAAACTGGCAAAAGATGCAGAATTGATTTTCTATAACCTGGATGCCATTAAGGATGAAAAGGAAATTGTAATTACTGAAGGCGAAATTGATTGTTTAAGTTTTCACGAATCCGGTATTTACAATGTTGTTTCTGTTCCAAATGGTGCAAGTAAGGGGAATCAAAAATTAGAATACCTGGATAATTGCTGGCAATACTTTGAAAGTGCCGAAAAGATATACTTAGCAGTTGATAACGATAATGCCGGTAATTCATTAAAAGAAGAACTGGCCAGAAGGTTAGGAAAAGAAAAATGTTTATTGATAAACTACCCTGATGGCTGTAAAGATGCAAATGAAGTTTTGATTAAATACGGTAAGGATGATGTAAAAGAATTAATTAAATCGGCTTATGATTACCCTGTAGACGGGGAAATAACAGTAAGTGAAATGTCCGATGAAATCGGGGATCTGTTTTATAATGGGTACCCTGAAGGCAAAAAGGCGGGAATAAATGGATTTGATGAATTATTAAGCTTTGAACCTGGACAATTAACAATTATAACCGGAATACCCGGATCTGGTAAGGATGAGTTTGCAAATGCAATTACTGTTGGGCTATCCAAAAATCATGGCTGGAAATGGGGAATATTTGGATTTGAAGAACCGCCAAAAGTTACAGTCACTAAGCTAATTGAGAAGCATTCAAACAAAAGCTTTGAATTTAGGAAGGATAAGGATAACCGGGTAAATGAAGGGGAATTTGCCCGGGGGTTAATATTTGTAGACGATCATTACCGGTTTATTAATACCGATGAAATCGAAATAACTATTGATGCAATTATCGAAAAAGCCAAACAACTGGTTAAGCGTTATGGAATAAATGGCATTGTTATTTCACCCTGGAATTGCCTGGAGCATAAAATACCTTTCGGCTATACTGAAACCCAATACATAAGCGAAGCACTGTCAAAACTTATTTCCTTCCTGAAAAAGTATGGGGTTCATTGTTTTTTAATAGCACACCCAACCAAATTACAAAAAGATAAACAAACCGGTAAATATGAGATTCCTACCCTATACTCTATTTCCGGGAGTGCCAATTTTTTCAATAAAACGCATAACGGTATTTGTATTTGGAGGGATTTTAACACTAACCAGGTTGAAGTTTATGTACAAAAAGTAAAATGGTCCTGGCTAGGGAAATTGGGAAGCTGTTCATTTTCATTCAATACATACACCCGGGAATATGTACCGGTTTAAATAATTAAAATAATAGAACAAAATGGAAACAGCATACAAGAATTTCTTTTCACTTTCAAATGAACAAAAAATTAAAGTGGTTAAAGAAATTGGCATGTACATAGGTGATGATATTAACGGGCAATCAGTTTTTAATTTAAATGGCTTTTATGTAGTTATGGGGAATATTGGTGGTATTCAAGTAAAATCGGACCGGCCTAAAACATGGCCGGAGCATGAATATGTTCCTTTATTAAACAGAGAGATCAAGCCCATGAAAACAGGGGACGAAGTTAAGGTTGACCCCTTGTCCCTATTCTACATGCGGGATTGTATCAAACCAAGATTGAAGAAAGTATTCCAGATAAATGATGAAAACGGGAAAGTGAAAATATCTTATGTACTTAAGGAAGTTTCAAGATTAGAGTAGTAATTAAGATTGTTTTAAGTCAGTTAACAATAATAACTTTTAAATAAATACAATTATGGCAGATACATTAAAAAGTTTGATTGATAGTTCAGTTCAGACTGAAATCAATAACGTGGTCAATTCTTTGAAGCAATTGAAAGAACTTATTACTCAGATTTCGGCTAACCCAGTTCAATTTCCACCCGGGTCCTACTCAGGGCAAAGAAAGGCAATTGATGAAGTGACTACAGCGAATAATAACTTAGCCCAGGCGCAAAAAAATGTATATTCCTCAGTTCAGCAACTTATTGAAACACAAAATCGGGGCCAAGTCTCAACTGCTGTTTCTACCGCCAAAATTGCTGCAATGACTGAAAACTCAAAGCTATTAAAGCAGGCTTTAGACGATGTTAAAAAACAACTGCAGGACGGAACAGCAGCTGGAAAACTTAGCGCAGATCAGCAGGAAAGATTTGCAAACCAAACACAGGTTTTAACTACCCTGGTAAACCAGCAGCAAAAAGGGTTTTCCAGTTTAACTATGGAAATACGGGCCGGCGAAAGGGCTTTGCAAACTATGAGAGAAGCAGGACTTCAAAACACTACTGAATTCAAGGCTATGCAATTGGCAACAGCAGAAACACGCCGGGAATTTAACAACTTCGCAAAAGAGCAAAAAATACTGTCCAGTGAAGCCCCAGCGGTCCAGGCTTTGACTGTTGCAGCTCGAGGGCTTGGGGGCGCCTATGCAGCCGGTGCTGGTGCAGCTGCTTTGTTTGGGGATGAGAATGGTAAAATTGAAAAAGAATTTAAGCAATTGATGGCAGTAATGACCATGCTAAAAGGGATTACTGAATTGAACGAAGCGATACAGCAGAAAAATGCAATTGCTACTTCGGTGGGCGTAATGTGGAATAAACTATTAGTAAAAGTTTACGGTGAAAAAAATGTTGCTTTAGCCAGGGGGACCGTTTTAGAATCAGAAAACGCAATAGCAGCCGAATCTGGGGCGGCTGCTATGCAAAGCGAAGCAATAGGCGCAGGAGAAGCCGCAGCGGGCGTAACGGCGCTAGAAATCGCAATGAGTGCTGGATTATTATTAGTTATCGGGGCTGTTATAGCGGGAGTCGTTTGGTTGGTTAAAGAAATTTACAACTGGGTGAATGCTGACGAACTGGCAATTGAAGCGTCAAATAAACTTGCAGATGCAAATGGTAAATTATTGGAAGCTACTAAAGCCCGGGCGGAAATAGATAAAACGGCCCATGAAGCCAGAAAAACAGCTATGGAACAGGAATTGTCATTAGCAGAAAAACAGGGTAAAAACCAATATGAAATCATGGCAATCAAAAAAAAGATGGCTGAAGATGATTTAAAATATAATACAGCCATGGTTGAGAAATATCACATTACTGAAGGATCTTTAAAGAGCCTTGAAAATAAGTGGACCAAAGCTGCAGATGGAGCACAAAAGTATAATGAACAAATTACAGCACTAACTGCAGCAGGTGAAAAGCCATCTCATTTATTAGAAGAACAGGCAGAAAATGCAAACAAACTGGCGGATAGGTTTAAAAATGCTTATTTATTCCAGCAAGCTTTTTATGATGGTGCCCAAAAAGCCAGTGGGGATATTAAAGATATTAATGCAGAAAAAGAAAAATTATCAGCTGAAGAACAAATTAAATACAATACTGAAGTAGCAAAAAATAAAATTGAAGCTAATATTCATGCAAACGAAGTGATTTTAAATGAAGAAAAATCAACTCAGGCACAAAGGTTGCAAGCCGAAAAGAACATAACCGCTGATAAAATTAAGCTAATACGTGCCGAAGAATCCGAAAGGCTCAAAGATCCTTCTTTAACGCCAATGGGCAAAGCCACAATTGAAGAAGCTGCAAACGCAGCGGTCGCAAAGGCAAGAGTCGAGGGCAAAGAAAAATTACAAAAGATAAATGAAGATTATGCTAAGCGTGACCTGGTTGCATATTATCAAATAAGAAATGCTGAATTAGAAAAGCAAAAGGAGCATGATAAAAGCATGTATGAAGAATATGCAACAGCTTTCACCCAAAGAATAAAGGTTCGGACTGACGAAATAAGGATTGATTTAGAGCTGGAAAACAACAGGTATGAACAACAAAAAAAGAAAGCCGGCTTATCCAAAAAGGAATTACAAGCCATAGAGGCAGAACACAACACTAAAATCTATGAAATTAATGAAAAAGGTAAAAAGGACTTATCGGCATTAAATGACGAGGCTCAGAAAAAACAGATCGAGAACCTTAATAAATGGTTGGACATTCAAACCAAAAATCAGAAACAGGATAACACTAATTCTGATAACTCCCGGATTAAAGAACAATCTGAGGCATATTCAGCTTTAGCAGATCAATATTTAAGGGGTGCAATTTCTGCCGAAAAATACGAAAAGGCTAAAGACAAATTAACTGACAAATTTGTACTTGATAACATAAAAGCTGAAATAGAAGAGCAGAAAGAATTAGGTGCAACATACATTCAAGATTCTGATGAACGAAAAGCGAGTGATTCTAAAATATCAGTTTTAGAGAAGCAGCTTAGAGAGGAAAAAATTAAGCAGGATGATAAAGCCATAGCAAAGAAAAAAGAGCAGGTCGATAAAGTTGTAAATTATGAGATTAAAGGGGCCCAGGTTGTACAAGCCATCATTGACGGGCAATTTGAAAGGCGCAAAAATCAGATTCAGCATGAGATTGATTTAATAGACCAGCGCAAAGAAGCTGAGATAGCTGCAGTTAATGCTTCTACTCTTAATCAGCAACAAAAAGCCGCTCAGATGATGGTTTTCGAACAGACTGCAGCAGCACAAAAAGAAAGGTTACAACGTCAACAGAAACAGGAGGATATTAAAAAAGCGCAGTTTGATAAAGAGGCCGCATTATTTGAAGCTGTAATTAACCTGGCTGCTGACATTATTAAATTAGGTGTTATTTCTCCTAAGGCCATCCTTGCCGAAGCTGCTGGACTGGCGCAAATTGCTGTTATTGCAGCCCGGCCAATACCTAAATATTCCGAAGGGACCCCTTACCATCCTGGTGGTTGGGCTTTAGTCGGGGAAGAATACAAACCGGAATTAGTTCAAGCTGGTGGAAAATCTTTCATGGTTGATAAACCTACCTATCTGGACTTACCAAGGGGCGCAACCGTAACCCCTGAAGATGAATTGAAAAACCAATTAATTGCCAGGTCATTAAAGTCATTCGGCATAACAGATAAGCTTACCCAACCAGATAATTCAAAGGATCTGCAAATGATAGCCCATGGCTTAACTAAAGTGGAAAAGGCAATAAAAAAGCAAAAAATTCAAACCCACATTTACCCGCCAAATCCAGAATGGCAAGCTTATATTGATAAACAAGTAAGGAATTGATAGTAAAATTTACTATTTGAAAATTTAAAGCAATGGCCGCTTTGAGTAAAATCCTGATTTAGAAAATGTTGATAATTCATAAAATATTTAATTACAATCAAAAAAAACAAAAAATGGGAAATCAAGAAATCATTGACGCAGTTAATCGGCTTTCAGAATGTTATGTTGAGTTGTCGCGCCTTTATTTGGAATTACCTAAGATGATAAACAATCAAATAGCCAGCCAAAATGCTGGGCTGCAAGCATTAATGGAAGCATTGGACTTAAACACAGACCAGCTATTAGATTTTAAGAATCTTTCACAGAAATATTACCAGGAGAATAAAAAGCAGATGAGAGCAAATGGGGTGCCAATAACTGAATAGAATTCAAAGTTTATTGCATTTAAAGGGTGTCGTTCATTCTTACACCCTTTAATTTTGTTCATTTGACTTATTGGAGTCCATAAAAAGGAGGTGGCAAAACCTCACAAAACTTAGCAAAACTTAGTATTTAACAATATTGAGAAATTTTGTACTTTTGAAATGAGAGCGTGCTTTCAAAGTTAAAGGGTATGTTACCCAGTGTTTCAGGGGCTGTGCCTCATTACATAGGAGCTGTGCTTCAAAAATATCTTTCAAAATAGCAATTTTCTGTTGCCCTTATATCGTATTGCTCAAAATCACTCGTTATTTGCTTGTTTTTCTTTCAAAACACCGGTAAATCCTTCAAACAGTCTTCAACTTGTTATCAAAACGCGTCAAACGGGTTTCAAAGAATCATTAAACAACTTCAAATCTCATCAAAGGTTATCATTTAAAAATCTCTATAAAATCAACCCATTGCATTTATAAGGGTTACTGATCTCATTTGACCTGCTATACCTAATGGATATAACGTTTCGTTATACCCTTTCTTTACAATGATCTGGATGGCTTTAGGGGGCATAGCAAAAGTCAGCTGTACGAAAATTTACAAAGAAGTACAAAAAAGTACAAGCTTTTGAATTTTTTGTACAAAAAAGTACAAGCTTTTGAATTTTATCAAATCCGGTAAGTGGGGTTAAAAATCAGATGTAGATTGTTTCTTTGCCATGTATTGCTTAATCTGATCAATAGTTTTATGCAGTTCGCTAAAGGTTTCAACGAAAAGCCGTCTTTGCAATTTTTTATCAACCCCTTTATTGGTGTTAGTATAAGCCTGATCAATAGTTAAATCATAATTGGATAATTGATCCGGTGAGCTGCCACCTGAGGCCCTTACATTGCAGTCAGAATGAACATTGTATATTCTGTATCTATATTTCCCGTCCTTGCAGAATATTTCAATAGTGAAATTTACATACCTGGTTTCATGAAAAGCGACTAAAAAAGAAAGCTGGTTATCTTCGATCTTGAAATTACCCTTACCTATTACCTTACCCTCTGTTCTGTCATCATATTGAAGTACGTCTTTAGCACTTTTGAAAATATCAGTGAAAAAAAGCTTTGCATTCTTATAAAGATCATCTTTTTTGTATGCGCTGTCTAATTGAACAACTTCGGCCCACTCATAGCCATCATTTGCTTTTGGCAGGGAATTGTAAAGTTTATTCACATCATCTTCAGTCGGGTCCTTCTGTTTCTGGGCAAATGAGGAAAAGCAAATTATTAAAAGCGGTATGGTAAGGATTTGTTTCATAGCATGATGATTTTGGGCATTAAGGTAATCATATTAAAAATATTCAACAATGAAATGAAAACTTTTTTATCAATAATAAATTCAGGGAGTAACTATTAAGATGCAAAAGGGGTTAAAAACCTACCATATATATTTAGTATACAAATATTTAATCTTCCTGGCTTACAGTTCAGCCATTTACTTACCGGAATGGCCCTACGATGAGCCGGGTAATATAAAAAAGGGGCTGTAAAAGAATTTACGCCCCGGATAAGGTTAAACGCCATTTTCATGGCAGAATAAAGGTAAGGTTTTATCATGCAGGCTAAATGACAATAATTACCCCCAATTCTGCCCCCATCCGGTAATAAAAAAACGTAAAGCCTTATTGACATTACGTTTCAGTTTTTAACTGGCGGAGAGTGAGGGATTCGAACCCTCGATACCCTTTAGAGGTATACACACTTTCCAGGCGTGCTCCTTCAACCACTCGGACAACTCTCCTTATTTTTTAGGACTGCAAAAATAGGCTTTCAGCGTTAGCCACCGAATATTTTTTTCGCATTGGCAGAAGTTATGGCTGCAGCTTCTTCTACAGACAGGTTTTTTGTTGTGGCCAGTAAGCGGATGATATAGGTTAAATAACTGCTTTCATTCCTTTTACCCCGGTAAGGCACGGGTGTTAAATAGGGCGCATCTGTCTCTAAAACCAGGTGTTCCATCCCTATTTTTTCCAGAACAGCCGGTAATCCGGCATTTTTATAGGTTAAAACCCCGCCTATTCCCAGCAAAAAACCCATATCGGTTACCTGCACAGCCGATTCGTAACTGCCGCTGAAACAATGGAAAATACCAGTAAGCCCCTTTGCCGCAAAGGGTTTCACCCGGTTTATGGTTTCCTGCATGGCATTGCGGGTATGGATGACTATGGGCATTTTTCTGTCCAGCGCCCACTGCATTTGCAGGTCAAATGCTTCATATTGCTGATCAGCAAAGGTTTTATCCCAGTAAAAATCCAACCCTATTTCCCCTACTGCCGCAAAAGGCCGTTGATTCAACCAGGTTTCTACTATAGAAAGCTCTTCCCGGTAATTTTCTTTTACGGAACAGGGGTGGAGGCCCATCATGGCAAAACACCTGCCAGGATATTTTTCCTCCAGTTGCAGCATATCCGGGATCACTGTACTATCAATTCCCGGTAAATAGAATCTTTCTACACCAGACTGTATGGCTCTTTCCATCACTTCACCTATATCATTTTTAAACTCATCCAGGTATAAATGGCAATGGGTATCTATTAATATCATTTTTACTATTTTTTCTGTCCTGCAAAATAAAGTTTTACCGTATCCGTTTAATACTATGTTCCAATTGCACCGATAATAATTAAGATATTGACAGGAAATAATTAAAGACTGTTTTCATAGGGTACGGATTAAAAAAAATAGCTGGAGTTTCCACTCCGGCTTTTATTTTATACAGGTAATCCCTTAAAA
>Ga0208872_1000394_pt1 | contig 34022 bp, 21 predicted proteins | sample CryBogCBH12Aug08_FD_185508 | JGI IMG/M metagenome (GOLD analysis project Ga0208872, IMG submission 185508) | Freshwater microbial communities from Crystal Bog, Wisconsin, USA - CBH12Aug08 (SPAdes) | ecosystem: Environmental > Aquatic > Freshwater > Lake | place: Crystal Bog, Wisconsin, USA...
GTCATGGCTTTCTAAAAATTTACCGGCCTGCTGTAAGGTAAATTCCTTGCCATTTACTTCTACAGTCATTTTACCGGCAATATTGCCATATTGCTGCTGCATTACACTTAATTCTGCCTGAAGGGGAATATTGTCTTCACGGAATAAATCGATATTCTTCTTTACAGACCGCAGGTAGGTAAAATATTTTTCATGATCCAGTGCTTCCGTAAAAGGAGAAGCAATGAGTTTCTTATTCAATACATCTGCATAAGGCTGGATTTTAGGCTGAATTTCCATCATGAAAAAGGTAAAAGCTTCTTCCAGATCCGGATTGGTAGTATCGCAGGTCATTTTTATCTGCCGCCAGCAGGCATCTTCACTTACAACAGCTTCCAGTTCACTGATATCTTTCAGCCATTGCTGCAATGCTTCCGTACTGTTAATTACTCTTTCTGTAAGATTCTTAAAATAAGGTTCCAATGCCTCCCAGGTGGTAATGGTAAAATCCTTTGGTAAAAATACCCTTTCTAATTTTTTAATATCTGCGCTAACTGTCATTTTCTCTGTTTAAAGCACGAAGATACTATTGAAAGGCAAAAATCAGAATGCGTAATTTTATTTCCGGTTCTTAGCAGAAAGTTTATTTTTACCGCTTTTAGAAAAGGAGAATTTAGTGGGAGATATTATTCATTTATTGCCAGACAATATTGCCAACCAGATAGCAGCAGGTGAGGTAATACAGCGGCCTGCGAGTGCTGTTAAGGAATTACTGGAAAATGCGGTGGATGCAGGCGCAACGGAAATACAATTATTTGTAACTGATGCAGGTAAAAATTTAATCCAGGTGATTGATAATGGGAAAGGCATGAGTGAAACAGATGCCCGTATGGCTTTTGAAAGGCATGCTACCAGTAAAATCACTGCAATTGACGATTTATTTCATATTAAAACCATGGGGTTTCGCGGTGAGGCATTGGCCAGTATAGCGGCGGTAGCGCAGGTGGAAATAAAAACAAAGAGCGCAGAAGCCCAGTTAGGCACTTATATAGAAATAGAAAACAGTGCTGTGGTTAAACAGGAGCCCTGTGCCTTTGGTACCGGAACCAGTATCAGTATGAAAAATTTGTTTTTTAATGTGCCTGCACGCAGAAACTTTTTAAAAAGCAATGCTGCAGAAATGCGGCATATTATGGATGAGTTTATACGGGTTGCCATGGCTTTTCCGCAGGTGTTTTTTTCCATGTCCAGTAACGGGCAACAGGTATTTCATCTGGAATCCGGTAACCTTAAACAGCGTATTGTTCAGATTCTGGGTAATAATTACAATGCCCGGATGGTAACTGTTAAAGAAGAAACCGATTACCTGAATGTGTATGGTTTTGTAGGTAAACCGGAAACTGCTAAAAAAACAAGGGGGGATCAGTATTTTTTTGTAAACAACCGTTTTATAAAAAGCGCTTATCTGAACCATGCAGTAAACAATGCATTTGATACCCTGATTGCCAAAGACAGCTTTCCAAGCTATGTTTTATTTATAGACCTTGACCCTTCTCAGCTGGATATTAATGTGCATCCTACCAAACAGGAAATTAAGTTTGAAGATGAAAAGATTATTTATGCATTTGTACAGGCAGCAGTTAAACATGCACTGGCACAATTCAGCATTGCCCCTTCCCTGGATTTTACTTTAAATGCAGAGATCCAAAACCTGGAAGCGGTACATAAACCTTTTACCACTGAAAATAAGGACAGTGCTGCCTCTTCTGAATTGTACCGTGGTTTTACACAAAAGAATCAGGCACATTTTATAGATAAGAATAAAAGTGAATTAAAAGACTGGCAGCATTTTTTTAAAAAATCAGACCTCCGGGATATACCACAGGGAGCGGATGCGGCTAAATTTGAATTTGAACAACCCACTGTAAATACATTGGGATTGCCCGAAAATTCGCAGTTTATTCAAATGCACAATACCTATATCATTGCTTCCATGCAGAATGGTTTTGTAGTAGTGCACCAGCAACTGGCACATGAGAGGATACTATATGAACGGTATAGTATTGCCGCACATGGCAAACAGATGCCGGCACAGAAAAGCCTGTTTCCGGTTACACTGGAACTGGCTCCTGCTGATGCGGTATTATTACAGGACCTGCTACCAGAATTAACAACCATTGGTTTTATAGTGGAACCTTTTGGAAACAACACATTTGTGATACAGGGAGCCCCTGCTGATGTACTGCAGGGCAATGAAAAAAACAGTGTGGAACTGCTGATTGAACAATATAAACATTTCAGCAGCGATGTAAAATTCTCCAAAAGGGAAAAGCTGGTACGCTGTATGAGCCGGCAGCATGCCATTAAAACCGGACAGTCTTTAACCATTAAAGAAATGCAATCGCTGGTGGAAGAATTATTTGCCTGTACCACACCAAATATTACCATATCCGGGGCCCCCACTTATCTGGAATTTAAGGAGGATTACCTGGACAGGATGTTTGGAAAATAAATTTTAATATTTATCAATGATAGTGGTAATAAATTTTTCAATGTCCCTTCTGATGGCACTGGCAGAAGTCTGATGATGATTTACCATAACAGAAAACAGGTATTCATGGCCTTTTTGGGTGGTGATAAAACCACTTAAAGCCACACAATTACTAACAGTACCCGTTTTGGCATAAATTTTACCTGTATAATTTTTATAATAGCCACTCAGGGTACCTTCATTACCGGTAGCGAAAATAGTAGTGATCCTGTTCCAGTTAAATTCACTTTTCATTTTTCCGAGTACTGTTATCAAATCCTGTGGTGAAAATAAATTGTAATGGCTTAATCCACTACCATCCACCCATTGTGGTTTTTGGGGTAAATCCTTATAATCTGTTTTCAGCAATGTGTCAATAATCTTTCCATCATTCATAAAACCTAATCTTTCATTACTCAACATCAGCAGGGTTTGTTCAGCAAAGAAATTATCACTGCGGTGCATCATTATTTTAAGCAGGGAATCTGTTGGCTGGGAATAGACTTTTACCACATCCGGTGCTCTGTCTATTTTAAAATGAACATCCTCAACCGCTGTTTTTAAAGTATCCTGTAACAGATCTGCAATCAAATGCTTATCCCCTGAATAAAACGGAATTTCAGTGCCATTGAATTTTTTTGAAGATGGACTGATTACATAATGATTGGCCTGCATATATCTGACTATCCGATAATTTTTTTGAGTAGTATCTCCCTGAAGATGATCTTTAAAAAAAGAAGGAACAGTTGTGGCATCTGCCTTAAAAGAAACCAGGTTTCCATAAAGGGGCATAACAGTTCTTTCTGCCATATAATCGCTGTTATAATCATTCCATGCCCATCCGTATCCCCAGGCATCTTCTTTCCAGTTTGCATCGGTCAGCAGTATTTTCTTTTTTGTTTTTAAGAAATCAAATACGGGCTGATTTTTAAAATCTGCCATTAAAAAACTGGCATCCCCATTGGCTTCTGCCTCAATAATTCCATTACCCTTATCTACATATCTTAAGCCAACTAAGCTATCACCCAGGTATTTCATGGCTGCATAGCAGGTCATAATTTTGGTATTGCTGGCCGGGATAAAAGATTTATCCCCCTGGTAATTACAGAGATACTGATGAGTAGCCGGATTATACACTGAAATTCCGATATGTGCAGAAGCGTTTTGCTGATCCTGCAACAGGGTGGAATGGGCTAAGCGGGTAACCTTCTGTTGAATACTGCAGGAAGAAACCAACAGTAGAATAGTCAGGTAATAAAAACTGCGGTAAATATTTTTCATAGTCAATAAGTTGATTTCATCCGTTCATCCACAAAGAAATACAGTTTATATTTGATTTTCTAATTTTAAACGCGCCAAAACTAATAATCATGAAAATACAAAAACAAGTTCGGATACTGGCTGCCAGCTTTCTGCTGACTACAGCCGGTTTAGCATGGACGGGAGATAAAACACCCAAAGACTCCTCTTCAACAAGAAAGTATATTGATAAAGCCAATATGGATCTTTCCGTAAAACCAGGTGATAATTTTTATGCCTATGTAAATGGAAGCTGGTTAAAAAGCAACCCTATCCCTGCTTCTAAAACCCGCTGGGGCAGTTTTGATGAACTTAGGGAAGAAAGTACCAGGCGACTGCAATCATTGCTGGAAGAGGCTGCCAGTGCTCCTAACAGGTCCAGAAAAGCCCAGATGATTGGTGATCTGTATGCCAGTGGCATGGATAGTATTACTATTGAGAAAAAGGGCTACCTGCCTGTTAAACCAGTTCTGGACCAGATCAGCAATATCAGCAATGCCCGGGATATTTTAAATGAAACAGCCTTACTGCGGACCAATGGTATGGGCAGCGGCCTTTTTGGGGTATTTGTAGGGCCAGACAGAAAAAATGTGAATGTCTATATTCCCTCCGTTAGTCAGGGTGGTACCAGTTTACCGGACAGGGATTATTATTTAAAAGATGATGCCCGCAGTGTTAAAATAAGAGATGCCTATAAAATATATATGCAGAAACTATTCTCCCTGATAGGAGAAGATGCTGCCACTGCAGCTACCAGCGCAGCTTCTGTTTTAAAAATTGAAACGGCACTGGCAAAAGCGCAATACAGCCGTGTGGAAATGCGGGACCCATATAAGACTTATAACAAATTTGCGATTGGTGCACTAAATACAAGCACTTCCAATATAAACTGGACTATACTGCTGGATGAATTGAAAATTAAAGGAGCAGACAGTATTTTGGTCAATAACCCTTCCTTCCTGAAAACAATCAATGAAATGCTGGTAACCTTACCACTCAGTGACTGGAAAAGTTATATGCAATGGCATGTTTTAAGAGCTGCTGCCAATAGTTTAAGCGCTCCTTTTGTAAATGCTGCTTTTGAATTTAATAAAGTACTGAGCGGACAAAAAGAACAAACACCCCGCTGGCAAAGGATGAGCAGTTTAATTGATGGTTCTTTGGGTGATTTGGTGGGACAGTTATATGTTGAAAAATATTTCAAGAAAGAGGCTAAGGATTATATGCTGAACCTGGTAAATAATATGCAAAGTACTTTTGCAGACCGGATTAAAAAGCTGGACTGGATGAGTGAGGAAACAAAGGTGAAAGCATTGGAAAAATTAAATGCCATTACTAAAAAAATTGCCTATCCGGATAAGTGGAAAGACTATGCAGGGGTAACCATATCCAGAGATGATTATTTTGGAAATCTGCATAACTGCAGTATCTGGCAGTACAATGAAATGGTAGGTAAAATGGGCAAACCGGTTGATAAAACCGAATGGGGAATGACTCCTCCCACCATCAATGCTTACTATAACCCATCCAATAATGAAATATGCTTCCCGGCTGGTATTTTGCAATTCCCTTTCTTTGATTTTGGTGCAGATGATGCTGTGAACTATGGTGGAATTGCAGCTGTGATTGGCCATGAAATGACACATGGTTTTGATGACCAGGGCAGGCAGTATGCTGCTGATGGTAATCTGAAAGACTGGTGGACCAAGGCAGATGCTGATAAATTTAAAGTAAAAGCGGATGAAGTGGTAAACCAGTACAATGCATTAACAGTATTGGATACCATCCATGTAAATGGAAAATTAACCCTGGGTGAAAACCTGGCTGATTTAGGCGGATTAAGTATTGCTTATGAAGCTTTCAGTAAAACGGAACAATTTAAAAAGGGAAAGAAAATTGATGGCTTTACCCCAAAACAAAGGTTCTTCCTGAGCTGGGCACAGGTTTGGAGAAACAATGTATTACCGGAAACAGAAGAAAACTTAATTAAGACTGACCCTCATGCCCCTGGCATTCACCGTGCAAATGCACCCATCACTAATATAGATGCATGGTATGAAGCGTTTAAAATTAAAAAGAGTAATAAACTGTATAAACCCAAAGAAACCAGAACACATATCTGGTAAAATATAGCTTATAAAAAAAAGGCCCGTTTAATAGCGGGTCTTTTCTTTTATAAAATTTAGTATCTCTAAGATCTTTCCACTGCCCGTAACCATCTTTCCGGAATTTCATTATTTCCGGCAATCATATAATCAATTTTAGAACAGGCGATAAATTTGCCATCCGGTAATTGCATCCACCAGCGTCCGGTCTTTTTGCTTTGCAGAAAAGTAGATTCTATTTCTGCAAAAGCTATGGTATATTCATTGAAAGAGTCTTTATCACTTATCTGTACTTCCTGATTGCCTTTATGTATACCATCCATCAGGTACCACAACATATGCGCAATTTGTTTAGCTGTTAAATCATGTTCATCCAGTTCTGGTGAAAAACCATAAATACCAATACTACTCATATTTGTACTTAATCCGGCATATTGCATTAAAGTACAGGCTTCTTCACCATTAAAACCATTTGGAGTTAAGGTATTGGCAGGTGCGTGGGCATGCTGGATAGCTGCAATATCAAAGGATAAAAGATTGGCATTACGGATAGCAGGTTCCATTTCTTCCAGGTTTTCTTTTACCTTTCCAACCCGGTAACAATCAAAGCGAAGTTTATCAATGGTTTCCAGCATATGCGGATGCACTAAATAGCTTTGAAACCCTATATGGTTATAGTGGCGGATAAAATTAGGCTCACCGGTAAGCATTTCCATTAAAAAGTTATCAGCAGGCAGTACGCTGTCCATATCCAGGTCAATTCTTGCATCTATACAAACAGCTTCAATCAGCTTTTCAAGGTCAGCATAAGCATTATATTGCCCCAGGGTAACATCGTGCGAGCCGCCCAGTATAACTACTCTCTTTCCGCTTTCGATCAGGTCTTTTACAACCGTTTTTAAAGCTGCATAACTATCCTGTAAAGAAGACCCTTGTTTTACATTACCAATATCGGCTACAGATACTTCATGGTGCCAGTGAAACAGGGAATAAAACTGCTTTCTGATGGCATCTGCTGCATTACTGTAATTTTGTTGAATACCACCACCTCTCATTTCACCACAACCCACCAATATAATATCTGCTGTACTAATATCAGGAAAATCTTCTTCGTATACTGCAATATGCCTGCCCAACTGGGTGTCTTTATATCCCTGATCATCTGATAATTCATATCGGTTTACCGGCTCCAGAAAATCTATAATCGTTTCAACAAAACTCATGAATAACATTTAAGATACTATAGAACGTATAAAAGCCGCAAAGTAGTATTATGGAATTAAATTTACAGGAAATCCCTAATCTGTATATTTATATCCGGCACCTCTTACAGAATGGAAATGAACCGGGTTCTTACTGTCTTCTTCAAAATATTTTCTGAAATTGAGAATAAAATTATCAATGGTACGGGTAGTAGGATAAACATTATAGCCCCAAACCACCTGTAATATTTTTTCACGGCTCACCACATCCCCTTTATTCTCGATCAGCAATTTAAGCAGCATCGTTTCTTTTTTACTAAGCTCAATTTTCTGCTCATTTACACCGTATGCTTCCTGTGCTTTAAAATCAATGGAATTTTTCCTGAACACATAGGTATCCCCCACCGTTTCTTTTATTTGAATTTTCTTGTTCTTATTTATCAGTTTTTCTACCCTTAATAATAATTCTTCCAGATTAAATGGTTTGGTTAAATAATCATCCGCCCCTTTTTTTAATCCCAATACACGGTCTGCTCCGGAATTCTTAGCACTTAAAATGAGAATCGGCACTTCATTATTATTCACCCTAACAGTTTCTGTTATACTGATCCCATCCACTTCGGGCAGCATAATATCCAATATGATCAAATCAAAATACTCATTGGCAATAGCTTTTAAAGCCTCTGTACCTGTAAAGGCAGAAGTAATTTCATACCCTTCCATTTCGAGGTTCATTTTTAATGCTTCATGAAGATGTTCTTCATCTTCCACAAGTAAAATATTTGCTTTGCCGTTTTGTGTCATGATATGCTGAATGTAGCTGTAAAAATACTTCCGGTTGGCCGATTATCAGTAACCATTATTTTACCATGGTGTTTTTCCATAATCCGCTTGGTTAAATATAAGCCCAGACCTGTTCCCTTGGCTGTTCTGGTCCTTTCGTCCCCTATCCTGTAAAATTTGATGAATATTTTTTTCTTTTCTTCATCCGGAATTCCCGGGCCTTCATCTATAACAGATAAAACTGCTGAATCGTTTTCTTCTTTTAAATAAATTTGGATGGGTTTATCTTTTGGAGAATATTTAATAGCATTTTCAACCAGGTTATTCAGAAGCATGGATAATAATAAATCTTCCCCCAGAATATAAATATCTTTGTCTAGTTGTGCTTTAATATTTCGTTGGGGATAATAGACCCTGAATTCATCCACTGATTTCTGTATCAGGTCATGTAAACTCACTTTCTGTTTAGAGGAATGATATGAACCTCCGTCTAATTGTGCAGCCAGCAAAATATTATTGCATAAACTGTTTAAACGGTTGGCTTCATATAAGGTATTACTGATCAGTTTAGTTTTCTTTTCCTCGTCCAGTTTTCTTTTCTGTAAAGTTTCCAGATTAAGCCTGGCTACTGCAATGGGTGTTTTTAATTCATGCGTAACCGCCATCATAAAATTATTCTGCTGTTGAGATAAATGCAATTGTTTTCTGGTGGCATGGTACACAATAACAGCGCCTGCCAGTATTAAAACAAAAAAAATAACCCCTTCACCAACATATTGAGCAATTTTTCTTCTTTGTTCAAACATAATGGCATTATGCTTTTTTGAATAAGAAGGGTCATCTTTCTTTAAAAGTGAAAGTTCCAGGTTAATCATGGCATTGTTTTGTTTATTCAAAGCAATGAACCACCAGAGTAAGGCAGCTAGTATATACAATAAAAAAACAAAGTACCCGGTAGTAAGGAAAACGAGTTTATGTTTGGAAATAAAACTCATAATTTTATTTTTTCCACACGAATACCTGCATTCAGGATATGGTCCAATGGGTCTTCCCGCATCGCCTGTTGTAAAATAAATGTATAACTGCCTTTTTTCAGACGTACAGGAAGCATATTAAACGTCATCCGGTGTTCAACTATATCTTCCATACCAGTACCCAGCCAACGGGAATTATCTGCTAATGGGAATTCCCTTTTAATAGTATAAGTAGAATCAGGATCTTTTACGGTAATATTCAACCAGATATTTTTATACCGGTAAGCATCTTCATGGCGGAGTACCACAAAAAAATTATATAAATTACCTGTATCGGCTATTTGAAAAGTAAAGGAAGGCTTATCAGTACTGCTCCATTCGTGTGTGGCAAATGCAACCTGTTTTTCAAATACATTTAACTGCGTACAGGAGTAGAATGCAATGCCCAAAATAAGATAAAAAACGAGTTTTCTCATGCTGCAATTTTATAAAATATTCAACACTTGTTCTTTAGCTTTTTCCAGTTCATCCTTCATCAGTACCACACTTTTCTGCATTTCAGAATCATAGGCTTTGGAACCCGTGGTATTTATTTCCCTTCCAATTTCCTGAAGAATAAAAGATAGTTTTTTCCCTTTGCTTTTATCCTTATCATTTATTACAGATCTGAAATACTCCAGATGATTTTTTAAGCGAACCTGTTCTTCACTGATATCTATTTTTTCAATGTAAAAGATAAGTTCCTGCTCCAGACGGTTAGGATCATAGTTTTCTTTCCCCAGGTTATCTTCCAGTAATTTCTTTAAACCATCTTTAATTTTCTGACGGCGAAGCGGTTCAAAAGTGGCAATATTTTTTTGAAGGGTTTCAATATTATTCATTCGGTGCAGCAGATCTGCTTCCATAGCTTCCCCTTCTTTTTTCCGGTGCTCATTGATCTGTTTCAATGCATTCAATAATACTGTTTTAAACCGGGCCCAGTCATCCTCATTGAGTGATTCAGTAGAATTAACCACAACTTCAGGCAAACGGAGAATTGCTGACAGGAGTTGGTTGGTATCCGCATTTAATTCATCTGCAACTTCCATAACAGACTGGTAATATGCTTTCAGCATTTCATTATTAATGACAACAGGTTTAGCAGCACCATTCTGCTTGATATTGATGATACACTCCACACTGCCTCTTTCCAGGTTTTCATTTAACAGATTTCTGATCTCAAATTCATACGGCTTTAATAAAGCGGGCAATTGTAAACGCAAATCAAACTGTTTGCCGTTCAGTGATTTTACTTCCACCAGAAAGGTTCTTTCATGAATTGCTTCTTCTGTTCTGCCAAATCCTGTCATTGAATACAACATGGTAAAATTTTATTGTATTGCAAAGTAACAATTAATTTGCAAAAGCCTTTAAAGCGATAGTTGGTTTGCCGGTATTATCAAAAGCTCCTAATGAATAACTGTTCCAGTTACTGTTACATTCAGGCTCCCAGTAAAAGACTCCCAGTCCGTTATTATTGGATACAGATTTTACTTTACTCATCAAATCAGTTAAAAAGGAATAACAAGCTGCAGGTGAATTTACATCCATTCCTACTTCGCAAATCATAACAGGCTTTCCATACCTGGAAATCATATCATTAATATTTTGTAAACACAGAGCATTATCATATGGCCAATCTGATACAGGAGGATACAATGACATTCCAATAATATCCCATTTAGCTTTGTTAGTTTGCAAGCCATCAAATATCCAACGGAAATGTGTGTTATCAAATCCGTTTGAAATATGAACAATTACTTTAATTGTAGTATCCACAGATTTTACTGCATTATAGCCGGATGCGATTAAACTGGCAAAATTAGACATACTGGTTGATGCCCTTCCGGTTTCCCATAACATACCATCATCAGTTTCATTACCTACCTGCACCCAGCTCGGAGATATATTGTTCTGTTCCAGGGTCTTTAAAACACTTTGTGTATAACTGTAAACAGCTGAATCTAATGAAGTGATACTCATTCCAGTCCATGCTGCAGGAATTTTCTGATGGCCTGGATCTGCCCATATATCACTGTAATGAAAATCAATCATTATTTTAAATCCTAGTGCTTTAGCCCTTAAAGCTTTAGTGAGTAAATCTGCTGTATTACACCATCCGTCTGGTGGATTTACCCATGCTCTTAAACGAATAGAATTAAACCCTAAATTCTTCATTAATTGAAAGCAATCGATTTGGGCACCTGTTGAATCATAAAATTTAGATCCGCTGGATTCCATTTGAGTTACCCAGCTGATATCGGCACCTTTAGCAAAAAAAGTGGGAACTACTACAGGTGGAACAGGAGTAGGTTTAACTGTAGTGCTTTGTTTACTACAACCTATAGAAACAACAAGAACCAGTAAATAAAAATATTTATACATGAGCTTATAAAACTTTAAAAGAACAGAAAATTTTTTTTAAACAATACAAAATTACCAAATTAAATGGTAAGGAACCGAAACAGCAGGGCAAATCAAATTTTGTCCACTAAACTAAGCAGGTTTATTAATTATTAAATTATAATCATTCTTGCATTTTAACTTGTGCCAATTACTGTTGAAATATTGCAACCCCTTATTGAGTTTGTATTTCATAGAAAAATGTTAATGTAGAATTGAGTTCTTTAAATAAAAAAACCGCCTTCAGTAATTTAAGGCGGCTCTTTCACAAATAATAAATATTATTTGATAGTATAAGTTCCTGTGTATTCGTTTACTGTAATAGTATATGTACCAGCAGTAACGGAAATATTAGCTCCGCCAACTGATAACATACCACCAGCACCACCATAGTTAAAATCCCAACCATGATTGGCATCCTGTAATACAATAAACTTGATTTGTCCTGTTGTAACTGTAACAGATCCTGACCATACGCCATTCCCTTTATAAGTTAAAGCAGGCAAAGTTGGGTCTGTAGGACTCCAGGTACCAGCACCAGCAGCGCTACCTATTACCCACATACCTGCAGCAGGAGACAAGCTATATTTGGGAGTCTTAATATTTGTGTAATCAAAAATTGCTCTAACAGGTCCTGTAGCACCAGTCCATGTAAAATTACCGGCATTTCCGGTTGGATCTACTGAACCATCATTGTTTAAAGCATACCATCTTGAAAGTAAAACAGTGCTGTTGGTCCAGTCATTACCATCATGAAATTTAAAACCATTACCATTAGTCATGTTAGTAATTTCAACAAAATAGTTTGGTGCTGGATTTGCCATTTTAATAGCTCCTGCAGGAGACCAACCCTGAAAATCACCCACTAAACCAACTCCACCAATTGCACCTGTCTGCAAATAATATTTATTATTCACTAAATCGGCTGTAACTCTATAAATACCAGCAGAAGGTTCAATAATATTATTACCACCACCGGAAGATGTAAGTGTACCAGATGTGCCATTACTATTAGCATCTCCGTAAACCGGAGGAGGCCAACTACCATCCTGACTGGTAACAAACTTAATACCATAATTTCCCGGTGTAAGCGTTGCATAGCAGTAGAAAGTACCAGGGAAACGAGGATCAGCGATCATCGGAGTAGATTTTGTTGGATCCCATCCTGCCGGAGAATCACCACCTACTAAATATAAAGCAGTAAGATAGCTCTTGATACTTACAACTACAGCATTTGAGTACGAAACTGCACCATTGGCAGTAACAGCTTTAACCCTGTATTCCACACTTCCGGTAGATCCTGCTGCAATACCAGATCCGATAGCGCTGGTATTCATGTCAGACTGTAACATTGCCAGTGTTAGAATGTTGTTACCAACAGCAATGGTAGTTGGAGATACAAATTTCTTACCAGCTGAATCATATTGAATAGAATAAGTAATATTACCTGTATATCCTTTAAAAGAAGCAGACCAGTTAAAAGTATTGGCCAATTGCCCGGCATTTGCCAGTGAAAGGGATACAGAACTGTTAGTACTTTTTAATGTAGATGAATCATTAAAAGCACTCACTGTAATTTGCAATACATTGGAAACATATTGTTCATTGTTATTACCATAGGAAGAAAGGACTTTGGCATCTAATACATAAGGACTACCTAAAGCAAATCCAAAGTTCAACAGGATATTATTTAAATCCCTTCCTTTAATTCCTTTATTTAAGGCTCCTGTAATAGTATAGCTAACTGCTTTAGAAAAATTTCTGCCTGTGGAATCTAATAGCAGCACAAATTTCTGTGTAGCAGAATCAGTTGCATAATGCGGATTGGTCCAGGAAAAAGTAATGACTGTATTAGTACTGTCAGCAACAGTAGGCTTTACTGTTGAAACAGAACTGGTTAGTGTTACTGCTGTGCCATTTGCAAAGTGTGGCAGCAATCCTACTTTATCGCAAGCCGATAAAATAACTGCCACAATCATAATGAAAAGGCTTGATTTTATAATATATTTCATAAAGTTTTATTTAGTTGAATGAATTAATAATGCTTTTAATAATTCCTTCTTTTAAAAATTTATTGTTTAGTTGTAGTGAATTTTCCATGCTGAAAATCTACAACAATCTTATATGTGCCTGCAACACCCGGGCCAGGTATATCACTTCCTCCGGAAAATAAATCTACAAAACTTCCTCCGGCACTTAAACCTGCAATTGTTGCATCAGTTACACAATACTTTTCGCTCCAGGATCCATTTACTGGTATAAAATCATAATTGCCATCACCTGCTAAAGCTATTGTAATGGTATACATGGTAGAACTTACCTGAGTAAATTGCTGAGCAGGAACAGGAACAGGATTTGCCCATGCACCTAATTTAGAATCACCACCCACTAAAAACAATTTACCTGAAGCAGGAGGAGTGATTACTGGCGGGATCTGGAATGGAGTTACAGTAAATTGCAACACATTAGAAACTGCATTGGTTGCAGTAACAGAAGATATGGATGATGTAATTCTTACCTGGATGGTATGTTTTATACCAGGGACTAAATACATCTGATTCAGCAAAATTGAATTGAAAGCAGATTGGGTGAAAGTAACCCCCAAATCTTTACTGATTGTTTGAGTAAGCCTGTTCGGGTTGGTGAAATTAGCACCTAAAGTATCTATTTCCAGTAAATAAGAAACATCCTGGGAACTAATACCAGAAGCAAACTGATAATTTGGATTAGTCCAGTTAAATGTTACGGCATTGAGGCTTGAGTTAGCATAGGAAAGCGGTATGGTTCCTGTAACCGAAGAACTGACTACGGGTGCAGTTCCTCCGTTAAAGTATTCCATGCTTTGATCTTTTTTACAAGATGCAAAGAGAACCACTCCTGCGCCTATGAAAATTAGTTTTCTAAATAACTTTTTCATAATAATTTATTTTACAAATATTTTTAAATCGTTGATTCAATTCATTTTTAAATGAATTAATATCCCGGGTTTTGAACAAGATTTGTGTTTGATGAAATATCAGCTGAAGGAATTGGAAATACTTTCAGGTAAGATGCAACTGAAGTTCCTGTTTGTACACCTCCTTTCCAGGGCCATAAATAAGTTCCTTCCACAAACTGATTATTACGGATCAAATCTGTTCTGCGGAATCCTTCCCAATATAATTCGCGGCCTCTTTCATTTAAAATATCCTGTAAACTGATGGAAGCTAATGCGGTTGTTTTTGCTCTTGTTCTCAGTGTATTAACATATTGTAATGCTAAAGTCTGAGATCCGCCAGCTCCACCATTTAAAGTAGCTTCTGCATATATAAGATACATTTCAGCCAACCTGAATAATGGGAAATCGATATCAGAATAATCTAAGCTCTGACCTAATGCTCCGGAACGGGTTATATTTCTGAATTTTGTAACAGCATATCCATCTGTAAATGTTGTAAGACTATTAATGTCTAAATTCTGGCCGTTAGTATAAAATTCAGCCCTTTTATCACCAGTTCCATTAGGGTCAGGGAATAAATTAACCAAACTTTTGGTAACGCGGTTTCCAGACCAGCCACCACCAATACCATAATTTTTGGCAACCATACTGCCACCAACCGGACTATGTGTTAAAAAAGTAGTTCCACCATAGCCCTGTGTTTTTAAACCGTCATAATTTACAGTAAGGATAAATTCACTGGTATTTAAATTATTATCAGCCAGCATTAACTGAGTATAATCAGGTATCAGGGAATAACCAGCATTAATTACTTTAGAAGAATAAATAATGGCACTGTCAAATTTAGGAGTACCGGTATAAACCCCTGCATTCAGATATAAACGAGCCAATAAAGCCCATTCAGCTCCCTGGTCTGCTCTTCCATATTGATTTTTCATTGGGGCTACCAGTGAAGCATCAATTGCATGTAATTCACCAGTGATATAATTAAATAAATCTGCCCTTTTTATTTGAGGTGGTAAAACAGCACCTAAAGGATCTTTTTCTGTTACAAATGGAACATTTCCAAAAAGGTCCATTACTACAGAATATTGATAAGCACGTAAAAACCTGGCTTCAGCTCTGTATGCCCTGATTGTATCAGCAGTGGCTCCTGTAAATCCCCTGCTTGCCAGATTTGCATCAGATGCCTGATTGATAAAGTCATTACATAATGTAATCTGATAATAAGAACGATAATACAGGCCAGTTAAGATTGGGTTACTGGCAGACCAGTTCATATTATGTAAATCCGGAACACCTGGATCACCCCATGCACAAACAGCTTCATCTGTGGTCAATTCCTGTGCATTCCAGTATAAACGAACAAAATCTGAAGTACCTTCATCTATACCCTGAATATCGCCGTTACCAGCAGGACCCGTATTGCCGGTTAAGGCATAACTGCCGTAAACTTTAGCAAATGCTTCCGTATAACCGGCAGATGTGCTATATACCTGTGCAGCAGTAATATCATTGGTTGGAAGCAAATCCAACTTTTTGCTACATGATGCAAGGCTACCGGAAAGGAATCCGGCTGCGATCATTATTTTAAAAATATTTCTTTTCATAATAATTTTTTTAAAGTAGTTGCTTGCAATGGTTTAAAAATTAAGATTTAAGCCCAGAACATAGGTCCGTGGACGTGGATAAAAATTATTATCAATACCTCCACTGATTTCCGGATCCAGTCCTGTGTATTTTGTAATTACAAATACATTCTGCACATTGGCGCTTAAACGTAAGGATGCTTTATTATTAAACACTCTACCTGCATTATAACCAATATTGAAATTATCCATTCTGAGGAAAGAAGCGTTCTGAACATAATAATCAGACATGTAATAATTGGTTCCTGTTCCGCTAAACTTTGTAAACAGATAATCTGATGAACCATTGTTTATGTATCCAATTGGGTTTAGGATATTACGTAAGGTACCGGTACTGGAAGCTACGTTATTATACATATAGTTTCCAAAATTGGCACGCAATACAAAACCGGCAGACCATTTCTTAACAGCCAGGTTGGTACTGAATCCGAAGAATTCTTTAGGATCTGCACTCTTATATTGATACAGGTCATTTTGGTTAATGATTCCATCCCTGTTTTTATCCTGGAATAATCCGTCTATAGGATGATTGGTATTATCATATACCTGTTTGAATACATAAAATGAACCTCTTGCATAACCCACTGAATTGATTAATATGGTATTACCTGTTCCACCTGAAATACCACCATATTGATTTCCTGCATAAGAAGGATCATTGGAGATAGTCAGCTTGGTAATTTTATTTTCATTGTATGTGGCATTAAAGGCTATATCCCAGGTTATATTCTTAGTCCGGATTGGTTGATAATTAATACTGAACTCCACCCCTTTATTTTGCATGGTTCCAACATTGGCTACAATTTTATTGGAGAAATTGGTACCGGCAGATTGTGTAATATTATTCAGCAAATTAGTAGTATTCCTATCATAATATTCAATACTACCTGTTATTCTATTGTTCAGGAAACCGTAATCAATTGCAATATTGGCAGTAGCTGTTTGTTCCCATTTCCTGTTTAAATAATAGCCACCGGGCCTGTACATCTGGTAGAAATTATTTCCAAACTGATAAGATGCAGTTGTACCACTTAAATTATAGAATGATTGGTAATCATAATCACCAATACCATCCTGCTGGCCGGTTACACCATAACCAATTCGTAATTTAAGGTCTGATACGGCAGAAACATTTGCCAGGAAGGGTTCATTCTTGATTTTCCATGCCAGTGCTCCTGAAGGGAATGTACCCCAACGGTTGGCGGCACTGAATTTAGAAGAACCATCCTGACGGATAGATCCGGTCAAGATATATTTGTTCATGAAAGTATAAGTAACCCTGCCCAGATAGGAGATCAGCCTGTTTTCCGGCTTATCAAAAGGATAAGTAGGAGTTGTAACAACTGTTCCATCATAGGTCACATCAGGATAATTATAATTGGTAGTTAAATAATCCTGGTATTCATACCCTGCCAATGCTTCAATTCTACTTTTAATTGACTTTAAATCCTTGGCATAAGTCAGGTTAAAGTTCATGTAAGTATTTTGTTTTTTCTGTTTGTACTGAGTATTGGTACCACCGTGAAAAACACCGTTCGGGTCTTTGAAACGATTGTAATTGGAAGCAGCACTATCAGGAATCACCACTGTTCCTTTTCCTTCAGATACATCATACCCTAAAGTTAAGATGGTATGTAATTCTGGCAAGAAATGTACTTTATAGTCAAATACGGCATTTCCCACACTTCTTTGAACATTGCCTACATTTTTCTGTTCTTCCAGTAAGCCTAATGGATTTTTAGGAGATAAGGATTTCAATCCTGTAGAAGAATTTGGATCTAACCATTCCCAATAACCGCCAAACCGGTTACTTCCGGAATATACACTTTGAGTAGGATCAAAACTTACTGCTGTTCCAATTGCGCCCTGATTAGCAAAAGTACTCTTATTATAAGAACCCTTTAAATTAAGGTCAATCTTCAAATGGTTATTAAATAAAACGGGGCTTATATTAATACCTAATGAAGTTCGTTGCAAATTATCGGTTTTTAAAATACCGGATTGATCCATATAACCCAGAGAAATACGGTAAGGAAGGTTTTTAAATGCTCCGGAAACACTTAAATTATTATCATTGGAAATAGCAGTCTGATAAATTTGGTTCTGCCAGTCTGTTGCTGCATTTCCCAGTAAAGCAACCAATGCTGGAGTGGCATTACCTGTTACAACCTGTCTTATTTGATAAGGATTAAGTACATCTACTTTTTTTGCAATGGCGCCTGCAGATACCTGTGTAGAAAAGTTATACACCGGCTTTCCGCTTTTTCCTTTTTTGGTAGTAATTAAAATAACCCCATTGGAAGCCCTGGAACCATAAATGGCTGCTGCAGATGCATCTTTTAACACAGTAAAAGTTTCAATGTCATTCGGGTTAATTAAACTTAAAGGATTGGCAATACCAGATATACTGGCATTTTCAATTGGCATTCCATCAATAACAATCAAAGGGTCATTACTGGCATTTAAGGAAGCTCCTCCACGAATACGGATTGTACTTCCTGAACCAGGTGCACCTCCATTGGAAGTAATGGAAACACCGGCAACTTTACCTGAAATCAATTGTTCAGGAGTTGAAATAGCACCTCCCTGAAAGTCTTTGGATCCTACAGTGGAAACAGAACCTGTTAAATCCTTTTTCCGTGCAGTACCATACCCAATAACAACCACATCATTTAGTGCTGCACTGGTTTGGTTTAATTTAACATCAAAAGCACCGGTTCCAATAGCTACTTCCTGGGCACCATACCCTACAGAAGTAAAAACTAAGGAAACTGCAGTGGCTGGTACTTTTAATTTAAAAATACCCTGTGCATTGGTTTGCGTAATAACAGTTGTGCCTTTTACTGTAACAGTTACATTGGAAAGAGCACTTCCGTCTTTAGAATCGGTTACCTTACCGGTAACCACCTTGTCTTGCGAGAAAGCTGGTAATGCAAAAAACACCAGCAGAAAATTCATCGCTACAAGCAGTCGTTTAACATTCATAGTTGGTAGTTTACTTGTTTAACATGTAAAAATTTTGATCCTATATTTCAATCTGTTGAATCCCTTTTTCTTATGGCCAGAATATGTACTTTTTACACATATAATGACAAACATTAGTTAGCCTTCGTTGCATTTAACATTTACTTTATTAAAATAAATTTTTCGGTTTTCCGCTGCCCGTTTATTTCCAATTGTAACAGATACATTCCATTGCCTGTTTGGGTTGAAAATAACTGACCAGTATTTATTGTAACTGACTGAATACCCTTGGTTTTAAAGCCGGAAAATACATCTGCTATTTTTCTGCCGGTCATATCCAATATTGCCAGGTTAACATTTCCGCTTTCCGGTATAACATATTGAACAGTAGCTATTGATTGAACCGGATTTGGATTAATAATTAACTGTAAAGCATTCATATTATTAGCAGTAACATTATCCACGGCAGTAACAACACCCTTAACAGAATAGGTATACACATAATATTCACCTGGATTCAGGGTTACATTCTGGGTGGTTGTGGTTATATTAATAGTTGAGCCGGTAAATAAATTAGTCCATGTACCTGTACCCGGGAAAGTTACAGTTCCGGTTTGTGCAGATACACCGAAATTGCCATAGGCCATTACCTGAAGCGAATCTCCGGTATCACTGATCCATTTAATGGTTCCTGATAAACTGTATTGCGTATTAGCAGGTTTACCATTATTGGTAAAAGTGGTAATATTTGCAGGAACATTGCGCAGGTTAAATAATTTACTGTAAACTGTATATAAAGCCTGCCTGTTTGTATTTAAATAATATTTAGCCCAGGGAAGTGGTTTTGGATCAATATTGTTACAGGTAAGTGCACCATTACTACAGGCATTCGGAGAATAATCATAACCCAGTTCCCCAAACATCCACATCATTTTTGGCCCGGGTAACATAGCCCATAATGCTGCTGTCATTGCAGCTCTTTGCAAACCTGTGGCTGTATCCTGGATATTATAAGAACCAGAACTGTTCCCATAATTTTCATTCTTAAACATTACCCTTTCATCGCCACCCACCGTTTCATCATGGCTCTCCTGATAATCTACTAATCCGGGTTGGGTGAACCCATTGGCTGAATATAAGCCACTGCTTAAATCCGAGTTACTGTTATAACCCATAGAGGCTTGAGTGGATGACCCGTTCATATTAGCACCTCCACCCCAAACCATCATACCCTGATTAACATAATTCTGCAATTCAGCATTACCCACAAAACTTTCCAGAATACAATAAGAACCGGGAGAAATAGTTTGTAATTGTGTATTGATAGAATCCCAGGTATTAATTCGGCCCTGGTCATAAGTAGATTCCCAGGCACTGCCGGCACCTGTACCATAATTAGTTTGTGTATATCCTCCAGCCAGGTCAAAACGAAATCCATCCAGATGATAATCATTTAACCAATGGGCATACACCCGATTCCTCAATGCAATTGTAGCTGCACTGGAATGATTAAACTGGCTGCCTACATTATAAGGATGGGTTGGATTCTGATTTAGCCAGGGGTTATTGGCTGCAGGAATACTTAATGCACTGTTCCAATACATGGTAGCTAAAGGTGAACTGCCAAATACATCCTGCATGGCCAGATCCATAATCACAGCAATACCCTGCTGGTGGCAGGCATCAATAAACTGTTTTAACGCAGTTGGTGTGCCATAAACTTTATCCGGAGCTAAAAAGAAATTAGGATTATATCCCCAGCTGCTAAAACCTTCAAAATTGCAGAATGGCAATACTTCAATAGCATTTACACCCAGTCTTTTCAGATAAGTGAGTGTATCAGTGAGCGTTATCCAATTCTGCGCACTGATAAAATCTCTGACCAGTAATTCATATACCAGCAAATTTCTTTTGTCCGGCCTGGTAAAATTGGGGACCTGCCAGGTATAAGGAACCTGACCAGTTTGCAATACACTTGCCAGCGAACCGGCAGCTTTTGCAGGAAAGGCTTTCAAATTGGGATAACTGCTGGCTGGTATTTGTGGGTCAACATTTTTATCCAGCACTTTTTCTGCATAATTATCTGCAACCTGAATCGTATCGTCTATTAAAAATTGATAAGCATATTCAGTACCGGAAGTCAGCCCGGTAAGACGAATCCAGTAACGTAGGCTATCCGGTGTTCTGTTCATCTGGTAACTGGAAGTGGGTGTCCAGTTATTAAAATCGCCCAGCAAAATCGATTTTGTTTTAAAAGGGGCATATAAAACCAGTGTTACAGAAGTATCGCCTTTCTCGTAATTAATTCCATCCACATTACCTGCCGGAACAGGCAAAACGGTAGTGGCGGAAGCTACGAAAAAAGTGGAAGTATCACTGGAAGTAGCAGTTCCATTATTGGAAACAGCTATAATGGTTTGTGTGCCACCGCTTGCTATCGTTGCTGTTGCTGAGGCAGATTGGGCATTTGTGGCTGAACCTATTTGTACACCATTAAACAATAAACTGATGCTGGCGTTTTGATTGGTATTGGCTGTTACTGTAACATTGTCACCAACAACTTTAGTAATAGGTACAAGGGCAGGACTATAAAGAGGCTGACGGACAGGAGCATCCAGCCTGGTAAAAAATCCTCCTTCTGCATATACAGGAACAAACATATCAGAACCATCAATATTGCCCATTTGTTTGGTACCTGCACCATTTCTGAAAATGATTGCAATTTTAAGAATCTGTTCCGTAGGATCTGTTACCCCAAAAAAAGCCCTTAGGCTTCCGGAAAATGTATATTTCCATTTATTATTGCCCAAAGAAACACATTGAATCTGAGGATTAGCAACTCCCCAGGCGGAGAAAGTTGGAACATATAACCAGTTTTTAGAAGAAGTACTTTTAGAAGTAATTAAACCTATATGCACATAAACATCTGAAACCGGTGTATAATTCAATAAACCCTGATTGCCCTGGCTTGCATCACAGGTGATGGTAACATTTGTTGAGGTATCTGTTATGAAAGAAGGAGCCCAACTCAATAGTTGCGATTTTGCATTTATTGCAAAAAGTAAAAATATCAAGAGGTAACTGAACTTTTTCATAGTAGCTTTTAATTGCAAACGTTTCCGAAATGTGTCTAAATTACACATTAGATTGCAAATATGTGTATTTTTTACACAACTATGAAATTTTTTTGCCTTTATCTTTTTGTTTTTTGTAAAAATGCAGAAACCGTACTCAAAAAAAGATGTAAACATCAATCGTTTGAAATTTTAGCCTGTTTTTGATATCATTCTAACATCAATTCCTTCTGATTATCTTTAAAATGTATCTAAAACTTGTTATAACATTAATTAACTTTAAAGCATACAACTTTTGAGATTTTTTCACTTCAACTTTCAAACAACTAACGAATGCCCAAGCCCAAATTAAGTTTCTGGCAAATTATCAACATGAATGTGGGATTCTTCGGAATCCAGTACAGCTTCGGATTACAACAATCTGCCATCAACCCCTTATATACCTTTTTACATGCCAAGCCGGAAGACCTACCTATTCTTAATCTGGCTGGTCCAATGACAGGCTTATTAATTCAACCCTTGATAGGTGCATTAAGTGATAAAACCTGGCATCCCAGGTGGGGAAGAAGAAAACCATTTTTCCTGATTGGTGCCATTTGTTGCAGTTTATGCCTTTTTGTTTTCCCTTTTAGCCGCAGTTTATGGATGGCTGCCGGTCTGTTATGGATACTGGACGCCTCCAATAATACGGCTATGGAGCCTTACCGGGCTTTTGTGGCAGATAAATTACCTGCCAGACAATTGGCTACCGGTTTTTTAACCCAAAGTTTTTTTACAGGATTAGGAATTACTTTAGCCAATATTTCCCTGTACTTTTTCCAGCAGGTGATTAAAGGTGAAACCCCTGCCGGCATTCCTTTCTGGGTATTCGGATCATTTTTTGTTGGAAGCTTTTGCTCAATTACATCAGTTCTCTGGTCCGTTTCCAAAACACCGGAAATACCCCCTACAGCTGCAGAACTGGAACATATCAGGTCTAATAAGCAGGGTATACTTACACCTTTTAAAGAAATAATTTCTGCGATTTCTGATATGCCCAATACATTATGGCAACTGGCCCTTGTATATTTATTTCAATGGTATGCCATGTTTGTTTACTGGCAGTTTATTTCGCACAGTATCGCATTATCAGTCTGGCATACCACTTCACAGGTTAACAGGTCTTTATATGAAGAAGCTGCAGGCTGGACCGGATTGGTCAATGGGTTTTATAATATTGTTACTTTTATATCAGCTTTTGGCCTGGTATGGCTTGCTAAAAAATTCAGTGCAAAATGGGTGCACGTCCTTTGCCTGTTCATGGCCAGTATTTCCTTATTTATCATTCCGCATATTACTGACAAATACTTTTTATTCGCCCCCATGATTGGTTTTGGTATTGCCTGGGCCAGTATGATGGGTGTTCCTTATATTATGATTGTAGGTAGTATACCTAAAGAAAGGTATGGTGTTTATATGGGTATTATCAACATGATGATTGTTGTACCTATGATTTTACAAACTTTAAGTTTTGGATTTATTTATAAATCTTTTTTAGGCAGCAATCCCGGAAATGCAATTTTATTTGCAGGAGCATTATTGCTGATTGCAGCTTTTGCTACCATGCTGATAAAAACCATTCAACCAAAAGATGAATCATTGGTAACACCAGTTGTAGTAGGTCATTAATTAAATTTATTTGTATGAAAAAAATACTTTGTATCGGTGAAGCATTAATTGACATGATTTGCACGGATAAAGGAAAAACACTTAGTGAAGGTGATCATTTTCTGAAAAAGGCAGGTGGTGCCCCTACCAATGTGGCTGCTGCTATTGCAGCACTGGGTGGTAATGCAGAAGTTGCTGCCAAAGTGGGGGTAGATCCTTTTGGTAAACACCTGATTGAAGTAATGCAATCATTTGGTATTTCAACAAAATGGGTTATTCAGGATAAAAACAATTTTACCACTTTTGCCTTTGTTTCTTTAATGGAAAATGGGGAGAGGGATTTTTATTTTAACAGGGGTGCAGACGGTCAATTAAGTGAAGCAGATATTGCAGATTTGGATCTTTCTGAATATTCCATCATACATTTTGGTTCAGCTACCGCCTTTCTTCCGGGCCCTTTACAACAAGCTTATCTTAAACTGTTTGATAAAGCGCTCGCTGCAAATATTTTCATCAGTTTCGATCCTAATTACCGGCATTTATTATTTCAGCATAATCAGGATACTTTTATTCAACAGTCCTGGATTTTCCTGAAACATTGCCATTTTTTTAAAGTAAGTGATGAAGAAGCAATGTTGCTCACCCACACTTCTACATTGGATCAGGCCGTAAAATCTTTATTAGAAAAAACTGATGCTATTTTTGCCATAACACTTGGAAAAGATGGCACATTACTGGGGAGGAATAAACAAACCCATATTATACCCAGCATTCCGGTGAATCCTGTAGATACAACCGGTGCCGGTGATGCTTTTGTAGGTGCATTGCTCTATCAGCTTTCCTCCAAATCTGTTACCAGCATCAATGCAATGCCGCTTGCAGAATGGGAAAAAATAATTGCTAATGGAAATAAAGCAGGGGCAAGAACCTGTGAATTTTTAGGGGCAATGGAAGCATTTAAGCATTTAAGCAGCGATATTTTTAATTAATTACTTTCCTTATTATGTACGTTTTTGATTTACATGAGTCTATAAGCAAACTGCTCTTACAGCATAAAATAGATATTGCAGGAGCAGATACTCAATTCTATAACCGGTTCCTTGCAAATGCGGGTGCAATCGATGCTTTATATAAAGAAATTTATGGTACTCATCCGGCCGAGGAAAACTATTTTAAACAGTTACTGGAAACTATTTTAACAGCGTACCAACAACGTTCCTTTTCCTTAAAACAAAGAGATCTTGCCAAACAAAAAAAAGGCAATTGGTTCTTAAGCAATGAATTAACAGGAATGAGTTTATATGTTGACCGTTTTTGCGGCAACCTTAAATCTATGCCTGAAAAAATTGAATATTTTAACCGGCTGGGTATTAATTTATTACACTTAATGCCTGTTTTTCAAAGCCCGCAGGGTGAAAGTGATGGGGGTTATGCAGTTTCTGATTTCAGAAATGTAGACAGTAGGTTTGGAACAATGGAAGATCTTATTAACCTACAACAGAAAATGAGTGAAAACAATATGTTCCTGATGCTGGATATTGTTTTAAACCATACTTCTCACAGGCACGAATGGGCTGAAAAAGCAAAAAAGGGCGATCCGAAATATCAGGACTATTATTATATGTTTCCGAACCGGAATATTCCGGATGAATTTGAGAAAACTATGCCTGAAATTTTTCCGGAAGTGGCACCTGGTAATTTTACCTGGATTGAAGTATGCAATAAATGGGTGATGACCGTTTTTCATAATTACCAGTGGGATTTGAATTATACAAATCCGCAGGTGTTGATTGAAATGCTGGATACTATTTTCTTTTATGCCAACCTCGGTGTAGACATCCTTCGCATAGATGCTCCTGCCTTTATATGGAAACAACTGGGAACTACCTGCCAGAATCTTCCGGGAGCGCATAACATTTTAAGACTTATTAAACAATGTTTACAGGTGGCTTCGCCAGGAACAGCTTTGCTGGGCGAAGCAATTGTTGCACCTAAGGAAATTATGAAATATTTTGGTACTGGCTTATATACTGCAAAAGAATGCGATTTTGCGTATAATGCAACGCAGATGGCACTGCAATGGGATGCCCTGGCTACAGGGGATACCCGTGTAATGTTAGCTGCACAGCATGATATTTTACAAAAACCATTCGGAACTTCCTGGATCACTTATACCCGTTGCCATGATGATATAGGCCTGGGTTATGATGACTGGATGATTATGCAGGCAGGATATAATGCCTATGAACACCGGAAATACCTGAAAGAGTATTATTCCGGCATGTTACCTTTCTCACCCGCCAAAGGAGCCTTATTTTCAGTAAATCCCAAAACACAGGATGCCCGTATCAGCGGTTCTCTTGCTTCCTTATGCGGATTGGAAACGGCTATTAATAACCAGGACACATTTGCAATTGCAGAATCAATTAAAAAAATAATACTCATGCAGGCGCAGAGCTTTTTTCTGGGCGGATTACCGATGCTTTTTTATGGAGATGAAGCCGGTTATACCAATGATTATTCCTATTTACAGGATCCGGGCAAAAGTTATGATAACCGCTGGATGCACCGGCCTGTAATCAATTGGGAAAAAAATAAAAATATAAATCAGGAAGATACCATTGAAAACCGTGTCTTCTCTTATACCCGGAAACTCATATCCATCCGTAAAGATTTACCTGTTTTTGCAGACCATAAAAACCTTCAATGGATTACTCCTTATAATATTCACGTGGCAGGTTATATCAGAACTGGTGTACAACCAGTTTTCTGTTTATTCAATTTTAAGAATAAAGCTTCTTATTTAACCTGGTTTGCATTTAAGGAAGCCGGTATAAACCCAACTGTTTTATACGACCACTGGACTGGAAAAACATTTACAGTAGGGTATGACAATGAATACTTTATACTGGAACCATATAGTTTTTATATATTAGAACCAAAATAAAAGCCCCGTAAAGAATTACAGGGCTTACTTAACCTAACAATTGTAATGATACTATCTTGAAACACGGTACTTCACTACCGTGTTATTTTTTCTGTTTAATTAGCTTGTAATTTCATCTGTTTTAAAAAATTGAATTACTCTAAATTTTACGTTATTGTGTTAACGTTTTAATAACACCTATCCCTTTTTCTCAATTAATTTCCACTTTTCTATCACTCTATATAGATTATTTCTAAACTTTATTCTTAAATTATTTCCCTTTTCTCTTTTATAAGTTGAAATAATATTCTAATACAATAAAAAATCTGTACCTTAATTTTCTATTTTTGAAAAATAGCCCCCGCTGTAGAAACAGCAGGGTAATTGTTTATGAACCTTAACTAAAATTTTGAACTATTTTGAATGTTTATAAATGGTTGTGTTTTTACACTTTCACCATTTATAAACATTTTTTTTATTTTTTCATTTTCAATTTATCTACCACATAGCTACCTACTTTAGTACCCAGCGTATGTGCGATAATATTGGAAGGATAATAATGGATACCACCATAAAAACGGCCCCATATATTTTCATTCGCTGCATCCCGGAAAGATTTATAAGACCTGTTTTTGATACCAAACTCCAGTTCTGTACTATCTGTATAAGGATGATTATCACCAAATACACTGGTTAATGCTTCTGCTGCAGAAGCAGAAATAGTACAATGCCCACAGATATATTCCGGAAAAGAAGGTGTTTGTAAATAAGGCCTCCAATTCATGTCGAAGGACCTGTTAATCACAGTTTCAGGACGAACGGTATTATAAGTATACTTAGCCCACCAGCAATCAATAAATGCATCAAACAAAGCAATACCTGTTTTGGCAAATGCATATACTGTTGTGGCATAATCTGCATTGGCATTTTTAGCTGCAATCCCAACAATGCTCATCCAATGGCCTGAAGGTGAGAATTTCTTGCTACCAAACATAATATGTCCGGTAACATTCATTTTAAAGGGATTATCATCCCAGAAGTCAGCAATATGTTTTTGTTCATCAGTTAAGCTGTCACCAGCATTTTTAACAGCTATAACTTGCTTGTAATAGTCACTGTTTTTATCAGTTATATCAAATTTAAAGGGCGGAGGTGCCGGAAATAAATTTGCACTGTCAATTACCATCGGGCGAATTTCTTTCCAGTGTGGTTCTGTTGCAGAAGCATACATTGGGGGAGTGGGTACCCAGCGCCATGGCAGTTTTTCATTAACTGTATATTTTTCAGCACCACGTGTTTCAGCATAATTATCTTTTTTACTCCATGCTATAATAGCATTACTAATACTATCTGCAAATTGGCGGGAAGCTTTTTCAACATCTTCAGGTAAGCCTTTGTCCTTAGCAATTTTAATAATACTGTCTCTGTATTTATCTAAACTTCCTTCGGGGAAGGTAACAGATTCACCTACTTTAATATAAGAAAGCAAAGCTGCCAGCTCATAATCAATAGGCTGATTATCAATTGGTTTAGGTAATACTGTCAATCCATGAACCTGACCAGCTAATGATTGGTATTGCTGCGGGTTTTCAGCAGCAATTACTTCATAAGCGGCTATTGCAGCATAAGCATAATTGCGTGCTGCCACCATTGGTGGAAAATTATTTCCCATTACTACATCATTCAGCTGATGAACTGTTTGAGAAAATAAAATAGGATCGTGCAAATAAGTTTTATATGCGGTTTTGCTTTTACAGGCAAAAAGGCCGGCCACAATAAATAGGCCTAAAATGAAATTTTTCATTTTAGAAAATGATTTACAAAAGAAAATTAAAATGAATAGGGTTTAATAGATAGAATAAATAAAACCCTAAGCAGCAGGAGGTTTTACTAACTTTTGTAAATAAGTTTGGCTGTTCAATGAACAGGAAGAAAGGAAAAAAACAGGATCAAGAGAAACTATTAACTGGTGCATATCAAAATAATGATCACCAGTAAAATCCTGTACAGAATATTTTAAATTGTGATTATGAGAATTAGAGGTTTTTTTAGACGTGCTGAAATTTACAAAATCATTAGCCACTTTGCTGAATTCATCCTTTGCGTTCTGAATGGTTGTTTTTTCTGTATTGGGTATACACATCAATTCCAGTGTATCGTTATAAATTCTGCGTTTCACATACTGATAACTGATACCATGTATATCTATATTTCCTTCCACTTTTTCAAAATTCTGAGAATTGGGCCCGTAGGGAAGACTTAAAGGAACTTTAATACTGATTAAATCAGATTCTGCATAATTATTGATATCCAATTGGGCCTGCATTTCAACACTGGCCTTGTTTTCAAAGTAATCAGCTACAATACGGTAACCATACCAGTTAAACAGCAAAATGCCCATTAATACTATAGTAGCAGCCTTTTTCAATCTATTCGAAAATGAAGGTAAGTTTTTCTTGTTTATTTTTCTTAAAATTTCATGAAAAAAAAATTTATTTATACACAACAAAGGTTTTCTTTTCATTTCCAACTCCTGTAATTGTAAGTTTTCTCCATTGTTGGGGTAAAACGGAGTGAATCTGTGTGATTCCTTTTGAAGTTATTTCAAGTCCCCCGAAACCCATTAACAGGCTCTGAACAATACCTCCTGCCCCTGTGGCAAAATAAGGATTGGTCCCCCCTTTTGTTTCTGCAATTACCCGGAAAGGCGGGTTTAAATTGGGTTCGTACGCATCTTTAAACCAATGAAAAGCTTTTTCCCTATCCCCTAACCTTGCATATAATAAGGTAAATATAGCTTGTGTCATGGCCGGTGTGCCTTCATTTGGTACCCTTTTTTCATAATATTCCAGGTCCTTCCTGATTTGTACAGAATCTGTAATCTCTTTTAACGGGTAGGATAACAAATTCACATCTGCCTGTTTAATTCCCTCCCCATGATAGGTAGCATGTTCTTTGGTAATACCATTTTCCAATTGTAAAACCGGTATATTATTTGCCACCTGTATCCAATCAGGATCTGGATTTAGTCCTAAAATACCTGCAGCTTCCGTAGCGTGGTTTAATACAGCTTTGGCGGCAGCATTCGTAAATGCATCATTATCTATATTCTCTGCCCATTCATCTGCAGCAACTACATTTTTAATATCATATTTGCCTGGTCCATTCCGTTCCACCCTGCTCGCCCAGAAATCAGCTGTTTCCTTTAATAATAGCCAGCCCTGCTCTTTCAGCCAGTTTTTATCCTGTGTTACACAATAATAATTCCATGCAGCTAAACCCACACAAGCAGTAATATGGTGTTCAAACGGACCGCTTAAGGCCCATACAGGTGTTTCCTCTGCCCCGCTTCCTGCACTTTCCCAGGGAAACATAGCTCCTTTATACCCATGATTAAAAGCATTCCTTTTAGCAGCTTCCAAACGATCAAACCGGTAGCCAACCATGCTTTTTGCCATTTCAGGGTGTAATACCAGTAATGCAGGGTACATCCATAAATCTGCATCCCAGAATACATGGCCATTATATCCCAATCCGGATAATCCCATCGGAGAAGGGCTTAAGGAAGTACCTTCCCTTACAAATGAATATAAGTGATACAACATGCTGTGAATGTCCTGTTGAGACTGGTCATCACCCTCAATCCTGATATCACTTTTCCATAATTCATCCCAAGCTTTGATATGAAATGCAATCAGTCTTTCCCTTCCCTCCAGTTTTGCAAAAATGGTCATTCGCTCAGCTTCATTTAACGGATCATCGTGATGGGCGGAAGTTATGGAAGAACCAGCTATGCTGTATCTGTAGGTTTCACCTGCTTTAATTTGTTTCCCAAATTTCATCAGGTGCATATTATTATCCCACATTTCATGAATCACCCTGGGTTCATTTCCATGCGGTTCACTAAATAAAAAAGTATTGGATGCACACATTAACAATTTACCGGTAGGGCTTTTTGCTGTGGAAGTCAACAGACTGATTACTACATGCGGCCGGTCTATTTCATTATAATAATTCTGCACGTCTTTCAAAGCATCCGGAGCTTCCATTACACTGGCGGCATTTATACTTATATTTTTCTTTGCAGTTATACTTACATCCATTAAGACTGTAAATGGTAACTGACGTAAAGAATAATAGGTATAAGTAACCGTTGCTTTATCTTCATAATCAAATGAAGTGGTAAAACTGGCATGCTGCATATCCAGTGATTGCTGCAAATGAGCTGTATTTTTAGAATCCATCCGCTTGCCGTCAATTTCCAAATAACCGTTCAACAGATTAAAACTGCGCAAAAAATTACTAACCCTTCCCCTGCCATATAAATCATATGCCCCGGCTAATACCACATCTTTTACTTTAAAAGGTTCTGCAGCGGAGACAATGCCAATCATTCCGTTTGCTACGGTAATTCCATAATAATTATTTTCATCAATTTTATCAGGAGCAATCTTCCAAATATCTGTTTTTTGGGAAAATAAACTGAAGCTTGAAAAAAGAACAGCACTTAAGAAAAAAGAGAATTTCTTTTTCATATTTGCAATCAAATCTGGTGAAAAGCTAAAGTACAATTTAAAATGGCTCCGGTTGTTGAATTTTACATTTTTTTTGAATTGATAATCCTTATTTTGCACCTTACTTAATCTCAATACAAGTCATATGAAGAAATGGATTATCAGTATTTTAATTATTGCTGTTTTGATTGTTGGCAGCATCTACATTTTTATTCCCTCCAAATTAACAGTGTCCTCTTTCCGATATGTAAAAGAATACCATAACGGATTACTGAGGCTAATTGCAGACAGTACAAAATTCAGCGCTTTTTTATCAGCAAATACTGAAAAAAACAGTGAAGGGTTCAGTTATAAAGGTGTGCAATATAAAATTTACAAACCCTATTCAGATTTCATACAAGTTGAAATTAAATCAGGCAATATTCAAACTATCAGTAATGTTTTTCCAGTTAATATTTACAGGGACTCCTCAGCAATACAATGGATAGTTGAATATAATACAGGCTTCACACCCTGGGGTCGCATTTTTGCTTACAAAGAAGCCATTAAAATAAAAGAAAGTATTTCGGGATTGTTGGATTCTATGAAAAATTATGCGGATAATACCGTAAATATTTATGGTTTTCCCATTGAGGAAATTGCTTTAAAAAAAGATACACTTATACTTTCCACTTATTTGAAAACTAATACTTATCCAACTGTAACAGATATATATAAACAGGTTCAGAAATTAAATGATTACGCTGTATCGCAAAAAGCAATGGCTGATGATGTACCTATGATATCAGTTAAGCAAATCGATTCCCTCCATTTTGAAACAATGATTGGTCTTCCAGTCAATGCGAATCTGCAAAAATCCGGAGATTTTGCTGTTAAGCATATGCCTCTTAATGGCAGAATGTTTGTTACAGTTGTAAATGGTGGTAATTCTACTATTCAGAATGGACTAAAAGCTTTGGATCTTTTTCATCAGGATTCCAAAAGGCCGATGATGGCTATAGCGTATCAGTTAATGATAACTGACCGTTCTAAAATTACAGATACTGCTAAATGGGTTACCCAGTTATATCATCCAGTTAATAACTAGTATTAAATTTTACATATAATTCAAACTAAAAAACTGAACTGGCTATAAATAAGCCGGTTCAGTTTTTTTAAAGGATTATTTAAATGGCTATTCGCTCACTTTTTTTGAAACCTGATAATAATAGTACTGTCATTATTTTTGGACAGAATATAAGCCGGCTGTTGGTGAATGGTAATCGGTTTTATATGCCTTACCTGACCTTTTATCTGTAAACCATTAATATTCTCTACTGCAAATTTTCCCTGGCCCTTATTAATCAGTAAACTTCCAAAATCGGCATCATACCTTCCCATCTGAATATTGTTATCATAATAATTCCCAACCATCAAAATATCAGGCAGTTGGTCACCGTTTGCATCAACCACAATAGCATCCCGGTATGGACTTAACTGGGCTTCCCATGGTAATGGTTCTGTAGTAAAATTCAGATTGCCATGATTGATCAGTACAGAATTGGAATAATAATTTGCAGTAAGAACCTGTGAGCTCTCCAGTTTACTTTTATCAAAAATTTCCTCCAAAGAAGCTTTTGCAAAGTCTTCCGCATATAAAAATTTCTTCTTAATTCCCGGCATTTGTTTTTGCAGTTCATCCTTATTGGCAAAAGGAATTTCTCTCCCATTTAAAAAATAGGTAAGTATCTGCTCCTTCTTCCCATTATCATCAAAGTCATTATAATACAATTTTACTGGCTCCTGTACACTCGCCTTTAATCGGGAATTCAAACCAAGGTTTCCTGCTATCAGATCAATATTACCATCATTGTTTAAATCAACCGGTAATACAAAATTCCACCATCCGTTTTTATCGCTCAGTACTTTTTTGGTAAATGATCCATTATTATTAATAAAGGCATAAATGCCTCCCCATTCACAGCAAACAATCAGGTCTTTTTTACCGTCTTTATTGATGTCAAACCAAATGGCTTGTGTTACCATTCCAATATTACCCAACTCTTTACAATATTGGTCTGTTACATCAGTAAACTTACCAGTTCCATCATTTTGTAATAAATAAGACCTTGGAATCTTTCCATAATCCCAGGGTACATCTCTCCCGCCAATAAATAAATCCATATTACCATCCCCGTTAAAATCCAATGGAACCACACAGGATTGTGTAACAAAAATATTTCCAAATGCATCCTCTTTTTTTCTAAAATTACCTTTACCGTCATTCAAATAAATCCTGGGTTTTAAATGATTGTCTTCCCCATAATATTCATTTCCACCGGTAGCAATTACCAGGTCCGGAAATCCATCTTTATTTACATCTATAAACTGAGCATCCACATCTTCACACATACTATCCGGCAACATGGCAGGTTGTTTCATTTGCAGAAATTTCCCATTAGGTTGCTGCAGAAAAACAGCGTTATGAAAAGTTTTGGAAGCACCAATAAATATATCTTCCAAACCGTCATGATTAATATCTCCAACTGCAAGTGCGGGGCCTTCAGTTGATACCATATGCGGAATCAGAAATTCACGGTTGAATTCAATAAATGGATTTTCCTGGTGTATATAATTCAGTCCTGTTTCAGCTGTTATATTTTCCATCGGTCTGGTTTCATTTTTCCAGTGATGAGTAATGATGCCATAATCAAATTTGGGCAAGCCAGTTTTATAAGTAAATAGAACCTGGGGCTGATTAGGATTCAATGTTATATATTGGTAAGTATTATCAGGCCAGATTAAAAATGCTGAATCAATTTTGGTATTTACCAGCCCGATATGCATGGGAATTTCCATGCTCGACTGAAAACCTCTGGCAGGGTTTTTCTCATAGGTCCTGATGCCCCCATTGGCAAACAATACAACTTTGGCTCCCACTGCATTAATGTTTTTATCAGACCCTCTTAATTTTATAGATACATAGGGTTTATCTTTTTTGTCATTCGATTTATTTT
>Ga0208872_1000396_pt1 | contig 34002 bp, 18 predicted proteins | sample CryBogCBH12Aug08_FD_185508 | JGI IMG/M metagenome (GOLD analysis project Ga0208872, IMG submission 185508) | Freshwater microbial communities from Crystal Bog, Wisconsin, USA - CBH12Aug08 (SPAdes) | ecosystem: Environmental > Aquatic > Freshwater > Lake | place: Crystal Bog, Wisconsin, USA...
CGACACGCTGTCGAGTCCCGTGCGGGGGATGGCGTGGGTGCACGCGAACGTGGTGACTTCCGTGGGGCCATAGCCGTTGATCAGGCGGATCGTGGGCAACCGTTCGTAGGCGAGGCGCACATGATGCGCGGAGAGCGCCTCACCGCCGATGAGGAGCTCCGAGACCGAGTCTAAAAGAGCGGGGTGCTCGTCGATCACCACGTTAAAGAGGGCGGCGGTCAGCCACATCGTGTTGACCTGTTCCGTGCGCAGCAGCGTCTCGAGGGTCGGGAGATCGGTGTGCGTGTCCGCGCTCACGACGACTCGGCCGCCGTGAAGCAACGGCGCCCATAACTCAAACGTCGCCGCATCGAACGAGAGCGTCGAGAGAAACGGTATGACGGTCTGCGCGTCGAGGTGCACGTAGTCGGGATTGTGCAGGAGGCGCACGATCGCTCGATGCGGGGTCTCGACCGCCTTCGGAGTACCGGTGGACCCGGAAGTGTACAGCAGATACGCGCGGTCGTTGGGCGCCACCGCCACGCGCGGCGCGCTCCGCTCAGTCACTGTGCGGGAGGCCATCAGAGTGTCCCACTCAAGCAAGACGATGCCGGGCGGCAGCGCCTCCGGAACCGCCTGGCGCGTGAGGTAGCCACGGATGCCGGCATCGTCGAGCACGAGTCGTTGGCGAGACAGTGGCCAACGCCGATCGAAGGGTACGTAGGCCGCGCCGGCCTTCCAGATCGCCATCAAGGCAACGATCAACTGCGTATCGCGTGGCAGATCCACCGCGACCGCATCGCGTCGCCGAACGCCGGCCGCAATCAAGCGGTGCGCCAGTTGATTGGCAGCCTCGTCCAGTTCGCGGTACGTATAGTGCGGCCCGGACCCGCTCAGAGCCACGGCATCCGGAGTGCGCTGCGCTTGCTGCTCGAACAAGCGGTGGACCGGCTGCTCCGGTAGCGGAGCGGGCTTCGGATTGAATGACTCGACGAGGCGCCGCCGCTCGACGTCGTCGAGCAATGACACAGTTTCAAGTGACGCGTTGGGCGCTGCGATCAAGCCCGCAAGCAACACGTGGTAATGATGGTCGAGGCGCGCAATCGTCTCCGCCTCGTAGAGATCGGTGGCGTACTCCCAACACAGATCAATGGCGTCGCCCTGATCCGTCACCATGAGGAGCAGATCCATCTTGGCCGTGCGCGACGGGTAGGGATACGGCTCCGCGGTGAGATCGCCAAATGCGGTCAGGGGTTGGAGGATGTCTTGCGCCGCGTACAACACGTCGGTCAGCGGTTGGCGGGACAGCGATCGGGTGGGCGAGAGTTCGGCGACCACCTCGTCGAAGGTGCAGTCCGCGCGCGCCGTCGCCGCCAGTGCGTCCGCTTGGACGCGAGCGACAAGGTCGGCAAAGGAGGTGCCAGGCCGATGGGGTGTGCGCAAAATAAACTGGTTCGCGTACATCCCGACCACGCCGTGCCAGCGGGAATCGTCGCGTCCGGCGCCGATAAAGCCGATCCCGAAGTCGTCTTGGCCGCTGTACACGACCAAGAGGCGTTGGAACGTCGCCATCATCAAGCTGTGGAGCGTGCAATGGAGCTGACCGAGCGTTTCTCGGATCCGGCGTAACGTGTGGCCGGTCACTCGACTGCGACGATTGCGGCCTCGGTGGCTCGCCTGGGCGGGGCGCAGACGATCCGTGGGCAACTCCAGTAACGGTAGGTTCTCGAGACGGCGCCGCCAATAGTCGAGCGACCGTGCGCGGTCTACGTATTCAAGTTGCCGTTCGCGGGCGTAATCAAGATACCGGGGTAACGGCGGCTCGGCGTCGAACGCGGACGGTACCGCGTATAGCCGTGCCCAGTCCGCCCACAGGATCGAGATGGACCAGCCGTCAACGGCGATATGGTGAGTGGCCACGGCGAGCAAGTGCCGGTCGCCGGGAAGACTGACGAGCATCACCCGAACCAACGGTCCGCTTTCCAGATCCACGTGCGTCAGCAACGCCGCATCGACCGTCGCGGCGAGCCGTTCCTCGGCCGAGGCGTCGCTTTCCGCTGCCAGATCGATGTGCGTAAAGCGTGGTTCCAGCGTCTCGAGTACGCGTTGCTCCGGAAAGTCGTTCTGCAATCGATAGACCGTCCGGAGTACGGGATGGCGTTGGATGAGCGTTGTCAGGGCACGGTGGAGTTGGGCAACGTCCACACGGCCCCGCAAGTCCAGCCCTTCGAGGACCAAGTAGGCCCGCGGATCGGCGATCGTTTGATGAAGAACCCACATGCCGACTTGCGCCGACGCGAGCGGACCGGACGATGCTGACGCGGGGTTCGACAGCGCCGCGGAACCCGTCGTGGGTTGCTGCACCAGTGGCGGTGCTTCCGTGAGGCGTCGCGCGAGTTCTACGACGGTCGGGGCGTTAAAAATATCTTGGGGCGTGAGTCGCACGTGGGCGTCTCGGCGCAGCGCGGCGGCCAAGCGAACGGCACCGAGCGAGTTACCACCCACATCGAAAAAGTTGATTTGTCGACCGATGTGCGCAACGCCGAGGAGGGCTGCCATCGCACGCGCGACGCTGACTTCGGCCTCCGTTTGCGGCGCATTGTCGGCATCGAGCGGCGTTGCCATGACCGGGCCCGGCAGGGGCAGCGATCGTTCATCCAATTTGCCGTTCACCGTCATGGGCAGTGCATCGAGTGCAGCAATGTGGGCAGGGACGAGAGCCGCGGCTAACCGGCGACGCAGGTAGTCGGTCAGGGTCTGCGAGGGGTTGACGAGGGTCTTGTCCGCGACCACGTACGCCAGCAACTGCGGATCGCTTCCCTCGGGGGCATGCCAACGAATGGCCGCCTCGCGCACCTGTGGGTGCTGGCGAAGTTCCGCCTCCAAGTCATCGAGCGACGCGCGATAGCCGCGCAACTTGATCTCACGGTCGACGCGCCCCAAAAAGACATACTCACCGGTGGCCAGTCGCCGCACCCGATCGCCGGTGCGATAGCGACGTACGCCGTTTACGCTCCGAAACTTCCTGGCCGTGGCCTCCGGGCGGCCCCGATAGCCGAGTCCCACGCCCAGACCGGCAAGCTCCAGTTCGCCCTCCGTATCGTTGATGGGCGCCCCAGAACGTGGATCGACGAGGGTGGCCTCAAACCCAGCCACCGGTCGTCCAATCGGCGGCTTGAGCGGCCATGAGGCGGGGTCACCGGTCAGCGTGTGGGTCAAGGCCACGTGGGTCTCGGTGGGCCCGTAATGGTTTACGAGCCTGCACTGGGGGTGTCGCACAAAAAACGCCCGCAGCGCCGGCGTGACGGTGAGCGGCTCGCCGGCCTGCACCACGTGTCGCAGGTGGGGCAGCGACGCGGCGCTCTCCTCGGTTGCCGTCATCAACCACTGCAGTGGGGTGTTGGGCAGAAAGAGGTCCGTGATCTGCTGGTCACGCACATAGGCAAGCAGCGCCTCCGGATCGCGACGCGTGGCCTCGTCGGGAATCACGAGACGGGCACCGTGCGCAAAGGCCGTGAAGATTTCCTGTAACGACACATCAAACCCGGTTGCAGCCCACTGCAGTACCGTTGCCGGTGCCTCGGCGTACGGTGTCCCCTCTATCAGCCCCATAAGGGTGTGATGGCTCAGCTCCGCGCCATTGGGGCGTCCCGTCGTGCCCGAGGTGTAGAGCAAATAGGCCACTCGACCGGCATCGGCGGGCACCGACGGCGTCGCTGTCGGTTGAGCTCGCAAAAAGGCGGCGTCGGACCCGACGTCGATCGTGGCTGCCGCCGTGACGTCTGCGAGCGCCGGTTCGCCGCCGCGCCGTAGCCACACGGCCGGTTGCGCGTCCTGCAGTAATGCACGTCGCCGATCGACGGGTTGCGCCGGGTCGATGGGGACGTAGACCCCGCCGCATTTGAGGATGGCGAGGAGTGCGATGACGGCATCGACGGAGCGCGGCAGACTGACCGCGACGCGATCGCCGATGTGCGCGCCGCGGGCGATCAGCGCATGCGCCAGTTGATTGGCTTCCCGTTCGGCTTCCGCGTAGGTCACTGTCCGGGTCGCATCCTGCACAGCAATCGCGTGCGCGGACCGCGTGACCTCACGCTCAAACAAAGACTGCGTACTCACCGCGTGCCGCCCTGCGGAGACGGGAACCGTCGGGGCCGCGCTCGACGCACGGTGGACATGCTCGCAGAGTGCGTTGACGGACGGCAATGCGAGCAAGTCGGTAAAGCTGAGCGTCACGCCCCATAGCCGTTTCAGATCCATAAGTAAGCGCGCGGCCAGGAGCGAATGGCCGCCTTGCTCGAAGAAACTGGCCTTGGGATCCGCCGGGGCGCCGAGCAACTGACTCACGAGGGTGAACAGGTTCGCAGTGATGGACGGCGCGCCAGTCCGCGTCGCGGTGTGCGTCGGTATTGCGCGAATCAGGGCCTCTCGGTCCAGTTTCCCGTTGACCGTCAACGGGAACGCGGCGATCGGCACGTAGAGCGTCGGACGCATCACCTCCGGCAATCCGGCCTCGAGCGCCGTCACAATGACTTCTAGGCGTGCCGGGTGTGCGGGGTCTGCGACGTAAAAGGCGACGAGGCGCGCGTCGGTGTCGCCGCTCTCCTGCAGCAGCACGACGGCGTCCAACACGCCAGGCACGTCGCGAAGGTGGGCTTCGATATCGCCAAGCTCTATGCGATGTCCGCGCAGTTTGACCTGGAAGTCCGCTCGCCCTTTGAACTCCAGACCGCCGTCCGGCAGCGGAATGGCCCGATCGCCGGTGCGGTACCACCGTCGACCCGACGGGTCCCAAGGGAATGCGTGAAAGCGTTCTGCGGTTAACTCCGGGCGGTTGAGGTAACCCACGGAAACCCCCCATCCACCGACGTAGAGGTCGCCTTCAGTGTCGACGGCGACGGGCGTACCGGCGTCATCGACGACCGCGACGCACCAGCCGGGTAGGGCGTGGCCGACGAGGCTGCGCGACTCGTCGATATCGGCGGCAGTCAGCCGATAGATCGTGGAGTGAACGGTGGTTTCGGTCGCACCGAGGAGATTCAATAATAGCGGCTGGTCGACTCCGTAACGGGCGACCCACGGGGCCAACGTTCGGAAATCCAACCGCTCGCCCCCGAATAGGATGGCGCGTAATCGATCAAGGCGAGGCGGTGGGGGTAATTGGTCCTCCGCCATTTGGAGCATCCGAAAGGCGGTGGGCGTCTGGCACAGCACGGAGACCCGGGCGCGGCGCAGCGCGGCATGAAACTCTGTTGGCGTGCGCTGAACGCCCGGTGTCGGGATCCACAGGCTAGCGCCGTTGGAGAGAGCAGCCCAAATCTCGTAGACGGACACATCGAACGCATAGGAATGCGCGAGCGCGACGACATCCGCAGGTCCGACCTCAATCACCTGCTGCATCGCGGTCAGTAGTCCCACGATATTCGCGTGGGTGACCACGACGCCCTTGGGCCGCCCGGTAGAGCCCGAGGTATAGATCACGTACGCCGGTTCGGTTGCCGCAACGGCAGCGGGCGGCACAATAGATGTCTTGGGGGCGCGTCGAGGGATCCGGTGAGGGATGACGGAAATCGGGTAGTCCGCCGTTGCGACGGGGCCGTCGATGACCACGTGCTGGATGTCGGCATCCTCGATGATCGCGAGGCGCCGCGCGAGGGGGTACTCGGGATCCACCGGTACGTAGGCAGCCCCGGTCTTCAAGATGCCGAGGAGGCCGACGATGATTGCGGAACTGCGCGCCGTCGAGAGGCCCACCCGCTGTCCGGGGCCGACGCCGCGCGCCCGCAATTGGCTCGCTAACGCAGTGGATCGGCGGTCCAATTGCGCATAGGTCAGAGCACCGTGCGCATCCCGAACCGCGCAGGTGCTCGGTCGCTGCGCGACCTGTATCGCAAACAGTTGCAAAGGCGACGTCTGCTCTCGGCGCGAGCGCAGCGTCGCGGCGAGCGCCGCGCTACGGCTGTCATCGGTGACATCGTCGACCGTGACCGGCACCGCGAGACGATGGGTGAGTTTCTCGGCGATGGCTTGCCGATCGATGTGTTCGGGTAAGGGCCGGCGCGCTGTTGTCGCCGAATTTGCCGGACTGGCAGTGGTCTGCGCAGCCCAAAGTTCGTCCACGATGTGCTCAAAGGGATCGGCCGACGAATTCGTTACGGCAGGTTCGATGGTCATTTGCCGCAACGGCGTCTCGTCGAGCTTGCCGTTCACGGTACGCGGGAGTTGAGCGACGACGCAGTACTGGGACGGACACATCACCGCTGGAAGAACTCGACGGACGTGAGCATCGAGCGCCTCGGAGGTGGGCGCCTCAGCGCCCGCTCTGGGGACGATGTAGGCCACCAACCGGGCCCGCTCCGTGTGAGCGCCCACAAAAACCACAACGCTGTCGGCGACAGGGGGGCAGGAGCGCAGTGTCTGTTCGATTTCGCCGGGTTCGATCCGGTGCCCGCGCAACTTTATCTGCGCATCGGCTCGACCGATGTATTCGTAGCAACCATCAGAAAGGCGCCGCACCCGATCCCCGGTGGAATACCACCGGCGCGGCGCATCGCCGGCGAAAGTACGCTCTGCAAAGCGGGAGGCCGTGAGTTCGGGGGAGCCCTCGTAGCCGGCAGAAACTCCCCAACCGGCAAGCAGTAACTCGCCTTCGACGTCCTCGCCCACCGCATTCCCAGTGTCGTCAACGACCTGCGCATACACACCCGGCAAGGGGGTTCCGATAAGACTGCGCGACTCCGTGATGTCGGTCGGTTCGATCCGGTAGGCCAGCGCGTGCACCGTCGTCTCGGTGGGACCTAACAAGTTGTAGAGACGCGGACGCGCAGTGCCGTAACGCCGAACCCAGTCCGCGAGGATCCGAAAATCCAAGCGCTCGCCCTCGAGCAGTACGGCGCGCAGTGCGGTGAGGGGAGGCGGCGGCTCGGGCTGCGACTCGGCCCACAGCAGCAAACGAAAAGCCGTCGGTGTCTGACTCAGAATCGTCACACCGGCAGCGCGGAGCGCCGCATGCCACTCCAACGGCGAACGCAATTCCGCCGACGTGGGGATCCAGAGGGTTGCTCCCGAGCACAGGGTGGCCCAAATTTCGTACACCGACACGTCGAACGCGTAAGAGTGCGCGAGCGCCGCCGTATCCCCTGGACCGACCGCAACGAGCGCGTGCATCGCGTCGATGAGGCCGCAGACCTGAGCATGGCCGATGACGACGCCCTTCGGCTGACCGGTGGAACCCGACGTGTACATCACGTAGGCGGCCGTTTCTGGACGGATCCGTGCCTCGACCGGCGGCCCGGTCCGTCGCGGCGTGTGCGACGGAATCAGCAGCACCGCCGTCGGCCACTCCTCCTCGTCCACAGCATTGCTGTCGGTCACGACGACCTGGACCCGCGCTTCTGCCCAGACGTGCCAACGGCGGGCGCGTGGGGTGTCCGGATCCACCGGGACGTAGGCGGCGCCCGCCTTGAGTATGCCCAGAGCCCCGACTATGAGATCGCCGGTACGGCCTGCTTGCAAGCCAACCCGATCGCCGGGCGCGCAGCCGCGCGCGCGGAGTTCGCGCGCGACGGCATCGGCCCTCTGGTTTAACGCAGCGTAGGTGAGGGTTCGATCGGCCCACCGCACGGCGATCGCCGGCGGTCGCTCGGCGGCGCGCGCTTCGAAGCGCGCCACCAACGAGTCGTACGGAGGATGAGAGAGCGTCGGGTGTTCGGCTGGGGTCATGACGGTGTGGCAATCGAGATCGGGGGATGTTGCCACTGCCACTCAAGAGATACTGTTAAACCGTTCACTCTAAAAACAAAACCCGGGCAGGGCCCGGGTTTTGCTGACCGACGTTTGGAGGCGGATCGACGTTAGATCGCCGTCGTCGTGATGTTGTTCGCCGACAGGCTCGTGACGCCAACCAGCGTGATCGAGGTTTTGTCGGCCAAGGTGATGACGGTGTTGCCGCCGACCACCTTGATGGCGTTCAAGCTCTGCAACTGCGCCAAGGTGTAACCCTCGACGTAGAGGCTTCCGCCTGCCGCCGTGTTGAAGCCTTGGATGACGTGCGTGCCACCGGCCCCGCCGCCGAGCGCGCTCGTCTGGGTCGACTTGAAGAACTCGAACAGGTTCGAGCCGCTGCCAGCCTGCATCGTGTCCTTACCCGCACCGCCGACGAAGGTGTCGTTGCCGGTGCCGCCTTTGAGGGAGGCCGTCGAGTTGCTGGTGCCGCCGACAAAGCGCACCGCGCCGCTGCCGCCCAAAATGGTGACCGCACCGCTCGCGACCTTGTCGGTCTGCAAAGACGGTCCGTTGGTGATCTGGATCGAACCGTTCGAGATCGTCGCGTTGGTGCCCGCTGCCGCCGACACGCTGGTCGTGCCGGTGGCCGCCACGGTGTTGTTGCCGGTGCCCAAGGAGACCGAGTCCGCGCCGCTGCCGGCTTGGATGCTGCCCGAACCGGACATCGTGACGCGATCGGCGCCCGTGCCCACGGACACGGTACCGCTCCCGATCGAAATGGAGTCGTTGCCGGTGCCGGCGCGCACGCTACCCGCGCCCGTGACAGTGATTGCGTCGTTGCCGTTACCGACCGACACGGTGCCGCTGCCGGCGAGGACGGTGTTGTTGCCGTTGCCGAGGCTGACGTTGCCGGCGCCCAAGACGGTCACGTGGTTATTGCCGCTCGCGCCCGTCGTGCTACCGCTCGACGCACCGCTCGAGGAACCGCCGGAACTTTCGCTGCTGGAGCCTGACGAGGCGCCGCCAACGGTACCACTGCCAATGACGACCGTATTCGCGCCCGAGCCCAAGGCAACGGAGGCCGCACCCGTCACGGAGACGTTGTTCGCGCCGTTGCCCACTTGCACGGAGCCGCTGCCGAGTTGAACTTGGTTCGCGCCACCGCCAAGGGTGACCTTACCGATGCCGGCGACCGTGACCTGATCGGGGGCGGTGGAGGCGGTGCTGGCGGCGACGGTGCCGTTGCCGGCCACCCGGATGGTGTCGGTGCCGGTACCGACCGACACACTGCCGTTGCCGAGAATGTTGACGGAATCATTGCCGTTACCGGCTTTGAGCGTGGCATTGCCCAAGCCGTAGACGTTCGTATCGCCGTTCACGATCGTGGACGAACCGCCCGCCGGAATCGTCACATAAGTCGTTGCCATGATCCCCATCTCCCCGTTTCGTGCGAGGGCGACTGCGCCGCCCCATCGTCGCGCCACCCGCAGGTCGCCGACTTTTTTCCATCGCGCGAGTTATACCGAAAACGGTTTCAGAGTTTGTGTCTATTCGACATAATGGTTCGGATTTCATAAAAAATTCTATTTAGCAGGCCGTTGCCTCTGCTGAACGGCGAGGCCACGGACATCGAGTCGGCGGTGTGGTTCCTCCCGGCTGCGAGCCGGTGGATCCCAATCGGGGAGTAGGGCATCGGCAGCAACCGGGTCGCGGGTCCCCGCCTAGAACACGTATGCCCGCGATGACAGTAAATTGACAATTTTCGCTGTGGCAACGAGTTAGGCGACACATGGGTAGCGGTTTCGAGGCTGGTCTGTCGCAAAACCGGGACGCTCGTCACCGTTCTGATGGCGGAAGACTGGCCTAATCGCACTCAGTTTTCACATAACCGGTCTGTTCGACGTGGCGCGGCACCGTTCGCGCCCATCGGGTGAGACCGCGGGTGTTCGAAGCCGCCTTCGGACAGCCACCGATTGAGGTCTTTGTGCCCGAATGAGCAGATTGCGCGCCGCCAGCAAGAGACAAACCCACCGAGTGGCTCCTGCGGAGTCACCGGTTCGGTTCGATGATTTGCCCGACAGCGCGTTGGGACACATCGACACCTACGGGTATTTGAACGAGTCGGCTGGGTGGTGGTTGGTCGGTTGGATGCCGCGGCCGTTCCAAGGCGACCACGCCGTCGCCGTCCCCGCCTGCGCCGACGGGACGCAGGGCTCGCACAACGGGCAGGCGGTGATCTCGTATTTCGAGCGCCCCGATCTCGATCCCAGCCGGGTGGGCGTCATCGTCTATCTCGGCGGGGGACGCCGCCTCGGTCAGGGGCTGCGTCGACTGTCGCTGCAGATCGACGGCGCAACCTATGGCGCGGGCTTAACGTTATCGACCACTCGGTGCGACGATCGGGCGCTGTACGACCTGGTGCGTCAGACCTTGGTTTTCCAAGCCACCGAGTCCGTGGGCCGGGAGCGGCAACGGGAGCTGACGGCGCGACTGGGGTACGTGGGCGCGGACACGCTGCACACGGTCGCCGCCGACGTCGCGCTGGACATTGACGACGTCATCGTGTGTCCCCCCAACGGGGTTCTGCTGAAAGGGTGGTGCTTGGCGCCCCGGGCGGACACTGTCGCCGTGCGTCTGCGTGCCGGGCCATCGACGGTAGCGATCCGCTGGAACGACACCGTACGGGTCGCTCGCCCCGACGTGATTCAAGCGCTGGGCGCGCGGTACGGAATCAGTCAGCCCAACGTCGGATTTATCGCGCACCTTGAAGGTGCCTATTCGGAAGACGATGCCCCGTATCTGGAGGTGGATCTGCCGAACGGAGAGCGGGCCTACCGCGGATTGACTCTGTCCCGTAAGCAGGGGATCGACGCAATCCGCGCGGTGCTCGAGGGCACCGAGTGCCGTTACGCGAATGTCGACCACATCTTCGACGGGGTCTTTGGGCCCGCGGTCACGGCGCTCAACCGGGCGCGGCTGGCCGAACCGTACACGCTCGACACCGTTCAGTACGGCACGCCGGTAACACAACCAACCTGTACCTTAATCATCCCACTGTACGGGCGCATCGATTATCTCGAATATCAGCTGGCCTTGCTCTCGGCGGATCTCAGCAGCCGTTCCCTGGACATTGTTTATGTCCTAGACGATCCGTCGCAGCGACGCGAGGTCCTGACGCTCGCCGAGACGGTCTATCACCGCTTCCGCTTACCGTTCCGCTTGCTGATCAGCAGCGCGAACCGTGGCTTTGGACCGGCGAGTAACGAGGGGCTCCGTGCGGCAAAAGCCCCGTACGTCGCCTTCGTCAACTCCGACGTGTTTCCGATCACCCACGGGTGGACCGACCGGTTGATCGCAACGCTGAAGAAGCAGCCCAAACTCGGGGCCATCGGACCGCAGTTGTTGTACGAGGACGGCTCCGTGCAGCACGAGGGTTGCTACTTCCAGTCGTTACCGGAATACGGTCATTGGACGTTTGTGGAGCATCTCAACAAGGGCCGTCGTCCGGCGGACGACCGCGGGCTGCAGACGGTCGATATGATCACGGCGGCCTGCCTCGTGATGTCGACCAAGGTAGCGCGCGAGCTCGGCGGATTTGACGAGCAGTACGCCATCGGGGATTTTGAGGATGCGGACCTTTGCCGGCGCCTCAGCGAACGCAAATTGTCCGTCGCGGTCGACACGCGCGTGCAGTGCCACCACCTCGAGCGGCAGTCTCAGGCGCGTCTGGATGGCCATTGGCGTATGAACCTTACTCTTTTTAATGCGTGGAATCACCAACGACGTTGGATCTCCGACACCCGCGTGGGAGCCACGGCATGACGCGCACCAAGACGCCTGCGATCGCCACACGGCGCCAAAACTCGAACAGTCGGAAAACGGCCGAACGGCGGGTGTTGGTCATTTCGCACAGCCACCCGGAGCTCACCAAGGGCGGCGCAGAAATTGCTGCGTACAACCAGTACGCAGCCCTGGCTGCGGACGCACCCGAGACCACGTGGTTCCTGGGGTGCTCGCGGGACGCCACCGGCCAACACGTCGGCGCGGTCTTTAGCCAACCCTTCGGTCCGCAGGAGTACGTGTACGCCTGCGGCGGATTCGATTGGTTTAATTTTTCCAATATGGACGCGCGGTTCCCGGATGAGTTCCGGGCGCTCTTGCAGGAATTGCGTCCCGATGAAGTGCATTTCCACCACTACATCAATATTGGTCTAGAGGCGATTCTTCACGTACGAGAAATGCTCCCGAATTGCCGCATCACGATGACGCTGCATGAGTACCTGGCGATTTGCCATCACTACGGGCAAATGGTGACGAAGCCGGCTTTGACGCCTTGTCACGGCGCGTCGCCACGCAAGTGCGTGAAGTGTTTCCCGGAGAAGGCACCGGAGGACTTTTTCCTGCGCAAGCGATACGTCGATCGATTCTTTGAACTCGTCGACGACTTTATCTCACCCAGCCAATTCTTAGCGGGGCGCTATCAGGAATGGGGCGTCTCGAGCTCTAAGATGACGGTTCAGGAAAACATCATCCGAATGCCAACGATTCCGCCGAGAACCGTTGCCCAGACGGATCTTAAATCTCGGCCCCTTCGCGTGGGCTTCTTCGGTCAAATCTCGAAGCTGAAAGGCATCAACGTGCTGCTCGCGGCAGCTGCGCTTCTTAACGTCGAGTCGGACCTCGGATTCGTGTTTGAAATCTATGGTGATGATTCCGGTCAGCCACCGGAATTTCAGCAGGACTTCCGTGACGGTCTTAAGAAGGCGGGCCTCAACGTGATTTACCGCGGACCTTACGATCGGCTGACGGTGGGTCACCTGATGTCCTCATTGGATGCGGTCGTGGTCCCCAGCATCTGGTGGGAGAACTCACCGGTTGTGATTCAAGAGGCCCAAGCTTGCGGAGTACATCTACTGTGTTCCGATATTGGCGGAATGGCGGAAAAGATCGCGGCGGCACCGACGACCGGAACACTGTTCCCTGTCGGGAACCACATCGCCCTCTGCGATGCCCTTCGGCAATTGCGTAGCCGAATGGGCCTGAGCCCTCCTTCCATTGGACAGCAGCTAACTCGTCAGGTGAGCGCCGGAGTGAATGTATGAGCCGCGTTATTTTGGACATCACGAACATCACGAGCAGTTCGGCGTCCGCACAGACTGGGGAATTGGCGTCAAATCAACCGCCGTCAGTGGAGTCGGGTAGTCACCATTCCCGGGCACATCTGTTCGCGGTCATTCGCGAATCAGGCCTGTTTGAGTTCGATTATTACCGTAGTGCTCACGGCCTATCGGGCAGTGATAACGATTTGATCGAACACTACCTCGACGCAGGTGCCGTCACCCACAATCGACCGAATCCATATTTCGAGTCGGCTTGGTACTTGCAGCGCTACCCGGATATCAAACCCACTGAAGTTCATCCTTTCGTCCACTTTATTCTTCACGGCGATCAAGAGGGGCGATGGCCGGGGCCACTTTTCAATAATCCCTGGTACCGAGAGCAGCATTCCCTGAGTCGCTCCGTTTCAGCGCTTGGCCACTACATGCGGCATCGGCGCGAAGGGTCTGTCAGTCCGATTCCGGAGTTCGATATCGCGTATTACGCGAAGCATTGCCCGGATGTCATTGCGGCCAAGATCGATCCTTTTGAGCATTTCGTGGCGTACGGATACCGTGAAGGCCGAAATCCATCCGCAGATTTTGATGTTAAGTGGTACGCGGAGCGCTACCTCGGCGGGGTGATCGAGCCCAATCCGTTCTACCACTGGCTAGCCAACAAGGGGACTCCCGGCATCCACGGACGCTTTCCGGACGACGAGCCCACAGTTGCGCGCGAAGTGCGCAAGTTCGCCCGGGCAGCAGCGGAATTTGAGGAACTGCGCCCAGTACCGAGCTCGGCGGTTCGCAAGGCGAAAGTGCTGGCTTACTATTTGCCGCAGTTTCACGCGTTCCCAGAGAACGATCGTTGGTGGGGTAAGGGGTTTACGGAGTGGACCAACTTGCCACGTGGATTGCCGCGGTTCAAAGGTCACTACCAGCCTCGGATTCCCCGAGATCTCGGTTTTTACCGGCTAGATGACGATGGCGTCGCCGCCACGTTACGGCGCCAGATTGACATGGCCAGCGCTAGTGGTGTCCATGGCTTTGTGTTCTATCACTATTGGTTTAATCGGCGTCGTTTGATGGCCGGTCCGCTCGAGCACCTCATGAGCGACCCGTCGTTGGATTTTCCGTTTTGCTTGATGTGGGCCAACGAAAATTGGACCCGCCGTTGGGATGGCGCCGATAGCGAAGTGCTGATCTCGCAAGACTACAAGGTGGAAGATGATCCGGAGATGCTCGCGGACTTCGCGCGGCATTTTAAAGACCCACGCTATATCCGGATCGACGGTCGACCCCTGTTCATGATCTACCGTCCAGGGATCATTCCTCAGGCGGCAGCCACGATCGCCCGCTGGCGCGCCTACTGGCGTGAAACCTTCAACGAGGATCCGATCCTCGTGATGGCCCAAGCGTTCGGAGACACGGATCCGACGCCGTTCGGCCTCGATGGCGCCATCGAGTTCCCGCCGCACAAATTGACCCAGACACTTCCGCCAATCAATTCAGAGCTCAAGCTCTTGGATCCGGAGTTCAGTGGCAAGGCCTATCGCTACGAGACCGTCGTCAATGAGTCGGTGAATGAGCCTGTCCCTGCGTTCCCGCAGATCAAGACGGTCGTGCCCAGCTGGGATAATGATGCGCGACGTCAAGGCTCCGGCCTGGTGCTCACCGGATCGACGCCGGCGCAATACGAACACTGGCTGACTACACTCATCGATCGGGCGCAAAAGAATCCGTTCTTCGGCGAGCCCTTCGTTTGCGTCAATGCCTGGAACGAATGGTGTGAGGGCGCCTATCTCGAACCCGACGTTCACTTTGGGGCGGCCTATCTCAATGCCACTGGCCGCGCAGTGATTGGCGTGTCGGCATCGGCCAACTCTTCAGATTCAAAGCTGGTTCTCGTCGGACACGACGCTTTCCCATCCGGGGCACAGCGACTGCTCCTGAATATCGGTCGACTGCTGAAGGCGCAGCATGGTGTTTCGTTCGAATACCTCCTTCTCGACGGCGGGCAATTGGTTCCGGACTATGAAGCCATCGCACCAACGACCGTGCTGGCCGGCGGTGCGGGGCTCAGCGAAGCTACGGCGAGGCTGGCGAAGCGGGGGTTCACCCATGCGCTCGTCAATACCACCGCATCGGGCCAGGCCGCATCGGCGCTGAGTGACCGTGGAATGCACACGGTGCTGCTCGTCCATGAGCTTCCGCGATTGTTACGCGAGAAGGGACTCCACGAAGCGGCCCGACATGGAATTCGATCAGCCGCTGTCTCTGTTTTCCCGGCGGAATACGTACGGGATGCGGACTGGGAAGAATTAGGCCTTGAGGAAGGGCTGAAGGTCAAATCCCGGATCATGCCGCAAGGTTCTTACCAGTCCATCACGCCCTCACCCGAAGCGGCCGCGGCCTTCCGTCGCGATTTGCGATTGGGAGAGGATGATCCGATCGTTCTCGGCATCGGCTATGCGGATCTGAGAAAGGGGGTTGATCTCTTTATCCAATTGTGGCGCAAGGTCAATCAGACGCGCCGAGTTCACTTCTGCTGGCTCGGCGATATGGATCCTGACCTGAAGCGGTGGATGGAATCCGACATCGCGATCGGTAGTGGCCTTGGGACATTGCATCTTCCGGGGGCTATGAACGTTGTGCCGGCGTTGTCTGCCGCCTCGGTCTTCGCGCTAACCTCACGCGAAGATCCATTCCCGACTGTTGCACTCGAAGCACTCGAGGCCGGACTGCCGGTAGTGGCCTTCACGAAGTCGGGAGGAATCCCAGAGTTGTTGAACGACTCTGTGTTGGGCTCGGCGGTACCGTATGGGGACGTGGAGGCGATGGCTCGTGAGGTTCTGCAATTGTTCGACGATCCGTCGGACGAAGCGGCCACCAAGCGCCGTAGCTTCGTTCAGCAGAACTTCTCGTTCCCAGCTTACGTGACAAATTTGCTGCAGCTCGCGCTACCGCAAATGCCGCGCATTAGTGTCGTTGTGCCGAATTACAACTACGCACGGTATATGGCGGAGCGTCTGGGCAGTATTTTCAAGCAGACGCACCCTGTATACGAAATTCTGGTACTAGATGACTGCTCAACGGACGATAGCCTGGATGTGATTCCAGCGATCGCAGCTGATTGGAAGCGGCAGATCAAGGTCGTTCCAAACAAAAAGAACTCCGGGTCAGTCTTCGCGCAGTGGCGAAAGGCTGCGGAAATGGCGACAGGTGATTGGCTGTGGATCGCCGAGGCTGACGACAGTTCTAACGAGGAATTTCTTGAAAAGGCCATGGCCGTTGTCGGCAACGACCAGGATGTTGATATGGTGTTTACGGACAGTCGTACCATCCATATCGATGGTACGCCGCAGTGGGATAGTTACAAGAGCTATTACGCCACCGTAGAGCCCAACGCGCTAACGGAAAGCGGAATCTGGGACGGGCATGAATTCATTGCGCGATATCTCTCAGTCAAGAATCTGATCTTGAACGTAAGTGCAGTTGTATGGAGACGGAAGTCTCTCCTAGGCGCAATATCAAAAATCCAGCCCGAGCTTCTCTCGTTAAGAATGGCGGGTGATTGGAGGCTCTATCTCGAAGTGCTAGCACGTCGAGCGAGCAAAATCTCCTATCAGGTTGCGCCTCTAAACGTTCACCGGCGGCATGCTAACAGTGTTACGCATTCACTCGCCGTTGATGCTCACCTGAAAGAGATTGAGGGCTGTCAGAGAACTGCAACCCATATCATCAGCGTATTACCCAAACATATTCTTTCAGCCCAGTCCGCATATTTACATGAAGTGACGCGGCAACTTCGTCCAATAAAAAAATCGATGTCGAGTAGAAAACCACCAAAACCCAAGGCCAAATCGGGCGCTAAATCGAAAAAAAATACTGAACTAAACTCCAATGGCGCCTAATTGAAAGAGGAGCAACACGTGTACTTTCCGCCATACAGCCAGATACTTCAAAGTGTCAAAATTGAACAGAGAAGATCAAACGACGATGAATTGGTTATTATTAATAAGAAATTGTTCGACCTACTTATCCAAGCTGGGCTAGCGAGTTGCGAATTTAATGAAGCCGAATATTTGCGAATGAATCCAGATGTTGCTGACGGCCCAATCCGGAATGGACAAATGACCGCTAGACAGCACTTTGTTGGATACGGTTATTTCGAAAACCGCCGCGGAATATTGCCAGACGTTGATGAAGAGTGGTACCGAAATTCTTATAAGGATGTCGCCCAGGAGATCGAAAATGGCGGGATCCCTTCAGCGAAGGAGCACTTTGAAACGACAGGTGCCGGTGAAGGCCGCTCACCTTCAAGGGGTCATTTACCGATCGCGGAAATGTGGAAAAAGGCACTTAAGCAAAAATAATGAACGCGGAGGCAATCTCAGCGTTTAGCGCAGCGCGTTTACAACTTAAATCGCAATCGGGAACGATCAATGAGAATACTATTAATGGGGGCTGTGCCCTCAGTAGACCTAGAAAGACACACTTCAGTGTCTGACAGGCTAATGGCCACCGGCGGGAATGTCGGTAACCAATTGATTGGGTACGGGGCGCTCAAAACAATTAAATACACATCGATAAGCTGCGATTATAGCGCTGGGCCGGATAGCGTAAATGAAAACTTCGATAAAATTGTAATTCCCGCAGCGAACTTCATTAATTCAAATAGCGATTTTTCAGGATGGGCGAATTTTCTCGAGGCAACAAGGTTACCTATTGTAGTAATGGGACTGGGAGCGCAAGCGAGCACGACAAATAATCCAAAAATATCTCTAAAACCAGGCACTACCAAATTTATTAATCTTCTCTCGCAACGATGCCACACATTAGGCGTTCGCGGAGAATTTACCGCCGAAGTGCTCTATCGGATGGGAATTAATAATACGCAGGTTATCGGATGCCCTTCGTACTATATAGGACCTGAGGAGATTCCGGTAAAGACGAAGGAAACCATCAGGCTTGATAACTCGGTAGTCATCCATTGCTCGAGAGACGTGATCGGACACTCCTCAGATCCGGTAAAGATGCACCAACTTGTTAATGGTCTATACCGAGAGGCTTCCAAAATTGATGCGACGTTTATCGCGCAAACAGAAAAAGAGGAAATGTTGCTTGCAACGGATATAGATTCCACAGTTCGAGCAGACGCAGTAAGAGCAATATTAGATTCGCTTTCGATTAACGAAGAAGTTGAGATGGTAACGAATTGGCTTGAACGTCGAATGCGTGTTTTCTGGAATGTTGAGGAATGGATCGGTACGCTCAGAGCAGCGTCCTTCGTAATTGGAACTCGAATTCACGGAACAATCGCCGCAATGCATGCCGGAGTTCCTGCAATCTGCTTGGCGCATGACTCAAGGACCAAGGAGTTGTGCGACTTCCTCTCTATTCCGATGGTCGAAATTGAAAAGATTGGTGATTTTCAGCTTCAATACCTAAGAGACCAGTATGACCCATCTTCTTTAAATTTGAAGCGACGAAGGCTTATGGACTTGTACGAATATTTCCTCATTCGGAACGGGCTGGTCCCAGCAATCCGAGGAGGATAAAATTTCCAAATGCACAGGTCGATTCGTCGATCACCGGTCTTGATGATGATTTCCCGATAAGCCAAAAAACAGAGTCTCTGGAAAAGAATGAGCACTACACCAATTCCCAGAATCAATTACTCACATGCGCCTAGCGATGGGCATAATTTCTATCGCCGAACCTTCAAAAATGCGACCGAAGAACAATGGCGGGAATTGCTCATCCGGTCAATTACAGAGCCTGTCATAGAAGGCGCTCAGTTTCCAGCATATCCTGAGGAAGAGCTGCAGATACGAGTCCATGGAAACTCAAATCAGATTGCGATGAGCGAGTCATTTGAGTTCTATCGCTTTGTGAAGCAACGGACGTATTCCACCTGTGAGAGTTCAAAGGATTTGAGGCTTTTGGACTTTGCTTCCGGATGGGGGAGGATTATTCGCCCGTTCATGTATGACTTTGAATTTTCGAATCTATTCGCGTACGAGCCGGATTTCTTGTTTTGCACGCTTGCGAGAACTTTGAATCCCTATGTAAATTTCCTCACTGGCGGCTTTACCCCGGACAATAAGCTCCCCTCCAGTTTTTTCGACCTGATGATTGGTTGGTCTATTTTCTCGCACCTGTCGCAAACTTCGGCCACGTTGTGGCTGAAAGAGGCGGCGAAAGTTGTCCGTCCTGGTGGGTATTGCGTTTTCACAACATGGGGAGAGCGATTTCTTCAGCGACTACTGACGGAAGCGGACCAGCGAAATCGTGGAATACCTATTCATTGGTATTCTAGCGTTTGTATCGACGCCGCCGGGTCAATAGAAGATCGGATTACTGATTATCGAAGCGGGGAATACGTATGGTTCACAAGCGGGCATTCTCTACTTTACGGTGAGACTTTCCTTAGTCACAAAGCTCTAAAGAGGCTCTTACAGCAGCATTCCATTCCGTTTGAAATCGAAGAATTCGACTGCGAAACTTTGAGCCAAGATGCCTTCGTCTTACGTCGACTCTGAATTATCGTTTCGTGATTTAAGAATTGGTGCTACGTCCGCGCATAATCAACAGGGATGGTGGAGAATGTCACAAGATGTTCAGGTGGGACTTGACGGCTGGCTTTTTCTAAAAGGTGGATCAAACCAAGCAGAGAAGTTCTACACATCAGAGACTCCTCTTGACGACCAGAAAATGCGCTTGTGGTCTGAATTACTTTACTCAAGAAACACGAGGTTGCGCGCTGGAGGCTTTGAATACTTACATTTCATGGCACCCGATAAGACGACAGTATATCCAGAGTTCTATGGGGAGCCCATTCCGCGCTATGATCTGCATCCAATCGCCAAATTTAATGATGCGTTTTGCAATTCAGGGTTTTGGCTTCCTGTGCTGCCAAGTTTAATGGCAGAAAAGAAACATCGCGATTTGTACTACAAAACCGATTCTCATTGGAATTACTGGGGCTGTTTCGCCGCTTATGTTTCGCTTTGTGGCAAGTTGAACGCGCGTCCAGTTATGGACTTGGTCCATCGACCAAAGGCCACCGTGAAAATTATTATGGATCTAGGCGGCAAGCTTGTCCCGATGATAGAGGAGCAAGCAGAGTTTCTTAGTGTTCTTCGGGATTCTCAGCGGGTATATTGCAATGACATTGTTGAGTACAACGAGAGTGATCGATCGGCGGCTACGGGTAAATTGTTGTACAACTCGATTGTGTCCTTTAGGAACAACGACAAAAAATGCGATTCTCGACGAGTGATTTTGTTTGGGGACTCGTTTTGCGAATATCGCCCACATATGATGACTGGAATGCTTGCGGAAACATTTCGTGAGGTGACATTCGTTTGGAATCATTCGATCGACTACGAATTCATTCGCGAGCTAAGCCCAGACATTGTTATATCCTCAACCGTTGAACGTTTTGTTTCGAATGTTCCTCAAGACAATATTGATGTTCGATCTGAAGGAACACGCCGCATAATGGATATGCAGACTCGTTGACCATCTGCAGACAACGGTCAGAGAATTGAGAGAAAGCGATCAGGTATCTTCATCAGTTCTGCTATATTTATCCCGTTGTTATAGTAAAAGTTGTGCTTTCTATTAGGGTTATTTTCGATAAATTCAGTCATCCAGCTTGTATATCTTAAAATCGCTGGGTCATCAGCGTTAAAAGTAGTTTGTTGATCAACCGGCAGAGCTGATATCACCTCTAGCATTTGTCTGTGCCTCGAATCTTCCCACCTTTGATAATGGTCAGCAGGCCCATCTCCCCACGGCATTTCTCGAGTTTTACTCAGTCGTTCCAGAGATATTCCGAGATCAAAATTATGAAGGTGGAACAGGAATAATTGATCAAATTGCACCTCCCTATCCGAGCTATGAAAACCTGGTTTCCACCTGATAGGAAGCTTCGTGAAAAGCGGCTTGCACATCGCAAATGCGAATCTTGCGGTAGGCCGCTGGCTTAACAAAGGCCTGTTTAAATCAAGCTGCGGATCGCCGTCTAAACGATGACAGACATTGAGCCCTATCGCGGTTACTACCTTTTTTTGTGTCCGTGCACCAAAATCTAGCAAATTCTCGTAGCAACTAGGGTCAGGAACCAGAAACTCGTCGACATCGGTATATATAACTGCGTCATACCAAGTTAGAAGAGAAGAGCAAAAATCAGATAAAAATTTCGCTCGATTTTCGTCATGCATTGGTGAGCGCGGTATCCGAAGGGAACTACATTCCGAGATTGCGGCTTCCGAACCGTCGTTAGATCCATGATCGACGACATAACAGTTTTTTATACCAACTTGCGAGCTGTAGTAGTTCAACCAAATCGGCAAAAATATTTTCTCGTTATACACCATCGTCACAACCGCAATTTTCATAATTCATCTCGTTGGCAATTTAATAGGATTTTCCTGAACTTCGTGGATTGCATCACAGGTGCCAGACCTTCTGGACTGAGTCTACTGAGGCTCCCTCATAGCCTCAGCGCCAGTCTTTAATGCTCCTTCGACTAAATACGACAAGATCGTACGTCGGCCAACCAGAATATCTCCCTGCAGCGTCATGCCGGGAATCAGCTTGAAATCGTTGGGTACATTTCTGAGTTTTGCTTCATTGATCGCTATTCGGACGCGAAAATACGGAGCGACAACCTGATTGTCGTCCGATAGGGTGAAGGATCCCTCGCTGACGGATGTGATCGAACCTTTAGCCGTACCGTGTTGCGTAAAGCGATAAGCATCCAACTTGATCTGAACGGGATCGCCCTTCTTTACGAATCCGATTTCACTCGCGTCTATGTGCAAGTCCACCTCGACGGGGGTATTGAGCGGCACCAACGTAAAAAGAGGCTCTGACTGGCTCGACAGGGCTCCGTTCGGCGCAACTGAACCCGAAGACACCTTGCCCACTTTGAGAACGACAGCGTCGGCAGGAGCGTCAAGCGTAATCAGGTCATTCAGTCGCGTCGCCTTATTCAAGCTCTGGCGGGTTGCATCGAGATCGTTACGTGTCGTCACCAATTCTGCGCCCAGGTCGGATAAGCGCTTTTGGATGTATGCCTCGCGCTGTGATTTCAGCGCCTGCAGAGCTTGCCGCGAAGCGGCCGCTGCTCCCTGCGCATCTGCTAAGAATCGAACTGCCTCGGTCCGCTGATCCTTTGCCTGAAGTACTTGTAGGTTCGAGACATATCCCTTCTCGGCCAGGGGGCCGTAGGTTTGCTCGACTTTTTCTGCTAGCTGCAACCGCTGAGAGTATTGCTTGATGTCGCTGTCGTACTGAGCAATCTGAGCTTCATTAGCTCGGATACGTGCATCAAAATCGGCCAAGTTCGACGCTTTCTCTGCAGCATGCTGTGCGTAAATCGAGCTTTGCAACCCTGTGTAAACATCGCGAACGGATGGCGCGTAGGGTCGCCCTGACGTCTCTGCCTCCAGTCGCGCAACCGCCGCTTGGTCGCTGTTGAACCGTTGTTGCAACTGTGTCCGATCAGCCTCGGTGAAGGTCGAGTCCAAGGTCGCAAGCACCTGGCCTTTGCGGACAATGTCGCCGGCCTTGACGCGCACTTCGCGAACGATTCCTGAATCCAGTGGGGAAACATAGAGAGCGCCCCCGATCGGCACTGTGCGTCCGACACCGACCACGACCCGGTCGAGTTTGACGACGGCGGAGAGGAGGATGCAGATCAGGAGCCCGATGCCCACCGCGTAGAGCAGGATCTCCTGTCGATGCGGGCTGGTCTTTAGAATGACTGCCGCAGTTTCTGACTCGAATGCACCGACGACCTTGCCGACCGCTTCGGCGCGGCGTCGCTCTGGCAGTAAATTCTTCGGACGCTCAACCGGTGGGGGTGTAATCATGACCGGTCCTTCCCGAGCAGCACCTGGTTTTCCTGACGCTTCGGATCAAGGTGCCTATTCTGCTGGTACCACATGTTTCGATAGATGTCGCAACGCGCAAGCAGCTCATCGTGAGTCCCAAGGTCATAGACCTTCCCACGCTCCAGCACCAGAATAGCATCGGCTTCCACGAGCATCGAGAGGCGGTGCGAGATGGAAAGTACTGTCCGACCTTTGGCGATTCGCCGCAGGTTGGCGTTCACGATGGCCTCGCTCTCGGCATCCAACGCGCTCGTCGCCTCATCGAGAATCAGGACAGGCGGATTGACGAGGAGGGCGCGCGCAATCGCGAGTCGCTGGCGCTGACCGCCCGAGAGGTTGGTGGCACCTTCCTCGAGCACGGTGTCGTAGCCGCGCGGTAGTCGCTCGATGAACTCTTCCGCTCCCGCCAATTGGGCGGCTCTGACGACGTCCATGAAGCTCGCGTCTGGCTTCGCCATTGCAATATTTTCTCGAATAGTTCCCGAGAAAAGAAAGTTTTCTTGAGGAACGACACCAATATGTGTCCGCAGATGCGTCAGATCAACTTCGCGCAAGTCCATTCCATCAATTTTGATCATGCCCTCGTAGCTAGAATTAAGTCTTTGCAAAAGGCGAGTCACTGTTGTCTTACCTGATCCACTCCGACCCATAATTCCGAGCATCGTGCCTTTAGCTACAGTGAAATTCACTCCATCGAGCGCGTACGGAGCGGTCACCGAGTATCTGAAACGGACGTCCTGGAACGTAACCTCACCCTCAATAGGCATTTTCAGGCCGTTGGCACGGTTTTCCTCGGGCGGCGAGTTCATGATTGATGATACTTCCCCGATGGCTGTTTTTACCTCGCCTAGATCAAGTTGCATTTTGACGATTTGGAGGAGAGGAGCCGCCAGTCGACTGCTCAGCATTGTAAACGCCACCAGTACACCGGCATTTAGCGAAGAGGGTGAATTGATAGCGATGGCTGCGCCCACAAGCAATACACCGGAGTAGAGCAACCGTTCGAACGGGAGCGATAATGTCTGGGGGTAATTTCCGATAATCCCGAAATCGTGCTGCGCCTGCGCAGATACAGCTACGCGACGGTCCCATTCCTTTCGGCGGCGCCCTTCGAGCGCCATAGACTTGATGGTTTTCATGCCATGAATCGTTTCAACTAGGTGAGCCCCCTTAAGTCGCTCTGCAGCTATTACTTTTCCTTGTGCTCGGCCAATTGCGGGCATGTAAAAATACAGAATTAAAAATATAATAAACGTCAAGATGATGGTCATTAGCGCTAGCCGCCATTCTAAGAAAAGGATGGCAGGCAAGATCCCGATGAGAGGCACCGTATCCAGAAAAGCTCCGAAAAGTTGGCCTGTCATAAAGTGTCGAATTTTCCAGATCTGCCCTAGTCGTCCGATAGTGATACCAGTAGGATTATGTTCGAAATAGTCCATTGGCAGTTTTAGTAGACGCTCAATGATGTATAGATTTAATCTGGAATCGATACGCGTCGTGACTACCTGAACAAGGTAGCGTCTTAGGTAGCCTACGACCATTTCAAAGACGATCATTAGGGCGATCGCGCCTGTCACAACTTTCAATGTCGAAACGGACCGATTAGTGATGACTCGGTCGATGACCATCATCATCACGAAAGCTGGAGCGATTGCGAAAACCGTGTTTATAAGGCTGCCAATGCCGATATCCCGAAAGAGATCTCTCTCACGGAGTACTTGACCAAGGAGCCACGCAAACCCAAATGGTTGCTGCTCGTCCGTTAGGCCGATTGTTCTCTTGATGAGAATGATCTCGCCTTCCCACACTTCGGAGAGTTGATCTTCCTCGATAAGGGCGACGGCATCGTTGGTGGAAAGAGGGTCGCGGACCACAGCAACCGCACCTTTCATCGGATCCGAGCGTGCGTCCTCAAGGATTAAGGCGGTACCGTCTTTGGCTCTCAAGATTGCAGGCAACGTTTTCGACATCGACGGCAAATCGGCAAAGACGACGTGCAGGATTTGGGCTTCCAACCCTAAATCTTTCGCCATGGCCACCAATTCGTCCGAGGTGGGCTCCACAGCTGCTAGTGAGAATCGGCGCCGTAATTGCTCGACATTGAGGTCAATGCCGAGGCGCGTCGCCAATTGCGCCAACGCGGCCAACCCAGTTAAACGGTTTGGCGCGGCTTCGGAGCTATCAGACTGCGGGTCAACACTCATGCGTAGGGTCCTTGGATCCAGAGAACCTTCCTGTGCGCTAAACACGGCGGGTTCAGAGGCGGCAATTTAACCGTACTGTATGACGGCAAGTCCTTAGATTAATTCACAGAATTTGAAGTAACGTGATGCAGTTCGTACTGTGCCTACGCATGCTTCCGAGGTGAAAAATCCATCGTTCATGCCAGAAATACTCGATTAGACTGGCATACCTCGTGGGATTGGGAAATGCGCAGAGCAGAGTAGGGAGCACATGGCGATTCGAGGCTACATAGAGCTTGTGACCCCGGAACTCATCGAAGGGTGGTGTTACGACGATGCCACCCCCGACCGAGCGCTCGATGTGACGCTCTATTTCAATGGGAGGGTCGTTGCACGTGGTACAGCGGATCGCCATCGGCCGGACCTCGCTGAGGCGGGATACGGGTCGGGGCATCACGCCTTCCAATTCGGTAATTTCGGTCTGTCGAGCGATTCTTTGGATCGGACCGTCGAAGTTTGGGCCGGCGCACCGGCGCAATCGGTCGTGGTGGCATTACCCCACTTGCAACCAAGAGGTCTGTCGGCCACTTCGGAGTCGGCTTACGAGCCCGAGGTGCCGGTGGCGGCGCGTCGCCTCCGTCAGTGCATCCTGCACATCGGCTTGGAAAAGACCGGTAGCTCCAGCCTGCAACGTCACCTGTTGCTCAACCGCGAGTCACTCTTGGCTCAGCGCGTGTTGGTCCCCGTTGCGCTCGCGCAGAATGAGGGCAGGGATCTCCTCAATCATTCCAGCCTCGTGGCCTATGCGCTCGATGTCGCCAAGACGTCCGACGATATCCGCCTTGCGCACGGCATTACGTCCGCCGACGAGGTCAGCAATTTCCGTCGCTCTGTGCAGAGTGCGCTGCTTCGCGAAGTGAACGAGTTGCCGGATGATGTGCAAACGCTCGTGCTGTCCAACGAGCATCTGCACAGTCGACTGCGAGATCCGAGCGAAATTGAACGACTGAGGCGACTCTTGACGGCCGTGTGTGAGGACATACAGGTTTATGTCTATCTCCGGCCTCAGCACCGGATCGCGGTGAGTGCCCATGCGACGCTGCTGAAGAACGGCGCGCGGGTGGAAAACCCATTCCCCGCGGTCGACCCCGAGGCCCCCTGGACCGAAACCGAACTGCTCGCGTATTACGATCAGGATGCGCTGATCGAACGCTGGGAGTCGGTCTTCGGCGTCGGCGGCGTCACGCCGGTCCGATTGAACGGCGCCATAGAGACACACTTTCAGACACTTTTGGACGTCGATTCCACGGGCTTCACGCCGCTCGAGGAACGGGCCAATGTCGGATTATCCGGCGCCGGGCTCGCGATACTGAGGGCGTTGAACGAGGAGATGCAGCAACTCCCGCACCGTCAGGCGCAAGCGATCCGCGAGGAGTTGCTACCGGACCTGGAACGGCATTACGCTGGGTTCGGAGCGCACGGATACGGCGACGCGGCGCGCGCGTTCCAATTCCGGTTCACCGAGAGCAACGACCGCTTGCGCGCCCGGCATTTCTCCCATTTGCCATCACTTTACGACGACGATTGGGCGATCTATGAAGCGCCGGCAGTGGCCGACGCGACCGATACCGCCGGCACAGTGGCGCTCCTACGCCGTTTGATTCGGCTGACGGTGACGAAGGAAACCACGGTCGGCGGCGATACGCCGTAAGAGCGACGGAACGCGTACTGTCTAAGCTGGTTATTCTCGGATTTCAGCGACGCGATCGTCGACTGGAGGGGCGCTTCCCATCGGCATTGTCGCCCGCGGAGGGCACCGGGCCGAACTCGGATTGGAACTCACAACCGTTCTCGGTCACCGTCGCCCATCGACGATCGCGCCGGTAAAACGGCTCGTTGTGTTCCGCGGTGTAGTGTGCGACCAGGCTGCGCCGACTCCGCCCTGACTTTGCGATGGTGCTGCCGCCGTGCGCAAGATCTGCGTGCCAGATGAGAACGTCCCCCGCCTGCGCGAGGAAACGGCCGCGCCGGTGCTGATAGCGCTCGGCATCTGCTTGGATGCTCAAGAGGTAGCTTTCGGACTCTTCCGGATGGTTCTCCATCCACTTGTGCGCACCGCCGAACAGATAATGGGGGGCGCGGTGGCTTCCGACGAAATACTCCAATTCGCCGCTGCCTTCGGTGATGTCCTCAAGCGCCAGCCAACTCGCCGCCAACTGCATCGGTTCCGGCTCCACTTTGACGTAGGCCGTGTCCTTGCGCATCGCCTGCTGTGACCCGTTCCAGAAGGTCAAACTCTGGAACGCTTTGGGCGTCGAGGCAAAGAGTGCCGTGAGGAAGCCGATCGTCGCCTCGTTCGCGATCGCCGCGCGCGCCGCGACGGAATAGGCGTGCAAATCCAAAAGTTTGGTCCGTCCGTTACGCAGCGCCCGCTTCGGTACCGTGCGGCGCATGACGCCATCCGGTTCAAACGTTTCGACTTGAATGCCGGGCGGCGGCTTTGACCAGACGCGATCGATGTCAGCATTCACTCGGTCGATAAGCTCCGCGGAGACCGCGCCCGGTAAAATCAGATACCCGTCGCGGGCAAAACGCACCAACTGCTCGCACTGCGCATCGCTTAATGCGCCCGTGCGATGACGTATTCCGAGCGTATCCATAAAGTCGGGTTCATCGATCCACAGGCCGCCGAAGCGCTCGAACTTCTCAACGGAATCGAAGGATCGGCGTACGGTGGACTGTCGCTCAAACACCAAGGGTGACCCTTGCACCCGGACGACCAAGCGATCGATGTCCATGGCCGGTAAGAACGGCGGGGTGGGGATGGAGAAGGCGCACACACCGTCACCGAGGTTGGCCGACTGCAAATCGGCGCGATAGCGATCGGCGGCACCCCGCCCAACGACAGCGCCATTCAATACCAGTTCGAGAGCGACTTTTTGATCCGGATAGTCGGGGCAGGTGACCCAGCCTTCGACGGCAGTGCCGTCCTGGCGGTCAATGGATCCGTATATGCGCATGGGCTACCTTCGATTCCCGCTCATTTCAAGGACATGATCGTCGTGAATACGACAGTTTCGCACCACGATGGACTCCTCAATTTCTGTTGGAACGGTCATCACGTGTCGGTCGGCACAGCCGACTCCGTGGACGGATTCAATCGTTCGGCGGCCTCCGCGTCGCCGGCCCGGGCGGCACGGCGGAGCCACTGCATCTGCTCATCCGAGAGACTACCGTCGGGCCTTGGCGGGGAACGGTGGTAGAGCGCCCAAAGCGCGGCGATGAGACCTCTGTCGGCGGCGGCAATGAAGAGCGCGCGGGCGGCGTCCGCATCGGGAGCGGCCGCGAGTCCCTGTTCGGTCACGTGTGCGAGATTGAAAGCAGCTTCCGCGAGTCCGCGCTCGTGCGCGAGCCCATAGTAGTGCGCGGCTTGTGCCCAGTCCTGCGGCACGCCAGTCCCCGACGCGTAGGCAATGCCCAACTGCAGTGCCGCCTCCGGATGCCCGGCCTCCGCCGCTCGCCGAAATTCTTCGGCGGCGAGTTGTGGATCGGCCTGCAAGCCCAAACCGGCTTGCCGCATGATCGCGCGGTGGGTGAGGGCGTCCCAGTCCCCGAGCGCGACAGCGCGATCAAACGCTTTCAACGCTTGCACCGGATCGGCCTCTTTGCCCACGCCCGTTGCGTACATCGCACCCAGGCGCTCGTGGGCGCCGGTGATGCCTTGCGCCGCCGCCAGCTCGAACCACCGAGCGGCTTCTACAGGGTCCTCCAAAGTGCCTTGGCCGGTCAGACAGAAGACACCCATCAGGTATTGTGCTTCGCCGTGTCCGGCTTCCGCGGCTTCGCGTGCCAGCACGGCCAATTCGTGATCGTTGCGATCCGGTTGGGCGGCGAGCAGTCGCAACAGTCGTACGTGCGCACCGGTGAGGCCTTTGGCGGATGCGCGCCGCAACCAAAACTCGGCGGCGTTGAGATCACGGGCCACGCCGTGCGTGCCGTCGATATGGCAATCGCCGAGCTTGATCATTGCAAACGGATGCCCCGCTTGCGCCGCCCGTAACAAGAGAGCGCCGGCGCGCTGGGCGTCCGGGTCCTCGGGATGGTCTAGCCCATAGAGGGCGAGCGCCAACACGGCCGTGATGTCGCCGGCATCGATTGCCTGCTGCAACCAGGGCTTCGGGTTGTAGTGGCGGCGGACCGGTCCGTAGTGGTCAAGCGTTAACAACCCCATGCCCAAGGCGCCCAGCGCGTGCCCCGCGCGGGCTGCCTTCCGGAACCACTTGCGGGCCAGAAGCAGGTCTTGGGGCACTCCGATACCGGCCGCGTATTGGTGGCCGATGCGCGCTTGGCAACCGGGATAGCCTGCATCGGCGCCGGCGCGATTCCATCGGGCGGCCAGTGCCGCATCGGGTTCTAAGTGTAACCCGTCGGGGAACAGCTGATGGAAGATGGAAGACCCGGCGTGCGGATCCGCCATCTGGGCGACCACGGCGGCGGAGGTGGTGTCGGGACGTGCGATACCACACAAGTACAGCTCACCCAGCCGCGCCATGGAGGGCACGTAGCCGGCTTCAGCGGCGAGGGTATACGCGCGAGCGGCGAGGGCGGGGTTTTGGAGGGTGCCTGCTCCGGTTTCGAGGCACTCGGCTAACGCGTGTCGTGCCTCGAGTACGCCTTGCTCTGCGAGAGCGCGATACATCGCCACCGCTTCCGCATGGCGTAGTTCCGCGGCAAGCGCGGCGGCGGTCACCATCGACGGGGCCGATGCACCCCGAAAGAGACGCCGTATACGGTCTAGAAAACTCATTCGTGGACCTGGGCCAGTACTGTCAAAGGGGGCAACGCTCGGCGGTCTTCCGCACGACCTTGAGAGCTGTCACGTATATCAATAGTCATGGGTGCACTCGGGAGACTCTTGCGCGGCTGCGACCGTTTGGTGCGACGTTCAGTAGCCGTATGCTCGCGTGTACTCGGCAAGTTTAGCGCGCATCGCGTCGAGATCGTCCGCCGGCGCGCGCTCGGGCCCATAGGTCGTAACCGCAGCCATCTGATCCTCCAAATCCAAGGCGGCAGCCCGATAGTACTGCTGCCCGTCATTGATGGGAAAAGCCCCCAGGCCCGCGGAGCGCAGCCAATGGGCGAGGCGGTCGATGTCCACCAGCGTCTGCATAAAATTACTGAGCACGACACCGCTCAGACGGTGACGCGCGCAACTCCCGACCGTGTCGCCGACGAGGTGACTCTGGAACGACTGGGCGCGGCCCGTCAGCACGTTGGCCCAGAGCCGCTCGAAACCCGGACGGCGCGTCAGCACGAACACGTTGCCCAACATTTCGCGACCCAGTAATTCTGCCCCGTGGCACGCCGATCCCTCGTTGAACACGAGCCACGATGCACGCCGGTACACATCCATCTGCTCCGACAAGGTGTGCGCTTCGGGTTTGAATATCGTGAATCCCTCGCGCTCGAAAAGACCCTCAATCCACCGTTCGCCCAAGAAATTCCCAAGTCCGCGCATGTCCGATCGCGATACGTAGACTTTCGCAGATCGCGGTGTATTGGCAAAAAGGTCATTCAGACGGCGTTCGCTGTACGACCGGAGCATTTCTAGATAGGACTGCTCCGGTGGCGACCCCAAATGTGCGCCTTGTTCCACGATGTTGAGCGATTCGACGATCGTATCGTCCCGAATGACGCGTATACGATCCGGCGATACACCGAGAAATTCGAGCGCGCTTTGATGCGGTGGCGACATCTCGCGATACGATTGGATGTACGAATTCTTCGGGGCAACCACGAGCCACGCGTCGTGGCCGAAGCACTCGCGCGATGGCAACACGCGATGGACCATCTCTGCCATCACATGGCCGAAATGGGGGTGCGTAGGACCTACGTAATTCCACGTTCCCGCGAGGGTCGCGTTGTAGGCCACTTGGTCATCCGGGGCTTGATGGTCAACGGCCGCCCCTGCGCGACAGTGGCGCAAACGAGCGTCCCTTGGGTCACGCAGGACCGGACCGCCGTCAAAATTCGGCCCCGGTCCGTCCAAGAGCGAGCGCCAGGCTTGCACCTTGGCGCTGGGTACTCGCCGGTAGGCCAGTGTTCGGGGCGGCAACGGTGCGTTCACGATGGGCGTACCGACCGGCGAGACGCGTCCCGCAGCGCAATGCGCCTGTGAAACCGACCCGCGGCGCGAAGGAGGCCGACCATGGCTGCGTTAGGACGCGAAAATCGATTCGGAACTCGGCGCAGCTTCGGGTCGCAACGCAGCCCGCAGCCGCGCCATCGCGTCTTGCTCCGCCTCGTAGCGCATCGGTGCTTCTTGTAGTCCCATGTCGAAGTAGCTGAGGCGTTCGATCGACTCCAGAGAGTCGAAGGCTGGCGCAAAATTGACGCGGGGCTCCATCCAGATGAGCGTCTGGGGATTCCCGCCGTCGGTAATCGTCGCGTAGTTCAGGTTTGGGCAGAAGTCGTGAATCGCGTACACGACCTTGTAGACATCGCCGTGCCACGGGTTGCCGGGAATGCCGGCCCGACCACGGGTCTCGTAGGAGATACGCATGTCCGGTAACGCCGACCACGGGTCCGACGGCACGGTGTCATCGAGCAACCAAACCGTCTTCGCGTGCGCGAGCGGCAACGTCGCGATGAAATCGCGGAACGTTTGCGCAAAGGTGTGCAAGCCGTCGAGGAAAATGATGTCGTATTTGGGACGCGGCAGTGACGACGCAAAAAAAGCGTCGCTGCTCATCTGGAAGTAGCGAACCTCGTCGGTCGACAAACCGGTGGCATCGAACCGAAACGCCGGGTCTACGGCGTCCTTGTACCGAAGCGCGACCGGAAAAAAAGTGTCGCCACCAAACACGCCAACTTCCAAATACGTCGACGCTCCGGTGATCGAAGCAATCTGGTGTATACGCCGTACTGACCAATTAGACACTGCGGATCCTCGTCGTGTGCTGCCGGTCTCGTGACCGAGGCTCCGGCGTACGTTACCCGAACCGGCCTTCAATTCGACGATACGGGGACGAATTCGTGACCGAATCCTCAATCCATGCGGTCGAACGGGGTGCGAGATCCGTGGCGTGGAGCTCGACGGGTTGCGAATGCCTACGCGGGAGGCGTACGAAGCGCAGGTGCTGCTGCGGACTGGGTCTTCGTATCGGTGATGGCGGCGGCCGACGTGCTGGCGATTCGGGTGCAGACACCGGGGAGATCGTCGCTGCCGATATCGTTACAACATAATATACATTATGCGAAGTAAGAATATGAGCGCTATGTCGAGACGCCTCCTTCGTGCCAAGTACAAAGATCACTCCCTAGGGTCATTAGGACAGCGCGCCCATTCGATGTCGAAAGCCCCCGTTCTGCGTCGGTTCGACGGCAGCCTCGTGCATTTCCATACGTTGCACGGCCCACTGGCGGATTCTTGGCGACTCTTCAAAAATTCGGGTTCTAAACCCTTACTTCTGAACAGCGGACACTAAGGCCATGGCGAAAGCCCCACCGAAATCAAAATTCGTTAAGGATGTCGGCAAGGCGTTAGTCCGCGCTGCCGCTGACGCACGCGTCATTGCGTGCCGCTACGGAACCCCGATTTATATTTGGGAAAACGGCAAGGTGGTCGCGAAGGATCCCTGAGTGGGTCTGCGTCGGGTCGCCGATGGCCGATCTATTCTGGGAGTACGGCGCAGCGGCCTTAAGCGCTGATGGGTATACAAAACGTCGTTTTTCTATGCACGTTAAACGGACGTGTATAGGAAATGCGGTTTTTCTATACACGTCAGGCGGCGTCGGCCCTTGACCCAACCACATAACAGCACTGACGCGCCCTTTCAGCCAATCAAACGGCTAGTGAGGTTCGCTGTGACACACGACGCAGCCTGCTGCCGGCCCGTTTTTGTGATCGGCCTCATTCCCGGTGCGGTGGCACTCCAAACAGAATTGATGGAAGCGAGGCTCCAACGGCATCTTCAGATCGGTGCGATGCCGCCCGCGGTGGCAACTGATACAACCGTCCCGCCCGGTCTTGTCCGTGAAGTTGTGATGGCACGTCAGGCACTGCACCGCACGGTGTTTGTCGTGCGGAAAATTCATCGGAATCGGGTCTTTACGCGGTATCACGGTGGATTGCAGCGCGGTGCGGACGGACGGCGACAGCAGACCGAGCAGCGCCAGGCTCACCACGATAATCACACCGACCACCGCCGCGGAATGCCGCCCAAAGGCGGCACGGCCGATCAGATGATCGGCGCCGCTCTGGTGCGCCGCGCCTTTTCGTTGCCGCAGCAGCAGGAGCATCGCGACGATGCTCACCGCGAGGAACACACTGCCCGTCCGCGGCATGTGCGCGTAGCGGGCGCTCACGAGGACATGCCCGCTGATCAGTGCGATCGCCAGTAGCGAGAGCACCACGTGCACGACCTGAAAGCCGCGATGGCTGGACCACACGCGCCGACGGGTGCCGCCGGTCGACGTGGCGCCGAGGATCACGAGGAGCACTAAGGCCGCGATCCCGGCCAGTTGGTAGCCTGGGGCGGTGGGCATGAGGTACTCCACCACCGTCGGGTCCGTCCAGAGCAAGAGCCCGACGTGCGCCACGGCGAGGCCGAGCACGGCGAAGCCAAGGTCACGGTGCCGATTCAGAGAAAGCGGCGCCGCCGGCCGCGCCTCACGGGGCCGCACGGCCCACGCGCACAGCGCCAACGCGCCCACGGCGCTCAGCAAGCCGCACACGCTCGCCCATTCCCAGACCCAGCCGACCCGCCGGACCGTCAGGGGTAAGACCAACAACACACCGAGCCCGATCGTCGTCAGCGTCGTCCGCCGATCCGCCGACCAGCGCCCGCGCATGTCCCCTCTGCTATCACCCATGCCGCTCTACCGTCCGTATTGCAGCGGCGAGGGTACCATCGGGCGCAGGGATCGGGGCGGCACGGAGGTCATCGACCACCCCGCCGTGGGGCGCCTTTCGCGGACTCGCCGCTTGGCTTAGAGTCGCCCGAGCGAGCGACACCGTGTCGTCGCCCTGTCCACGCTGGGAGTGTTTATGAGCGTCTTTCGACATCGGTCGGCTCGCCTTGCGGCCGCCCTCGTCTTGCTCGTCTCAGC